>Ga0308160_10001048_pt1 | contig 42486 bp, 80 predicted proteins | sample PhyFR1_FD_201036 | JGI IMG/M metagenome (GOLD analysis project Ga0308160, IMG submission 201036) | Phyllosphere microbial communities from UC Gill Tract Community Farm, Albany, California, United States - DLSLF.R1 | ecosystem: Host-associated > Plants > Phyllosphere > Unclassified | place: USA... | reverse complement strand
GACCGGCTCTCTTTCCCTTGCACCAAGAGTGTCCTGCAATCACATTCCGTCAGCTGCCACAGCAAAACAACTAACGTTCCAAAACCATATAACGGATCGGTAACGAGCGGTAGTTATCAGAACGTTACGGACGGCGAATTCTCAGGATTGCGCTCGAAGAACGATGCGACCGGCACGTCCAGGAGGCGGGCGAACATTTCCATGTCGTCGGCATCCATGGCGGTTTCTCCGCTGAGTCGGCGGCTGATGAAGGTGTGCTGCACGCCGAGGGCAACGGCGGCTTTGCGTGCCGACCAGCGCTGTTTCTTCATCTGATCCCGAACGTTGTGGGAAACGACAAGGTTTGCGCTGGATCGCTGTACGTTCTGTTCTTCTCTCATACACAGAGCGTATCGCATATACGCACGGAGTAGCAATACCCCTACCGTGGAACGCGTTCCAGAACGGTTTGTAGCGCGTGCTGAAACGAAAGAGCTTGCGCTGTCCTAATTTCCGATACACACTGTTCGACATGACAGCACAGACGCTCGAAATCGCCGAAGAGGTGAGAGCAGCCATCGCCAGACGCCAAGTCAAGCAGACGGACATCGCCGAGATCATCGGGCTCTCCCAAGCAGGAGTGTCCCGACGTCTTTCCGGAGCATCCCCATTCTCCGCCACCGAGCTCGGCGTCATCGCCAAGTTCCTCGGAGTCCCCGTCGCAACCTTTTACAAGGAGAACGTCGCATGACCGATCTAACCATTACCGAGCGCGACGGCGAGTACGTCGTCACATCGGAGGCCGTCGCGGACGGTGCTGGCATCCAGCACGCATCCGTCCTCCGCCTCATCGACGAAAACGCCGCCGACTTCGAGGAGTTCGGAAGGGTCCGATTCGAAATCCGACCCTTCCACACGGCCGGCGGCACCCAGTCGCGCCGCATCGCGCTCCTGAATGAGCAGCAGGCAACCCTCCTGATGACGTTCCAACGGAACACGGACCAGGTGCGCACGTTCAAGAAGGCGCTCGTGAAGGCCTTCTTCGAGATTGTCAGGCAGGCAGCTCCGACCGGCGCAGACCTTCTTGCCCTGGCAGTCCTCGAGGCTCAGGCGATGCTCACTCAGAAGGATGAGCAGATCGCGGAGCTTGAGCCGAAGGCCGAGGCGTGGTCCCACCTGGTTTCATCGTCCGGATCATGGTCCTACCTCGAGGTTGCGCACACGTTGCAGAACCACAAGCAGATCGTGATCGGTCAGAAGCGTCTCGTCGAGCTGCTGGTGTCGTGGGGCCTGCTGTTCCGTGACGCGAAGGGTCGTCCGCACGCGTACCAGCGGACCATCGAGCAGGGCCTGTTCGTGGAGAAGCTGCGCACGTACGTGGACATGGTGACCGGTCAGCGGTTGCAGGGTTCAGCCCCGCAGGTGCGGATCACTGGCAAGGGCATCGACATGATCTACCGTCGCCTGTCCGCCGGCACGGAAGCGGTGTCCGCATGAGCGTCAAGTGGCAGGACCCTCCGATCGTGAAGCCTGGCCGACACGGCGGGTCGAAGTGGAAGGTGGCTACGGATGAGTTGCGGGAGAGGCCCGGCGTCTGGGCTTTGATTGGCGAATCGGAGTCGTCTGCGGTTGCGTTCAATATCAATCACGGGAAGATCAAGGGCATCGAAGCTGGCGAGTTTGAGGCGACGTGTCGCAACACGGTCGGTTCGAAGGCCGACATTTATGCGCGCTACGTCGGGGCGGCGTCCGCATGAACATGCCAGAGTTCGCCCGCCGGCTCAAGGCCGCGAGGAAGTCACGTGGTCTCTCAGCCCAGCAGTTGGGGGACGCCACCGGGATTGAGCGGAGCGTGATTGCGAACATCGAGACGGGTCGTCGCCACAGCCTGCACGTCGGGGAGTTGGTGGCGATCGCACTGGCACTCGATGTTTCAGCTACAACTCTTGTTCCCGAGCTCAGTGGTGTGGTTCCCGGCAGGGAGGACAATTCTCGACTCCGGGAGCTGTTGTCCGAGATCGCAGCCAAGGCGGTGTCCGCATGAGCGGCCAGATCCGCGCCAACATCGGTGAGGGCCGCTACGAGGAAGCTGTCGAGCCGCTTGACCCACGTGTTGTCGCAGCGATGTCTCGGCGCATGACCCCGCGTCGTGCCCGTCAGTTGGATAACACGGTGTTGTACCTGATCACGTACGTGCCGTTGCTGTTCCTGGTGATCGTCGTCTGGGCGGTGACCGGATGACCCGCGATTTCTGCCTAGAAGCTGCTGACGCAACTAGGACTGCTGTCATCTCAGGTCTGCTGATCTCCGAGTTGACCGAGTCGGTCCTGTTCTGGCCCATTTCGGGCGATCATCTGGCCCGAGCCAAACGGGAGTAGCCCTCCCATGTTCTAGCCCTTGTCGCTTTCGTCGGCGGCTTGGGCGCTGATTGTCGAACCATTTTTCGGCAGTCGAAGCAGTACCACCTGACCGGTTACGCGGCGATCTCACCGCTATCAGGACCGCGAGGGCCAACTACATAGAGGGCAGTAGAGCGAGGCGTTCCATGAGAGGCGCTGGGGGCTGTCGAAGAAACCAGATGGTTGCGGGGTCCGCGAGATACGCGGTCGAGGCAACCGAAACGGTCAGCAGCTACGGGTCGTGTCATTCGGTAGTCCCCGATCGGGGAAGGCACGGGCTACACCACGGCAGTGAAGGGGTTCCGACCCTAGCCGCGAGGTACGGGCTGACCAGCTCGGATGGTCGTAGTGGTGGTTCGACTCCACCGCCGAGCACTCACCAACAAATGAAGGAGGGCCGTTTCATGGCCGCAACAGAAACAGTCCGTACCGCCATCGACCTGCTCGCTGAGGCGCGGACCAGAGCAACACTCGCCCAGCAGCCGAAGGTGCATGCGAAGGAGGCGATCCTACGCGCTGACCTCAACGACCGTCTCGTCGGCATCACCGCGGCGGAGGGAACGTCGAACGGGCTGACGATCGCGAGGGCTGTCGTCGCGGCCGCAAGCAAGTAGCGCCACCGCCCCCGAGTCGTTTCTGGGATCGAGCAGTTTCGAGCACTGCCGGGGGCACTGACACAACAACACAGAGAGAAGGAGAAGCGATCCGATGGTCAAGTCATTCGTATCCCCTCGCAAACTCGACGCCTTGCCCGAGGAGTCGATCGTCGAGTTCGAGAACGACAAGTACTGGTGGAGGAAACACGACGGCCAGTGGCTAGTGCCGGGTTTCGGCATCCTCTTCGATGCGAAGAGCCTTTCCAACTACCACAACGGCCGACCCTTCACGGTTCGTAGAGAAGGCCCTCACGGTTCGGGGCGGGTGTCGTCGTGACGTTCTCTGCTGATGACTTGGATGAGTCGAACGCCCGCCAGATCGAGAAGCAGTTCCCGTGGTTCACGATTCAGGGAACATCGGCACGAGTCGCTTTCGACCTGCAACTCCAGGACGCCGCGATGAAACTCGCGCTTGTCTTGCCGCCAGAACGGATGCAGGAGGCTTTCGCGGAAGTCGAACGCCGGGCCGAACTGTTCGAGCGGATCCGACGCTCATCTCCGCACTCTGGTGAACATCCCCAGTTGGCGGCGCTTCAGTCAGTCACCGCGGACGTTACCTACGGGAGATTCCTGTGACCGCCCGCGAGCCGGTCTGGCATGACGTGGGTCATCTGCTCCCACCCGACGACACCCCAACAACGACCCCCGCCGACCTGCACATGGCTGCGGTGGTTCGGCGTGAACACGATCTGGAAGCCCTCGACCGGGTCGAGGCACAACGAGAACAACGGAGACAGCAATGAGCTGGTCATTCGATGCCGAGGACCACGACCAGGACCCGCGTGTCGGTGCGCCTGACTGCGACTGCGGGCACACGTCCATGCGTCACCACGGCGAGACGCGCCCGCTCAACGGCACCGCACCCAACTTCCTCCGCACAGGCGAGCACAACGGCTGCAAGGACTGCACCTGGTGCGACTACTACAAGGCCCGATGGATTCAGGGCAAAGGGTGGGCGTTCAGCTCGCCAGAACCGAGCAACCCATGAGCGACAACGAAGTGTTCGATGAAGGTTGGCCGGCGGGATTCGATGATTTCGCCCCGGTGCCGGCGTCTGCGCATGCCGCGAACGGCGGTGCACGATGAACGACACGGATCACGCGGACGAAGCTCGACGCATCCTGGCTGATGGCGAGTCAGTCATTGGCAAGCTGCGATCAGCTCAGCACCGCGGAGAAGCATCGTCCGCGGATGACTACGGCAAGAAAGCGATGGGCTGCTGGGCTCAGGCTCAGGTCCACGCAACGCTCGCGCTAGCAGAGCAGCAGCGGATCGCGAACATCCTGGCCCTCGCACGTATCGAGTCGGAAAACAGCTCGACTCCGACCGACGCACTCGATTACCTCTACGACCGAGAAGAGTTCGACCTGGGAGGAAAGCTCGTCACCAACCCTTCGATCGTGGATGGGCTGGGCCTCTCATGATCACCGTGTGGATCATCCTCGCCGCGTTCGAGCTCACCGTCATTGTCTTCCTCCTCACCTGTCTGCTGGTCGCGGGTGGTTCGAAAGCTGAGTTGCAGCAGGACCACGACCGGTGGAAAGCGACCGCTGACCGGCGGGGGAAGGAACTCGCGAACGAACGCGCGCTCCGGTTGGGCGACGGGGAACCAGTCACCGTGCGAGACCTCTTGAACGGGGACAGAGCATGAACGCCGTCGAGAAGTTGGAAGCCGCAATCGGGAAGCTCGAAGCCGCGAAGCGGTACGCGCCTGATGGGCCATGGTCGGTCGAAACGCGGTCGCGACAGTTCATGGGCGGCGCGGGCGGATACATCGAAACGTCTCTGGTCGCAGCTCACGGCGAACCCCTGATGACCGAGGCCTACGCCAACACCGCTGCACTCATCGTGACCCTGCACCGGACGATCGACGCCCAACTCGTGATTCTGCGCACTGCCAAGTACCGGAGGGTGCACATGCCGCGCGGGTCTGGCATCCCGATCTCGGACGAGCTCGCCCTCGCTGAAGCGATCCTCGGAGTCTCTGATGCCGACATCGGGTGAGGGTCGTTCGTATCACGACGAGAACGTCACCTGTACACAATGCGGCTTCTACCAAACCGTCACCGTCATCTACGACGTGGACGACAACACCCGCACCTGGGTGTGCACGTACTGCGAACACGACAACCCGTCAGCCCTGTTCTAACGGGCGGGGACAACTACACAGAGAAACGAGAAACAGACATGAGCATGCGTACCGACCTGATCGAGATCCTCGACCTGAACCACCCCGGAGGACCGTTGACCGATCCGAACGAACGCGAAGACACATACGGAAGCCAGGCAGACGCGATCCTCGGATGGATGGATGAGAATGTCTGAGCGTTTGCAGTCGGACCCCGCCACCATCCGGGCAGCAATGGGAGAACGCAACGGGATCTACGAGAACGTTTCCGAGGCTGAATACCATTCGCACCCTGCGCTCTCCTCGACCGGAGCCAGACGCCTCCTCGAATCCCCGGCGAAGTTCCAGTACGAACGCACCCACCCACGGGCAGGACGTACAGCCTTCGACCTTGGTACCGCCGTCCACACGAAGGTACTCGGAACCGGGGCAAGTGCGATCGCCTACCCGGACGAACACCTCACCCCGGGTGGGAACGTTTCTGAGAAGGCGGCGACGAAAGCGTGGGCTGAAGAGCAGCGGGCGAAGGGTCTCACTCCCATATCGCCTGGTCAGATGCACGCCGTCAGCGCCATGTCCGAGGCGGTCCTCGCGAAGCCCGAGGCGCGGGCCATCCTCGAAGCGGTCGAGGGTCGAGAGGTGAGCGTGTTCGCCGACGTTGAAGGCGTCGCCTCGCGTGCGCGGTTCGACATCTACAACGGAGTACGCGCAGGCGACCTGAAGACGGCGGCGGACGCCTCGCCGGCCGGGTTCAACAAAGCCGTCGCACGATACGGATACCACATTCAGGACTGCTGGTACGCCGAGACGCACGAAGCCGCCACCGGCTCCCAGCTCGAGCGCTTCGACTTCGTCGTCGCCGAGTCGTCAGCCCCGTATCTCGTCGGCGTCTATGACCTCGACTTCATGTGGGAACAGCTGGGACGCGAGCGAACGAAGACCGCCCGCGAGCGATACCGCGAATTCACCCAGTCGGGAATCTGGCCTGGCTACCCGACAGCAACACTCACACCCCCGACATGGGCCGTGTATGAGTCCGAAGAGGAAGAGATCCAAGTCTCATGAAACGAGAGCAACTGATCGACCTGTGCACACGGGGTGTTGTACCCGTCGACCACTGGTACAACCGCGATTCAGCTGACGCGCAGAAACAACTTGGTGAGGCACTTGCCCTGCTCCGCGCGGGCTGCGAATACCACCTCACGACAGACCCGAAGCAGACAGATCAGACCATCTGGGTCGAGATCGAGTACCCGGGATTCAACGCCTTCGAGGACGGCCGGGACGATCGGTCGGCCTGGGACCGGACACTCTTCTACATCCCGACAGTTGAGCGCCTCGAGAGGCGTGAAGGGAAGGACTGGTACTGATGGACATTGCAGAAACCACCGCACCCAAGAGCGACCAGCAGAACTACGACGACTACGTGGGCGGGCCGAAGACGGTCACGGTCACGGAGGTCAAGGCCGGGAACGCTGAGCAGCCTGTTGAAGTGCACTTGGCTGAGTTCCCCGGACGCCCGTTCAAGCCTTCAAAAAGCATGAGGCGCGTCCTCCTCGGCTGCTGGGGTGCTGACTCGTCGGTGTACGTCGGCCGCAAGATGACCCTGTTCGGCGACCCGGAAGTCAGATTCGGCGGGCAGGCTGTCGGTGGTATCCGTATCGCGGCGCTGTCCCACATCGACAAGCCCGTGACCGTCGCCCTCACGGTGACTCGTGGGAAGCGTGCACCGTTCACTGTGCAGCCGCTCGAGACCCCGAAGGACACGTCAGGTCGTGACTGGTTGAAGGAACTCAACGAGACGAACGAGGACTTGGATGCGGTCGTTGCGCTCGGTCACGCTGCACGCGCTAACCATGCAGGGAAAACGATCATCGACATGATCCTTGCCGAGCACACACGTGTGAAGGCTGGGCCGGCGGATGCGTGAGTTCATGTTCCGCATCCCGTGGACGTCACCACCACTCACCTCGAACCAACGCCTGCACTGGGCCAAGAAAGCCAAGATCACCCGGGAAGTGCGTGGTCTGACGAAGGTGCTCGTCAGGAAGGTGCCGGACATGGACCGTATCGAGGTGTCGTTGGAGTGGGTCGTCAACACGAACCACCGACGCGACACGGACAACGTGGTCCCGACGTTGAAGGCGATTTGCGACGGGATCGTGGACGCCGAAATCGTCCCCGACGACACCCCTCAATGGATGGTCAAGGTCATGCCGACCATCCGACACGTCCGCAAACGCGACGACGTGGCCCACTTCAACCTCACCATCAAGGAGCTCGCATGAGTTACGACTCCGAGGAGTGGCGTGCGTCTGCTGCGTGCGCGGAAGTTGGCCCCGAAGTGTTCTTCCCGCCGCAGGGCCAGACGACAGTTGCAGCGAAGCGGATTTGTGACGGGTGCGAGGTCGAGGAGGCTTGTCTGGCGTACTCGTTGCAGGCGCCGGAGCTGTACGGCATCTGGGGCGGCAAGTCCGAGCATGAGCGTCGCCGAATCAGGAACCCACGATGACGGCTCCGTCGCAGAAGGTGCGGACGGCGACGTACATCCGTGACGGCTTCCGATGTGTGTCCTGCGGGGCCACAGAAGGCTTGCAGTGGCAGCATCGCGAGTCGTCTGGCAGCGGTGGGCGCGGGAGGAAAGCGCCGCCTCTGACGACCGCTGATGGGCTCACATCATGCGGATCCTGCAACCCCCGATACGAGGCCGACCTTCAAGGGCTGGCTCTGCAGTCCGGATGGAAGCTCCGGCGCAACCGTGGCTCGATCCAGTCGCATCAGATCCCGTTCTGGAACCGCAACACGAACGTGTGGGCACTACCTGACATGCACGGTGGCCTGCAACCAATCAACACTGCTTTGGCGCTCGAGTTGATCGACGCGGCTGGCGGGAACTACGTGAAAGGAGTGCTCAGCAGATGAAGATTCACAAGCAGAACGACGAGATTACGTTGTGGCATGGCGACTGCATCGAGGTCATGCGTACCCTGTCCGACAACTCCGTCGACTCGATCGTCACCGACCCGCCCTACGGCCTCGAGTTCATGGGCAAGGGCTGGGACGGTGCTGACGGCTTCCGCCGCTCACTCAACGCAGCGGACACTGGGCGTGACAATGCGTTCGGTCGAACATCACGGACCTCACCCGAGTACCGTGCCGGTGCACTGTTCGGCGAATGGTGCGAAGCGTGGGCACTCGAAGCCCTACGCGTGCTGAAGCCCGGCGGTCACATGCTCGCTTTCGGCGGCACCCGCACCTGGCACCGCCTCGCGGTAGCCGTCGAGGACGCAGGCTTCGAGATCCGTGACTCGATCGCTTGGCTCTATGGCTCCGGCTTCCCGAAGTCGCTCAACCTCGACGGAAAGTGGGAGGGCTGGGGTACCGCACTCAAGCCCGCGTTCGAGCCGATCGTCGTCGGCCGGAAGCCCCTCGTCGGTACCGTCGCGGCGAACGTGCTCGCGCATGGTACCGGGGCACTGAACATTGCTGACGCGCGTGTCGGAGACGGTTCTGAATCGCGGGACCGCACCGGCGAGGCGTCCCAAGAGAAGCGATACACCTCGGATGGCGGAACGAACATCGCCGCGCTTCCAGGTGTGAGAGGGGGTAGCTCTGATGGGCGCTGGCCAACGAACGTTCTGCTCGATGAGTCTCAGGCCGAGGTGCTCGACGCGCAGTCAGGCACGCTCACGTCCGGGAAGCTGATGCCGCACCACGCGGACAACGGCAAGTCAACAGGGACGCTTGGAGCAATGGCAGGAGCTAGCGGCCGTGAGAGCTACGGCGACTCCGGCGGGGCGTCGCGGTTCTTCCCGACGTTCCGCTACGAGGCCAAGGCACCAACGTCCGAGCGTCCGTCCGTCGACGGCGTGCAACATCCGACAGTGAAACCGCTCGAGCTGATGCGCTGGCTCGTGCGCCTAGTCACTCCGAAGGGCGGGCTGGTGCTCGAACCGTTCGCGGGATCCGGGACAACGATCGAAGCGGCTCTGCTCGAAGGGTTCCGCTGTACCGCCATCGAACGCGAAGAGTCGTACCTGCCGCTCATCGAGAAGCGGATCAACAAGCCGCTTGAGGTCAGGTTCGACTTCGGGGATTGGAACGGTGCCGCATGACACAGGAAAGGAGGAGACATGGCGAAGATCGTAGGTCCAACTGACGTCTACAAAGCGTTCGACGACGACGGAGAGATCCTCTACGTCGGCATCAGCTACGACGCATCAGAGCGGCTGCGTCAGCATCGCCGGAGCTCGAGATGGTGGGGCATGGCGACGTGGTTCGAAGTGGACCGTTACGCCACCCGGGAAGAGGCCGAGAACGTCGAAGCTGCGAGCGTCATGTTCGACGACCCACCGTTCAACATCGACCCTTGCGGACCTGCCGGCCGACGAGTGTGGGCAGACATCGCAGCCGGTGTCCTGAACTACCCGACTCTCGAAACGCACGAGTTCCATGCAAGCGATCTGGGGTGGTTCCGTCATGGCTAAGACGCGGATGATGAAGCACGATCTGCGGACCTCTGAGAAGGTCGCGTCATGGCCGATCCCTATTCGCTACTTCTGGACTCTGCTCTGGGGGTACGTGGACGACCACGGGAAGGCAAAGGACAACCCCCTGCTAGTCAAGGCTGACTGTTTCCCGCTTGACCCTGACATCACCGCTGAGACGATCGATGAGTGGCTGTGGCACCTCGCGGACGCTCATGTAGTCGTCAGATACAAGGTCGAGGGGACGGACTACCTCGCAGTCATCAACTGGGGAGAACACCAGAAGCCGCCCCACCCGACGAAAGATGTCCTGCCAGCGTTCGACGACCCTCGTGCAACCCGGAGAGAGCTTCATGCATCACGCATGAAGGATGCAGGAGAACCTTCTGCGCCATTCACCCATGGGTTGGGTTGGGTTGGGTCTGAGTTTGGGTCTGGGTTTGGGTTGGATGCCCACCAGGAGGCGGGCGACAGTGAACCACCCTTGTTCGATGAAGTCTGGTCTCACTGGCCCAAGAAGGAAGACAAGAAGGACGCAGCGACGAAGTGGCCGAAGGCCGTCAAAGAAGCTCGCATGTCCGAGTCCGAGCTCGCTGCAATCGCTATCGCCCATGGTGACGCGTACCGGGAACACAAGACGAGACAGTTCACACCTGCTCTCGTCGTCTGGCTGAACAAAGCCCGCTGGAACAACCCGCTCCCCGAGGCCGAGCAGAACGGCAAGCAGACACGCACCGAGCAGAACCTGTCCGTGGTCGCCCAGTACGCGGCTGCGGAACAACCAACGTTGGAGATCACAGGATGAACAAGACAGACATCGCGAAGCTGTTGACGCTCGCGTCGGGTTTCGACAGGCGGGTGGTCGATCCGGTGACGGTGGAGGCGTGGGCGCTGATCCCGGAGATCGTCGCCGCCGATTACGAAGCGGCGAAGTCGGCAGTGGTCGCACATCAGACCGGTCCGAAGGCTGGCGAGTATCTGACGGTCAACCACGTCGTCACCGCTCTCAACGCTGATGCCAGGAGATCCGACTACCAAATCGAGGCCGACGTGAGATCAGCCAAAGCCCGTGGCCTGATCGAGTCGTCGTGGCCGAACCGTCAACCTCTGCCGGCGGACGTGAAGCACGGGTTGCAGTCAATGCGCGAACTGGACCGGCGTAACGCTGCATCGTTCTCGGAGTTGGATGCGCTCGAGGGCCGACCGGTAGACGTCGGTGATGTGGGGAGGCGCCCATGAGGTACCCGAAACCAACGCAGCACCGGCCGTCATCTGAGTTCTCTCAGGTGGCGTTTCTGCTTTCTGTGCCTGCGAAGGATGTGCAGGCGGAGAAGCACCGGAAGTCGAAGGCGCAACGTCAGATCGAGGCGTATGACGCCGAAACGGAACGGTTGACCCAGTTCATCAGGGCAACCAACAACACGAAGGAGCAAGCAGCATGAGCAACGAGACCATCATCACCGTCGTTGGCAATTTGACGGCGGATCCGGAGCTTCGGTTCACGCAGAACGGTCTGGGGGTTGTGAACTTCACGATCGCTTCGACCCCGCGCACCCTCGACCGCGCGACGAACGAGTGGAAGGACGGCGAGGCACTGTTCCTGCGGTGCTCCGCTTGGCGCGAGTTCGCTGAGCACATCGCTGGTTCGTTGACGAAGGGCACGCGTGTGATCGCGCAGGGTCGTCTGGGTCAGCGGGCTTACGAGACGAAGGAAGGCGAGAAGCGTACGTCGATCGAGCTCGAGGTGGATTCGATCGGCCCTGATCTCCGCTACGCGACCGCCCAGGTGACCCGTGCACCCCAGTCTGGTGGGAACTCGTCTCCACGGGGCGCACAGGGCCAGCCACAGCAGGGGGAACCGTGGACACAGAGTGAGGTGAGCGGCGATGTCCCATTCTGATTTCGAGAACCAGTTGACGTTGCCGGTCCTCGACCCGGCGTCAGGGTCCCGGATGTTCTACTTCGACAAGGAGGACGACCGAGTCACGTTCGGCGACATCCGCACCGAGTCGCACATCCTATGCGACGGCCGCGCACTCGACATCCACCCCGACGTCGAGATGGACTTCCGCGATCTGCCCTTCGCAGACGGTTCGTACCACGTCGTCATCTTCGATCCGCCGCACCTCGAACGCGTCGGAGAGAACGCTTGGATGGGCAAGAAGTACGGACGCCTCGACAAAGCGACGTGGCGCGACGACCTAGCTCAGGGATTCGCTGAGTGCTTCCGAGTGCTCGCCCCCAACGGCGTCCTGATCTTCAAGTGGAACGAGACGCAGATCCCGGTCCGCGAAGTGCTCGCGCTCACCCCGGAGAAGCCGCTCATCGGTCACCGCTCAGGGAAGACCGCGCGCACCCACTGGGTGACCTTCATCAAGCCGGAGCCTGCCTCGTGACGGGTCAGTCGGTTCGGGGTGCGTACAGTCTCGCCCCGATCAGCCCGAACCCCCAGGAACACGAACAGACCGAACACCGGTGCGGGCGGTGCGCGAACCCGTACACCCGAGGCAACCCGAACTGACCCAACAACCCCGACAGGAGAACACCATGACAGAACCGACGAACGCCGAGGTCGTCGCCGAGGCGCGGAAGGTGGCGAAGCTCTACCGAGGCGTCGGGCACCAGTACGGGATCGAGAAGAACCTTGACCTGCTGGCGGACCGATTGGAGGCTGCTGAGGCCGCTCTGACACGCCTACGAGCCAACCCGCGTGACGAGTACCACACGATGGACGAGTTGTACGACTACCGGATGCTGTACAACGCCCTCGCGTTCAACGCATGGGCGGCGGCCCGGACCTTCCCGGTCGTGAAGTCGTGGCGGCACTCGGACGGCGAGCTGTGCTTCGGCGGTGGGTGGTTCATCGTCACCGCGACGCTCCCGACCGGGCTCGTCTCGAACCACTACAAGGCCGAGCACTGGGACCTGTTCCAGGTGGATGACGTCTGGTACCCGCCCGAGTACGACGGCCACACGCCGCAGGAAGCCGCCGAGCGTCTTCGGTCTCTCGCTGCTGCTCCTGTGTCTCTGGAAGCCGTGAAAGCGGAGACGACCGAGTGGGAGTACGGCGTCAAGGACTACCGCGCTCCGGGCTACATGCTCATCGGTAATGAGCCGCTCCCGGCTGAGGATCGAGTGGCCTACTACGGCACACGCCCGCTGATCCGGCGACACAAGGCCGGACCATGGGAAGAGGTCGAGGAGGCGCCTCATGTCTGACTTCCCGACCCCGTGGGCGTCAATCGGTCAAGCGTTCGAGATGGCCGACTCCCAATCTCGTCTTCTCGCTGATTTGCAGGAGCACGGGTACCCGCAAGAAACGAAACAGGAGGAAGGGCAATGAGCTACATCGACAAGGCAACCGGCCTACCGGCGCTTCCAGATGGCTACTTCTGGCGCGTCAAGAGGTTCGGCGTTGGCGGTTACCCGCTCGAAGTCCAGCTCAGGCATCGAGTGCTGTTCTTCTCGACCCTCGTGGCTTCGGAATTGAGCGGGAACGGCCGCACCTCGATTTTCAATGCCGCGCGCAATGCGCACCAACAGTGGCGGTACAGCGTGGCAACGGCGGAATACGTCGGCGACTATCCGCCCAAGACGTTGGGAGCGTCCGATGACTGAGGAATCGTTCGGGTCGCTGGTGAACCGGCTGACCGAAACACACAGGGTGACCGTCGAACGAGACGACGGCACCGACTACCCCGAAGCCGATGGCCTCCTGCACCAGTTGCGGGGGGCCATTCTCACAGGCATCACCGGGGGCGCCGGCGGATCATCGTTCGGATCGAAACCGCCCATGGAGACGACCGCACAAGACCTGTACGACGACATCGACCGCCAAGCCGCAGAAGCGTTGGCAGCGGTGGACCTGAAACCATCCCGGCTCGTCCGACCTGAGGTGAACATCCACGACTGGTACCAACTCGTGGCTGAGGACAAACGCGTCGTCGTCACATCGAGAACCACCGACGTCAACGGGAAGGTGTTTTCGCAGTACGAGGAACACACGGCGTTCTCGCTGGTCGCCAGATGGGTGCAACGCGTGGAGGAGTACTTCACCCCACCGCGCGTGAAGGAGATCGCAGCACCATGCCCCGACTGCGGTGTCCGCTATCTCGCGCGCAAGAAGGACGGCGAAGACATTCACGTTGCCGCGTTCAACATCCACTACAAAGCCGACAACGCCACCGTCGATGAGGCACGATGCTCAGCTTGCGGGGCAACATGGTGGCCAGGATCGTTCATCGACGTCCTCGCGCCACTGCTGGGCGCGAAACCGCTGCCGGAGCTGAAAGGGAACCCACTATGAGTGACGCGGCCGAAGACAAGCGGCGATCAGGCTTCTGGGACAAGAAGACCAACCCCGAGCTGAGGGCCGAAGCCATGACCGAAGGCGGACTCTCTCGGGTTCTTTCCGATCGCCTCTTCGACATGGAGATGGCAACCGGATACCTGCTCCTCGACCGGCAGCAAGAGAAGCGCAACACGCCGGGAACCTAGTGCTTGTTAACCCCAGTTGTCCATGCCATACTTGTGACCAAGCCGGTAGAGCTCTGCCCAGAACCGGCTAACAACTTCGCACAGAGAGGCCCAGCATCTTCGGATGCTGGGCCTTCTTGCGTTAACAGCTCGCGTTCCAGTCTCAGCGTCACCCACCATGCGAGAAGCGACCAGTAGCACCCCCGGCAGCCCGAAGACCACAGTCTCGGCAAGCCCGGACGAGGGTACAGGTACGCAGTGACAGCCAACACGCTCGAAGACAGGAACGCGACACCACTCCCGACGTGACGTCGGAGAGACCCCGTGACGGGGTTCACAGTGAAGGAGCAACACCATGCCCGCAGAAAAGTTCTGGCCCACGACAACCGCCGTGCCCGAGGACAGCGAGCCCACACTCAACATTGCGTGGGGCGACAAGCAACCCGGTGTCACCATCAACGGCGTCCACTTCGATCGGTCAGGCCTCAACCGCCTCATCCGCGTCATCAGGAACGCCCGAGACCGCACTTACGAACGCGACGAGTAACACCCCAAGAACTCCTCACCCCGCTAGCAGCGGCTAAGAGTGGTGACAGCAACCCGGAGTCATGACCGGTGAGCTGTCAGACGGCACGGCGTCGGATATCGCCCCGTGCGGCATCCCGCGGCAACGGTAAGCCGCGCTGGTGACCGTGAGGAGCCAGCACCAAACCGGAGCGCGTAGCCACACGCATGGGCGATCGGGCGCAACCTTTAGCCGAAGGGCCTACATGATCTCGCCCCGAGTCATGGCCGTCAGGACAGCCGCGAGCGTGCACGCTCAACGCATCGGGGCACTACTTCGGTGGGCATACACGCACAGGCTGTAGAGCCACACACACGCGTCGTCACTGCCCACCACAACATTTGCGAAGGAGACTGACATGGCAAGCGTTATCGGCGTACCAAGAGACGTGGCAGACGATATCCGAGCCGCAGCATGGGCAGCGGGCTACAACATCGGCGTGGAGCGAGCAATGACGGGACAGCCCATCGCCCCCGCACCCAACCCGTACCGCGAGCAGTGAGGCACTGACATGGCACGCATCAAGGTACTCGAGCTGCCCTTGCAGATCGTCGGGGAGATGACCAACACCCCATTCGTGTTCATCATCGACCAAGCCGACACGGAGATCTTCACCGCCGAAGTCCTCACCCAGCTCCGCGAGGACACGCATGCGTCTGGCGTTCTGGTCACGTCCGAGACTCTCGCCATCGACTACGAGTGACTCGGCATGGCCGCCACCTGGTCAACGGTCACCCACCCCAAAGACACCCACCACATCCCCGACCGCGACCTCATCGACCACCAACCCGACGAACACTGCATATGCGGACCAACACACCGCAGCGATGTCAGCAGCGGGGTGCTCAGGTGGAACGTATGGCACCACAGCCTCGACGGGAGAGAAGCCGATGAGTGAGTACGGCGCCGTCACCGAAGTCATCATCACCGCAGAGCTCGAACGCAATCACGGGGAATGCAGCGACGCAACCCGGAACCTGATGATCGACGAGCTGAAGAAGCTGAGACACCGGTTCGCTGACGAACTGGCCGCATCATGACCAGCCTTGAGCCGGTCACCTGGACCATCAACGGCGAACCACTCTTCGCCCACCAACTCCCACCCGAGGAACCCAGCGATGAACGGGAAGGCCGGTCATGACGATCCCGAAGCATGAGCTGCGTGCCGCCGAGATCGAGGTATATCTCCACGAACAGGGCATCGACATCCTGCCCCATCAGCGACAGTGGCTCGAAGCATGGTTCAAGGAACAAGTGCCCATCGTCACCCTCGGTGGTATGCCGATCAAGATCACACGCGCTGGCCAGCGATGAACGCTGAACAAGAAGCACAGACACGCGACATCCTCGAACGCTGCGGGATTGTCGGCCCAGACCAAGACACTGCCGTCACCAACGTGGCCGGGATGACCGAAGGATGGGCGCCGGCCGTGACAGGAGACAAGCGATGACGACCACGATCGAGACAGCCGAAGAGCAGCGCGCTCGAGTTCTCGCTGATCAGCCAGCAACCAACCCCATGATCTACGACCTCGCAGTCGAGCTCGGCTACGTGCCGGAGTCATGGGATGGCATGTGGAAGCTCGTGCCCCAGCCCTTCACCTACGAGAACGGCAAGGTCATGGCTGAAGAAGTCGTCGCCACCATCAACGGTGTGCAGCAGACGATCAAGGTAGCCCACGATCTCCCGTCCAACTGGAACGTCGTAGAAGACGTCCGGTTCACCGGTGAGACAACTGCTGTGTTCTACCGCCCAAGCGTGCGGTGACTGGTACAAAGTCTCCCGAAACACGGGGTTAGACCAAAGGTGCCCAACGCTCAACCGCGGAAAGACGCGGAACTTGTCGAGTTATGTACCACTCGACCCAACAACTACACAGAGAACGACCCGGCGCTGCGCTAACAGCCCGGGTCACGACCGACTTATGAGGAGTCGATATGAGCAATTCAACCACGCCCGTGTGCGCCGTCCAAGACTGCGCGTCCGTTGTTGGACCACATGGAGCTCGAGGGTGGTGCTCCAAGCACTACAAGCGGTGGAAGGCCAACGGCGACCCCAATGTGCTGAGGTTCGTGCCGAGAGGCGCAACAGACGTACAACGGCTGCAGTGGTACGCCGACACCAGCGATGCTGACTCTTGCTGGGAATGGCAGGGCACCAGGGATGCAGACGGGTATGGCCATGTCTCTGGTGGTTCATCACCGAGGATCGCCTCACGAGTTGCGTACGAAGCATGGGTTGGTCCCATACCGGACGGGCACCTTGTCTGCCACCGATGCGACAACCCGCCGTGCATCAACCCTGCCCACCTGTTCGTCGGTACCCCGCAAGACAACACGGCAGACATGCTGGTCAAGCGACGCGGTAGTCACGGTGAACGTCATCACTGGAACAAACTCACCGATGACCAGGTGCATGTGATCCGCTACCTCAGCGACCAAGGGGTACAGCAGCGGCCCATCGCCAAGCTGACCGGTTGCAGCCAGTCCCAAGTCAGCAACATCGTTCGTCGTACCCAACGCCGGCATGACACCAACTGGACACCCAGGCCAGAGCTGGTCACGTGGGTGGCAGCCAACAGCAGGAGTAAGGCGAGGGACAGTGGAGCGCAACACCGCGAAGCAGGCTAGGTTCCGGAAGGCTATCGCTCGGTCAAAGCCTGCCTGCCACATCTGCGGCACTGCCATTGACTACGACGCACCACACACTGACCCCAACTCTTTCGTGATCGATCACGTCCTCGCGCTTCATCAAGGCGGTGAAGACGCGCTGTCCAACATTCGGGCAGCGCACCGATTAGCTCCTGCAACAGCACCAAGCGCGCCCGTCTAGTGGCCCCAATCGTGCGCAAGTCCGGTTCCCTCGACTGACGCAGCCACGGCCCACAGGCAGGCACACAAGGCCAGTCAGGCATGCCTCTGAGGTCACCTCGAGGCCAACCAGACCCCAGGGGGAGGGGGGCGTCCCGACCAACCTGTTGGACCTCCGGGGTTAGCCGTCCTCCCTCTCTGTCGTTTTTTTCGTTTCCAGGAGGTGCTCGCATGGGTTCTGCGCCTAGGAAATTGCGTGCTGTGGCGCCTGATGAGACGCCGGATCAGCCGAAGATTTTGTCTCTGGCTGAGGCGATTGAGCTCGGTGACTATCTGCAGATTCTTCTTGCTCAGCGTCGGGAGATTGTGACGTCGTTGCCGGAGGAGCGAGGGCCGGCGAAGGCTGCGTTGCACCGTCAGTTGTCGTTGATCTCGAAGGAGATCGAGGCGTTGGTGTCGCGGGATTCGGATGAGGCTGAGGGTGGCGCGAATGTCGAGGACGGGGAGTTCGACGCCGCAGCCATCTGAGCTGAAGCTTTCTGAGGTTGCTCGGCATGTGGTGTTCCCGAAGAACATCGCTTCGACGGTGTGGCCGCGGGTGGTTGCTCAGTGCGCTGCGATGGGCGTTTCGTTCGATGCGTGGCAGCACGGCATTGGGACGGTTGCTCTCGGCAAGTTGAAGAACGGCAAGTACGCTGCGACTGTCGGCGGCGTTGTTCTCAGCATCCCGCGCCAGGTGGGGAAAACCTTCCTGGTGGGCATGATGATCATCGCCCTGTGTGTGTTGTTCCCGAACCTCACCGTGCTGTGGACGGCGCACCGCACCCGAACGTCGACGATGACGTTCAAGACGATGCAGGGCATGGTTCGCAAGAAGAAGATCCGTGTGCATCTGGCGGCGATTCGCAACGATGGCATCCGTTCGACGAACGGTGAGCAGGAGATCCGTTTCAAGAACGGTTCGGTCATCATGTTCGGCGCCCGAGAGGCTGGGTTCGGACGCGGGTTCGATTCTGTCGATGTCGAGGTGTTCGACGAGGCGCAGATTCTCACAGAGAAGGCGCTCGAGGACATGGTGCCGGCCGCGAACGCGTCGAAGCAGGCTTCCGGTGCGTTGTTGTTCTTCATGGGCACCCCGCCGCGTCCGACTGACCCTGGTGAGGAGTTCTCGAACCGTCGCGCGAAGGCGCTGGACGGCACCGCGAAGAACATGGTGTACGTCGAGCTTTCGGCGGAGGCTGATGCTGATCCTGACGACCAGGAGCAGTGGGCGAAGGCGAATCCTTCGTTCCCGCACCGGACGCCGGTTGAGTCCATGCAGCGCATGCGCGCGAATCTGACTGACGATGACTCGTTCAAGCGCGAGGCGTTGGGTATCTGGGATGCATTGACGTCGAAGCAGGTCATTGACGAGGTGTCGTGGTCGAACGCTGCGGATGCGTCGTCTATGGCGATTGATCGTCTAACGATCTCGATTGAGGTTCCGCCTGGTCGTGGGTATGCGGCTGTTGCTCTTGCTGGTGTGCGTGCTGACGGGCGTTGGCATGTGGAGTTGTATGAGGAGCGTAAGGGCGTCGATTGGGCCATCCCGTACGTCGTTGAACGCGCGTCGAAGAACCGCCTCCATTCGGTCGTGGTTGACGAGCTCTCTGGGCTTGTCGAGGAGCGGCGTGGCCGCCATTACCTGATCGGCACTGACGTCTTGGTGACGTTGGCTGCGAGGGAGGGCAAGGACATGGCGATCGCTTGTTCGAAGTTCTACGACGGCATCTTGGATGGTTCGGTGTTCCACACGGATCAGCCGCAGGTGAATGTCGCTCTTTCGGTTGCGACGAAGCGTCCTCTTGCCGGTTCGTGGGCGTGGAACCGTAAGGATGCCATGTCGAACATCAGTCCGATCGTCGCGGAAACTCTTGCCCTTTGGGGTGCCCAGAATGACAACGTGAAGCGTCCTACGCGGCGCACTACTTCGAGGACGGCGGTGATGCTTTGACTGAGAAGCTGAGCGTTCCTGGCCTGTCTGACGATGAGCTCCGGATTCTGAATCACCTGGTCGATGAGTTGAACGCGAAGGCGCCGCGGAATCTGTTGCGGTCGTCTTATTACGACGGGAAGCGTGCGATCAAGCAGGTTGGGACGATCATCCCGCCGCAGTACGCGAAGCTCGGGCTTGCTCTTGGGTGGGCTGCGAAGGGTGTTGACGGGCTTGCTCGTCGGTGCCACCTGGATCAGATGGTGTGGACTGATGGCGACATTGGTTCGTTGGGGATGCGTGAGCTCGCTGACGGTAACTTCTTCTACTCGGAGGTTGCCGCTGGCCTGAAGGATTCGCTCATCCATGGCGTCTCGTATCTCATTACCACGCAGGGCGACGAGTCAGCCGGCGAACCGAAGGCGCTCATCCACGCGAAGGATGGGCTGAACGCGACGGGTGATTGGAACAACCGCACCCGGTCGCTCGACAACCTGCTCTCGGTGACGGCACGCGATGAGGACAGCATCACCGGCTTCGTCCTGTACCTGAACAACCTGACGATTAGTGCTTCCAAGTCGGGCAACGCCTGGTCGGTGGATCGCAGGGAGCACAGTTTCGGTGTGCCGGCGGATCCGCTGGTGTATCAGCCGCGTTCGTCTCGACGTTTGGGGAAGTCGCGCATCACCCGCCCTCTGATGGGCTATCAGGATGCTGCTCTGCGTGCTCTGGTGCGTCTCGAGGCGCACATGGACATTTACACGATCCCGAAGCTGATCCTGTTGGGTGCTGACGAGTCGATCTTTAAGAACCCTGATGGGTCCGCGAAGGCGGCATGGCAGATTGCCCTTGCTCGGACGTTCGGTCTGCCGGACAACCTCGACAGCGAGCAGGCGAACCAGCGGGCGGACATCAAGCAGATCGATGCGACGTCACCGGATTCGCACCTGTCGGACCTGAATGCGTTGGCGAAACTGTCGGCGCGGGAGACGGATCTGCCGGATGCTGACTTCGCGTTGACGGACATGGCGAACCCGACGAGCGAGGGTTCGTACATCGCCGGCCGCGACAACCTGATTGCTGAGGCTGAGGGTGCCACGGACGACTGGTCGGTGACGATCCGTCGTTCCGTTGCTCGAGCGTTGGCGATCCAGAATGGCGAGTCGAGCGTCCCGGTTGAGTGGGCGTCAATCGACACGAAGTGGCGTTCCCCGTTGTACCTGTCGCGCGCGGCTGCTGCTGATGCCGGGGCGAAGCAGATCGGCGCTGTTCCATGGCTGGCTGAGACTGAGGTTGGTCTCGAGCTGCTGGGGCTGGACGATCAGCAGATTCGTCGGGCGATGGCTGAGAAGCGGAAAGCTTCGGGTCGTGCTGTGCTGGCGGCGCTGCAGCCTGCTGTCCCGGTGACGCCGAATGTCGGCGCGTGAGTCTCGTGCGGCTCTGCAACTGGTCACGGCTGAGGCTGTCGCGTATGCGACGGATCTCGCGAACCGTGTTGCGGGGTCGCCTGAGGTGCGCCGGCTGGCGTTGCTCGATGGTGTCCCTGAGCTGATCGATTACTACTCGGAGGGTTCGGCGGCGTTGGCTGCGGACTTCTACGAGGAGGAGCGCGAGCTCGCTGAGGTTCGTTCGAGGTTCACTGCTGAGACGGTGATCGAGGACCGGACGGTGAAGATCCGCCGTTCGATCGCTTGGGCTGCGTCGCCGTGGTTCGACGATTCGGGCGATTCGGTTGATGCCCGACTCGCCGAAGTGGTGCAGCTCGAGACGGCGAGGCCGTACCGGGACACGATCACCACGAACCGGTCCAACGACCCTGACGCTGTGGGTTGGCGCCGGGTGACGGCCGGCGGCTGTTCCTTCTGCCGGATGCTCGCTGATCGCGGCGCTGTCTACAAGGCGGATACGGCACGGTTCGCTGCCCATCCCAAATGCGGATGCGTCGCCCAGCCTGTCTTCACAACGAACGACACCGGCGTGGAGGCTTCGGTCATGCAGTACGTCGCTTCTAGGCGCTCGCGTTCACCTGAACAGCGGGCGATGCTGCGGGACTACCTAGACAGCTTCTACAGCTAGGCGTTCTGGCGCGTAGGTTGCCAGAAACTCCACTGCCCACTCGATCTTCTCGTCGATGCGCTGCCCTGAGGGCTGCCAGGTGGTCCAAAGCTCAAGGTTCTCGATGCGGTTGTCATCTCGCTGCCCGTTGAGGTGATGGATGTTCTCCCCGGGTAGGAGTGGGCGTCCCAGGTGGTTGGACATCACGTAGCGGTGTTCGAGGGCGTACCCGGTGACCATTGCAGTCGAGTGTCCTTCGGCCTTGACGAGAACGTACCCGCCGTTTGGTGAGCGCTTCTTGTGTGATGGCGCAGGCCGCTCGGGCGGGGTTGGCTGACCCCACTTGCGCCAGAGGTTGTAGTGGGAGTTGCAGTAGCCGCGCGATCGTACAGGGCCATTGCACTCATCGACTGTGCACGTCGCGGCGGTGCCGTTTACGCGGTACCCCTTGCGGAATTCCTTGGCGTAGTGAGTGTCGCAGTAGACGCCGCCGTAGCGGTATTCATTGCACCCATCGGCGTCGCACAGCTTGCGAATCATCGGCTTAATTGGCGCTTCAGCCTGCGGGTCTCCGGTGCGTCGAACGCGTTCAGCGTGCGCCCCGCACATGCCCTTGGACTGGGCGGGCCGGTCGCAATCAAGGACGCTACACACATTCATTGTCATGGCAGAAGTTTACCACACGGTCATTGCACCGTGACGATCTTCCACAGTCACATGGCTGCTGGATCCACGCCCGCATGGGCACACCTGATCACCAATTCGCCTGGCCGCACGGCCTTCTTAGGCGATCCCGCACGGGAGAAGGAGCATCCAATGTTCGCGAACACGATCACCGGTACGTCAAAGCTGAGCTGGCTCGCAATGCGCGGGTTCCGGTTCCTAGAGGGAGAAGGCGACGGGGCACCTGCCCCGGTCGAAGCTCCTGCCGCTGAAGCCGCACCGGTTGAGCCCAACCCGGAGACGGATTGGAAGGCCGAAGCTCGCAAGTGGGAATCACGCGCGAAGGACAACGCCACCGCTGCACAGCGGCTCGCTGAGATCGAGGAATCGAACAAGACCGAGGCAGAGAAGACAGCCGAACGACTCGCGGCCGCTGAGAAGCGCGCCAACGAGCTCGAGGCGGCAGTCACACGGGCTGAGGTCGCTGCAGCTAAGGGCGTCCCGGCGTCGCTGCTGTCTGGCAGCACGAAGGAAGAGCTTGAGGCTTCTGCGGATGCGCTCATCCAGTTCAGGGGAGACAAGGGCAGCAGTGGGCTGCACGTCCCCGCAGAAGGCAAATCGCCATCCGTTGAGGTCTCTGACGAGAAGAAGTTCGTCAACGACCTGTTCGGTTCCGGCGCCTAGACACGAAGGAAGACATCATGGCAATTCTTGCCACCTCGGGGCTTACGCTCCCGAAGAACATCGCCGCCGGCATGTTCTCGAAGGCGAGCACCGGTTCCGGTATCGCCGCCATCTCTGGTGCTGAGCCGCAGAAGTTCGGTGAGGTCACTCACATGACTCTCACCGGTCGTCCGCGCGCTGAGCTCGTTGGTGAGGGCGCCCAGAAGGGTTCCACCAACACCACGTTCGGTACGAAGGTTGTTTCGCCTCACAAGTTCCAGGTGACGCAGCGCTTCAACCAGGAAGTGAAGTGGGCTGACGAAGACTACCAGCTCGGCATCCTCCGCACTCTCGCGGATGAGGCTGGGCTTGCACTCGCTCGTGCGCTCGACCTTGGCGCGTTCCACGGCATCAACCCGCTTGCGGGTACTACTGCTGCGTCGATCGTCGCGGGTGACCGCATCGCGACCACGACCAACTCGGTCGAGCTGACCACGGCGACGCTGACGACCCCTGACCTGGTCCTCGAGCAGGCTGCGGGTCTGATCATCGCTGATGGCTACGTCCCGAACGGTGTCATCTTCGACCCGACCTACGCGTGGACCATCGCGACCTCGCGTTACACGGACGGCCGCAAGAAGTACCCGGAGCTCGGCTTCGGATCCGACATCAGCGCGTTCGAGGGTCTGCGGGCATTCTCGACCTCGACCGTCTCGGGCGTCCCGGAGGCTTCGGCCAACACGGGCGTCAAGGCGATCATGGGTCAGTGGGACCTGTTCCGCTGGGGCGTTCAGGAGTCGATCCCGGTCGAGGTCATCGAGTTCGGTGACCCTGACGGTCAGGGCGACCTGAAGCGTCAGAACCAGATCGCGCTTCGCGCTGAGGTCGTGTACGGCTGGGGCGTCATGGACCTGGACGGGTTCTCGACGGTCGTCGACAAGGTGGCGAACGTCTGATGGGCCGTTTCATCCAGGACGGCACCGGAGTTGTGGTGTCGGTCGCTGATTCGAAGGACGAACGTTTTGCGCTCGGCTGGAAGCCCTACGACGGCAGCGAGCCTGCCGCCAAGTCGGAGACGCCCGACAAGTCGTGGAAGGTCGCTGAGCTCAAGGCATACGCCGATGAGCACACCGTCGATCTGGGCGACGCGACGAAGAAGGAAGACCTTCTCGCTGCGATCGAGCTCCACAACGAGTCGGTCGAGAACGTCTAACTAGGGAAAGGGGGCGGTCATGGCTGTGACTCCCAGCACGATTGCGGTTGCTCTTGGGCAGGCCGCCCCCGAACCTGACTCCAAGCAGGAGCAGCAGTGGCAGATTTGGATCGACGACGCGTACATGCTGATCGAGGACCGGCGCGTTTCGTTCACGCCGCCTCGTGAGGTTGATGAGGCGAAGATCGATTACGCGGTGCGGCAGGCTGTTGTGTCGCACGTCAAGAAGCCGGATGATGCCACGCAGGTAACCGTCTCGGTGGATGACGGGTCGACGTCAAAGACGTTTCAGTCGGGCCGCGGCCGTGTGACGGTCGATGAGTGGTGGACGTTCCTGGGCCTGCTGGATGAGACATCTGGTGCGTTCGCTGTCAACATGCTCGGGTTCGCGAATGTGCATCTGCCGTGGTGCGCGTCGATGTTCGGTGCCCTGTACTGCTCGTGCGGGGTGGACATCGCCGGCACGCCCATCTACGAGGGTGGCGAGCTGTGAGCCTCGGGCAGGACATCGATGCGACTCTGCCGTTCCTTCGGGGGCAGGCTGAGTCGCGGATGAAGGAGACTGTCACGTTCTCTCGGGTGACCGGTGAGGTGACGACGGATCCTGACACGCTCGAGGTTGTTGAGGTTCGCGAAACGGTCGCGACGACGGTGGCTCGGATCAAGTACCGCACGTTGAACGTGCAGGACCGCGACCAGGGGACTCAGCTGATTGCCCTGCAGTCGCCTGAGGTGCATGTGCCGTTTGGTGCGGCGCCTACTGTTCGCACGGATGACCGAGTGCAGGTCACTGCTTCGGATGATCCGACGCTGGTGGGTCGTCTGTTCCGGGTGACTGGGCGTCCGCAGGCTGGTCAGACGACGGCGCATCGTTTTCCGGTGGAAGAGATCAGCTAGGAGCGGTTATGGCGAGCATCGAGTTCGATTTCTCTGAGGTGCTGAATCTGGCTGCAACGATTGAAGATGCGCCGGAAGCCGCTATCCCGAAGATCCGCCAGGCAGTGGAGATCACGGCGCGACACGTGAAAGACGACTGGCGTGATGACGCTCGCCGGCAGAACCGTGGTCATTCACGGTACTACGCGGGCGCAGTTGACTACGACATGAAGCTTGACACAAACGGCGAGATCGGTGCTGAGGTTGGTCCGAAGCCCGGCGGACGGTGGGCACAGGGTTCTCTTGGCATCTTGGAGGACGCCCCTGGTGGCGTTGGTGCCCGTCCGCAGAAGTCGGGTGAGAAGGCTGCGCGGAAGAACGAGGATGACTTCCAGCGTGGGCTAGAGCGGGCGGTGGCTGATGTCTTGGAGTAGCCCGCACTTCGTGGCTGTGAAGTCGATGATCCAGCGCGACCCGGTGCTTGATGTTTCCGACGCCATGAAGCGCACCGTGGAGGGCGCCCCGTTCCGGGGTTCCTACGTGATCCTCTGGCCAGCTGGCCCGGAGACGGTCGACGACGGGCGGCTGTCGAAGAACCAGGACATGGCTTCGGATGCTGAGTACGTGTACGACGGTCAGGCGGTTGCAGTTGACCCGCTCGGTGTGCTGTACGTCATCGACCGTGTCGTCGCTCAGGTCATGGGTCAGCGACCTGAGGTTGCAGGCCGCAGATGCGATCCGATCCGTGTGTCGGTTGACCCGGTCGACAGTGACTCGAAGATCCTTCCACCCCTGTTCTACGCCCGGTTCGAGCTGTCGTTCTGGTCCCGGCGTCCCTGACCTGACCCATCTATCCACCCCGCCTTGTGCGGGGTTTTCGTGTTTAAGGAGATCCCCAAATGGCAGAGCTTGTCGATGTCGTCGATAAGGACGGCAATGAGGCGCGCGTGAGCCGCAAGTGGCTTGAGCGTTGGCCGGATGACTTCACGGTGCAGAAGCCCGTGAGTAAGGCCGCGTCTGCGGCAACCAAGAAGAAGGAGGCCACTGATGGCGCTTGAGATCGCAGAGGCATCAGTTGCCTCAGATGGGCACATGCGGGTGGCGGTCGTTCCGACCGGCAACCCGAAGTCTGTCGCAATCCTGAAGGCGGTGACGACGAAGGGGATCACCTACAGTCTGACGCCTTCCGGGTTCAACCGGACGACCACGGAGAACACGATCGACGACCCGCGACTGACGCTGCGGACGGTCCTGTCGCGTCCGGGCACGAAGACGGTGGCCCTTGAGCTGCAGTACGTGTACGGGTCGGCTGAAGAGGTCGCTCGTCCGGCGCTGGCTGAGGGCACAACCGGAAACCTCGTAGCTCGGTTCACGACCGCCAACGAGGAGGACTGGGCGATTGGCCAGGAGGCCGACATCATCCCGTTCATCGCTGGCGCGCAGCGCAAGGACGCCCCGACTGCGAACAGCGTCCAGACGATCACCCAGACGATCTACGTCTCCGGTGTGCCTGAGGACGACGCGGTTCTCGTCGCGTAACAACTCCTGCGCGGGCGGTCCCACCAGAGCCGCCCGCGCAGGTCTCAACTCATCTGGTGAATCTGGTGAAGGAGTAACACTGTGGTGACTTTTCAGGAGCGGTTGGCTGCGCGGAAGAACGCGCGCCCGTTCAAGGATGTTCAGGTGCTGTTGGACGATCACCTGCAGGGTGAACGCGAACGGCTCGAGGCTGAACTCGCGAAGCTCGGGAACGTCAGCGACAAGCGGCTCGCGTCGAAGTCGCCGGCTGATGAGATTCAGGAGCAGATCGACGCCCTGTACAAGGACGACAACGGTCTAGTGACGTTGCGGTTCCGCCGCATCCCGGGGAACGTTTGGGCTCGGCTCACCTCCCAACACCCTGCGCGGCTTGAGTCTCCAGTGGATCGCCGATACGGGTACAACTTTGATGCTGTCTGCGAGGCCGCAGCACGCTACGTGGACGCCGATGGCGCAGTCTATGGGGTTGTGCTCGAGGGCGATGAGGAAATCGCTCTGAAGGTGGAGAAGAAGCTGCCAGGCGCGTCCGAGTCGGTAGACGAGTGGGCTGACCTGTTCCGGGTGCTCTCTGGGCACGAGGTGCAGTCGATCAACGATGCAATCTTCGAGCTCAACGAGTACCAGGCGCAGGTACGCATCGCCGAACTGGTAAAAGCCTCAGGGGCAGCGACGCGCTCCTAGCTGATGTGGCTCTCGCCGCGCGTCTCGGAGTCGCCCCTCGGCGGCTTTGGGGGTGGGAGCCTTCGACATTCACAGAGCACGTCTATGAGGACGGTGTTCTGGTGGGGACGGTTTCGTTCCCCGAACCGGAGTTCGACGACGAGCAACGGTCCCTGTTGCTGGCGTATGAGATTCACCGGTCGCAGTTGGGGCCGCACGGGTTCCTGATGCCGGAGACGACGTCTCCTGATGCTGACCCGAACAACCCGGAGGGCACGGTCCGTTTCGTTGCGGATGCGGTGCCGACGGTGGATTACGCCGAGAAGGCGAAGCGTAACGCGGAGGACGCGTACCGGAAGCAGTACGAGGGCGCGGACATGTCGGGCCTGATTTTCCGGGTGCACCGCGAAGAGCGGAACCCACCGGTTACGACGGATGCCCCCTAGATCGAAATCCAGGGGGCATCTTGGCCTTCCTACTTGATTTTTCCGTAGCAGCCGTAGCCGGGACCGATTCCACCGATCCATAGCCCGCCTCGCTCATCGACGAATAGGTTCCCGAAACTGTTCAGGAGCGAAAGCATGTAAGCGGCTTGGTCGGGGTCGTTCTGTACCCAAGCGAGCCACTGCTGCTTACCTACAGTCACTTGGGTCATCGTTTCTTCCCTCTTGCGTATTTGGTGAGCGCTTCCACGACCACATCCGTGAGCGTCTTACCCTCGGCCTCGGCTCTCGCCTGAGCGGCCGTCTTCAACTCCAACGGGATGCGGAACGTGGAGGTGGGTGTCTTGGGCTTGTTCGGCACGGGATCCATCTTGCCAGTCATGAATCGCTCTCTTCCGGGTGTGCGTGTGCGTAGTGCGCGTCTATGTCCCAGAGGAGCACGCCGCACTTGGTGCACGCCAGCAGGTGCACTTCCGGCGCCCCAGTTCCAACAGCCTTCGCCCGGTAATCAACCACAGGCCGTACCGCTGTCATGATGCTCCGCCCGCTGCGTCGGTCGGGCGCGGGTGCTTCCTGTTCAGGTAGTCGCGCAACTCGATTTCTTCTTCGACGGAGAAGCTGTCGGCGCAACATTCGGACATGATCATTAGCTTTCCTTTGTACTCGGCCCACGTGTAGTAGGGCTCTGCCGGGTCGAGAGGGCGAGCTACGTCGGGCGCAGTCGCGACTGTTGCGTCGGCCGGCACGTCAGCCGCTTTCACGGCTTCGAAAGAGACAGGAGAAGCAGCTTCGCGTTTGGCAGGCCACTGGTATCTCCCCAATCTGCGCGCTTCGGCTTTGATGCTGGCATCGTCCATCGTTGCTCCAAATCGTCGAGGTGTCGTTACACCAACTCTACCACGGTGTAACGACACCGTCCACTGATTCCACCAACCGGCCCCGCCAATGCGCGGGGCTTTCGCGTTAATGACAGATCGGAGAAATCGTGGCCGATCGTGTCGTACGTGTACGCCTCACCGCTCAGGTCGCTGAGTATGTGCAGGGCATGGAGCAGGCCGCTGCGCGAACCCGCGACGTTGGCGACGAGGCGTCTCGCATGGCTGAGCGAGGCAAGGCGTTCGATGTTCTTGGCAAGTCGATGCTGGCTGTGGGGACGATTGCCGCGGTGGCCGTTGGACTTGCTGTCGCGAAGTTCATGGAGTTCGACGCGGCTATGTCGAATGTTGAGGCGGCGACGAATGAGTCCGCGGACAACATGGATCGGCTTCGTGAGGCTGCATTGGATGCTGGTGCTCGGACGGTGTTCTCGGCTACTGAGGCTGCGAACGCGATCGAAGAGTTGGGGAAGGCTGGCGTTTCGACGCAGGACATCCTCGACGGTGGACTCGACGGTGCGCTCGACCTGGCTGCGGCCGGCGGGCTTGGTGTTGCTGAGGCTGCCGGTATCGCTGCTGTGGCGTTGAAGACGTTCGGTCTTCGCGGTACGGACATGTCCCATGTCGCTGATCTGCTTGCTGCTGGTGCGGGTAAGGCGATGGGTGACGTCACTGACCTGTCCGCTGCCCTGAACCAGGCTGGTCTGGTTGCTGAGGGCACGGGCCTGTCGATTGAGGAGACCACTGCTGGGCTTGCTGCGTTCGCGTCTGCGGGCCTGTTGGGGTCGGATGCGGGTACGTCGTTCAAGTCGATGTTGCAGCGCCTCACACCGCAGTCTGCGGAAGCCAAGTCCAAGATGGAAGAGCTCGGGATTTCGGCTTACGACGCTCAGGGTCAGTTCGTTGGCCTGTCTGCGTTCGCCGGTAACCTGAAGGACTCGCTGAAGTCCCTGACGCCGGAGCAGCGGAATGCTGCCCTGGCGGTGATCTTCGGTTCGGATGCTGTGCGTGCTGCGAACGTTCTGTACAACGAGGGCGCTGAGGGCATCGACGAGTGGACGACTGCGGTCAACGATCAGGGGTACGCGTCGGAGCAGGCCTCAAAGCGTCTCGACAACCTTTCTGGTGATGTTGAGGGGCTGGGTGGCGCGTTCGACACTGCGCTGATCAAGACTGGTTCCGGCGCCAACGACGTGCTTCGCGACATGACCCAGACCCTTACGGCCGTTGTGGCAGCTTATGGTGAGCTTCCTGGACCGATCCAGCAGGGTGTGCTGGCCGGTTTGGCCCTGACAGCAGCTGTTGCATTGGCTGGCGGGGCGTTCCTGGTGGCGATCCCGAAGGTTGCTGAGTTCAGGGCTGCTCTGATCACACTCGAACCCGCAGCGCCTCGAGCGATCGGTGCGCTGCGCGGGGTTCTTGGCATCCTCGGTGGCCCTTGGGGGCTGGCGATCACCGCGGGCATCGCCGCGCTCACGGCGTTCGGTGTGTCTCAGGCCACACAGGCGAGCGAAGTCAAGGCGCTCACGGGAACGCTCGATGAGCAGTCGGGTGCACTGACGGAGAACTCTCGCAAGTGGATCGCATCGAAGCTGCAGGACGGCGGTATCCTCGAAGCGGCGAAGGCGGCCGGGATCGGTCTCGAAGACCTGACAGACGCGATCATCAACCAGGGGCCGGCGCTCGATGAGGTGGACAAGAAGGTCTCGGATTACTACGAGACGCTGAAGTCCGCGAAGGGCACGGATGCGCAGGCGACGATTCGCCGCAACAGTGAGTTGCTGAAGTCGTCGATTCCGCAGCTCACCGACCAGGTGAACAAGGCCAAGGATGCGTTCGACAACGAGGCTGAGGCTGTCGGTGATGCGGCTGATGCTCATGGCGAGGGTGCGGAAGCCGCAGACGGGCAGAAGCAGTCCCTAGAGGATCTCGCTGGGGTCGCGACTGACACGAACCAGGCGATTTCTGACCTGGCCGAGGAGATCCGCAACTTCGGTTCAGCACAGTTCGATGTTGAAGAGTCCACGATTGCTCTCTACGATGCCTTCGACTCGCTGAAGGAGAACCTCGAATCCGGGTCGGCGTCGCTCGATGTCACAACTCAGGCTGGTCGCGACACCGGGAACGCTTTGCTGGAAACGGCAAAGGCAGCGAACGACAACGCTGCTGCGATTGCCGCAGTCGGAGGTTCGAACGATGCGATCGCTGGCGCTCTGGACGCTGGCAGGCAGCGGATCATCGACGCACGGGTTGCGCTCGGCGATTCGCGGCAGGCTGCAGAGCTTTACGCGGACCAGCTGATCGCCACGCCTGCCGCGGTGACTACTGCTGTTGCTTTGACCGGCACCGATACGGCGATTGCGAGTCTCGACCGAGTGAAGCAGGCCATCCGAGAGACCATCAACCTCATCAACAGCATGCCTCTCTTTGGTGGTAGCGCTGGCGGGTCGCAGTCTGGGCGGGCAACTGTTCCTCAGGCGAACGGTGGGCTGCTGGACTTCTACGCGAACGGTGGCCTGCGCGAGAACCATGTGGCACAGATCGCCCCTGCTGGGTCGTTCCGTGTGTGGGCTGAACCGGAGACTGGCGGGGAGGCGTATATCCCTCTGGCTCCGTCTAAGCGTGCGCGGTCGTTGGACATTTGGCAGGAGACGGGTCGCCGTCTGGGTGTGGATGGGTACGCGGGTGGTGGCATGTACGCCGCCGACCGTTACGCAGCAGCTGCTGTCGCCGCACCGCAGATTAGTTTCAACGCGCCGATCGTCACGTCTAACGGAACCCTGGTCGGCATGATCCAGGGTGTCGCTGGTGAGACGGTCGAGTTCCGTCTCGCTCAAGAATCCGATCGGTCTCGTGCCGGCGCTAGGAGGATCTGATGCCCGATGAGGGTCTGGTAGATGTTCCTGCAGGGTTGGTGGAGATGGAGCCGGGCCTGTATTCGACGGTCGGGTTGAGTGAGACGTCGATCCCGGGGTTGTATGAGATCCCCGTGAACCTGTTGACAGCGATTCCGTTCGGTGACCTGTCTCGTCCTCGAGTGCAGGTCACTGTGTCGGCGGTCCCTGAGGATGCGGCGATCACCCTGTTCCGTCTGTTTGGGAAGTACCAGACGACGGTGCGGGGTGCGTTGCGTGAGTCTGCGTCGGGGGCGTTCGTGGTCGTCGACTACGAGGTGCCGTTGGGCATCCCGGTGACGTACCGGGCGGAACTGTACGACGTTTCTGGTGAGTCGTTGGGTATCACCAATGAGGCGACGGTGACGATTGCTTGGCCTGGCGATCAGGTGGTCATCAGTGACCCGTTGGCCCCGGCGTCGTCGATTGCTGTGGATGGGCATTCTGACTTCGGTGGTGTGCTGACGCGGAAGCGACCGTATGAGCAGCACAACGTGTCGGGTCGGATCATCACGTTGATGGGGTTGGCGGGGAAGCTCGAGGGCATCCCGCTGGTCTGTAACACGCGCACGATCGAAGCGGCTGATGAGCTCGACGGCATCCTCGACGCGACGTTGGTGTTGGTGCGTTCAGCGCCACCGTCACGGTTGCCTCCGCTGTTCTATGCGGTTGTGGGGACGGTGAAGCAGGTTCCTCAGGATGTGCAGTGGGGTGGCGAGTGGGTGCGTTGGGACATTGAGGGTGACGAAACGGATTCTTCGCCACTCGATGTGCAGGTGCCGATCATCACGTACCAGATGTACAACGACGCGTTCCCCACCTATGGGGATTTCAACGCCGCCTATCTGACGTATCTGGATGCTTTGCGGAACCCGCCGGGAGGTGTCTGATGGTGCTTGCTCTTGAGCCTGAACTGTTGGAGGCGTTGAACGAGGGTCACGATCCGGGTTGGCGTGCTTCGGCTGTGTACGGTGCGAAGACGACGATTGAGAGTGTGCCGGCGGATTGGAAGTCGGGGTCGTTGTCGTTCAACGGTGACGCGAAGATCCAGGGGCAGGGGTCCATGTACCTGTCGAACGACGGGGCTTCGTTTGTGCCGAAGGGGAAGACGGATCCGTTGGCGCCGTTCGGTCAGGAGATCGTGCTTGAGCGGACGGTGACTGTTGGCCCGAAGGTGTGGTCGATCCCGATGGGGCGGTTCCGTATCACGGAGATCCCGTCCGCTCGAGAGTATTTCCGGCGTTACCCGTCGCAGTTGGGTGTCGTGGGTTGGTCTGCTGAGCTGAAACTGTCGGACCGGTTTGAGCAGATCGACGCCGATGATTTCCTGAAAGCTGAGGGTCCGGTCGCCGGGAACTCGGTGTGGGATGAGATCCGCCGGCTGTCTCCGATCCCGATCGTACAGACACTCACCGACCGTGCTGTCCCTGCGGGGGTGACGTACCGGTCCCGGTTGGATGCGATCACCGAACTGTTGGATTCGATCGGTGGGGTGCCGCACATGACCCGTCAGGGTGCGTTGACGGCCCGGGTGAAGGATGCATGGTTGACGTCGACCACACCAGTGTTCGAGATCAACGGTGTCATCGACATGGACGATTCAATGTCGAACAACTTCTACAACCAGGTGCAGGTGAAGTCGTCGATCGGCGGCAACGACCTGGTCGCGTTCCGGCAGATCCTGGACGAGTCGAACCCTCTTGCGGTGACACGTCCGATCGGTGGTCGCACATACCGGTATTCGTCTCCGCTGTTGGACACGCAGGCGAAGGTGGATGAGGCGGCGGCGACAGTGTTGGCGCGTGTGTCCACCCGTCAGTCGAAGACCACGAAGATCACGTGTCTGCCGCAACCGCATATCGAGCTCGGTGATTTCGGGCAGGTGACGGATCCGGCGTCGGGTCGGGTGGTGAAGGGTGAGGTGACTGCGATGCGGTACAGCTTCGACCCGACTGCTTCGATGACGCTCGAGCTGATTGCTTCGGACACATGGTAGGGCTGGGCGAATCTCAGGCGAACGATCGGGCATCTTCTGATGCTGGCGCTTCGTCGCTGTCGCAGGGCGTATGCGTGTCCATTGACTGGCCGAACCGGTTGGCGATGGTCAACGTTGGCGGTGCTGGTGGTGCTGCGGGCCTGGCAATGCCGATGGTCAACGCAGCACCGTTCCCGGGGCAAGCGGTGTGGGTTGGTTTCCTCGGTGGTCAGCCGATCTGTTTGGGGATGGTCCCGAACGCTGCGACGGGTACCACGGTGGGTGATGCGACTTCTGGGCGGGTGATGGTCGCTGCTGATGATGGGCGCGAGTACATCGTCCCCTATATGGGCGAACCGCCTATCGCATCGTCTCGTGTGATGCTCCACTGGGCTGCCAACGGGGTCGTGCTGGGCGTTTCGTCCGCTGATGAGACAGGTACCACCCCGGATGTTCCTGTGACCCCAGGCGGCGGCTCAGGGGCGCGATCGTTCTTCGCCACGGACTCCGCAACCTGGCGTTCTGGCGGCTGGTCGGACAACACGTTCTCCGTGTCGGACACCAGGTCGGGGTTCTACTGGTACGGCACTCAGGTGCGCGATTCGGTTCCGGCCGGCGCAACGGTCACCGGGTTCGGGATTCAGGTGGCAGCGAACCAGGCGCCGTCGTCGAACGTCACGTTGACGTTGCACGCCGATGGCGGTCGTGCGGGTGCGCCACCTTCTGCGCTGGACACGTTCGTCGTGTCGCAGGGGTCGGGGTATAAGCAGCTTCCTCTCGCATGGGGTGCCGCGATGAAGTCGGGCACTGCGTTCGGTATTGGGTCTGTGCAGGCGTCAGCTTCGGGGTGGATGGAATGGCAACCCGCCTCAACATCTGGTGCCCTGTCGATCTCTTGGGCCTGATCCGCCCCACTCATCCACGCTCCCAACCTTGGGGGCGTTTTTCTTTGGAGGAAGCATGGCTGGTACTGATGCGAAGGGCATGCCGACGTTCGCGAACACGGATGCTGCGAACTTCGCTGTTGACCTGACGAAGGTGTCCGATGCGGCGTCGGATCGTCTCGACCCGTCTGTGGATATGGTCATGGACCTTCCGTCGTCGGGGAACTGGGAAGGCCGGGAACTGTGGGTTTCGGGTGTCGCCCAGAAGTACACGTGGACGAATACGGGTTGGGTGAACACGGCAGGTATCAGGGGCACGTTCGTTGCTCCGACGATGAACACTTCCGCCCCAGCGTGGACGTGGGGTGCCGGGTCTTCTCTGACACGTCGCCTGGACGAGATCCGTCTGGACGCCCTGTTCTCCCGTGCGGCGGGCATCACCGCCCTTGTGGTGATCTGCACGCTCCCGGTCGGCGCCCGCCCGTCCCAGCCTGTCGGGTTCAACGGGGTGCTGGTGTCGGGTGGTTCAACCGGTTTCTTCTCTGGTGTTGTGAACACGGACGGCACGGTCGTCACGCAGGCAGTGTCCAACACCACTTCGACTGCGGCGCGAGTGAACATCTCGTTCCGCACTGACGTGAGCTGGTGACGACATGGCGCTGCAAGGTTTCCAGATCCAGTCTCCCTCGACGGTCATTCTCGACGACGACCGTGACCCGGACGTGTCGTGGGCGAACCACGAGTCGCGTTACCCGGGGCAGTCGAACCGTGGCGGTGTTGACGTCGTCGCACCTGTTGGAACCCCGGTGTACGCGTGGGCGGATGGCACGGTTCTGCATCAGCCGAACAACGGTTCAGCGGGAAACGTGATCCGTCTGTCCCTGGCGCATGACCCGGGATGGTTCCTCGACTACAAGCACCTCAGCCGGTACGCGGTTTCGCATGGCACGTGGGTGCAGCGGGGGACACTCATCGGTTACTCGGGCACGTCAGGCGGGGTTGCCCCGCACGTGCACTACAACCTCGTCGATCCGCGCGGTATCCGCCGCAACCCGTGGCACTACATCGAAGGCGGCACGGCATCCGCCGGCCAGATCACACCAGTCCAGGAGGACGACATGTTCAGTGACCAAGACCGACACGCGCTCAACCTGATCCTGGAATCGCAGGGGCGGGTGGAGACGCACGCATGGCACGTTCACAGTGTCATCGACCAGTTGCGGTTCGCGATCATCGGCAACGAGCCGAACCAGCAGCTGCGGTTGAAGCTCGACCAGATCCAGGCGGAGCTCGAGAAGGACTACCCGAAGCCCGCGGCGTCCTGATCTTCTCTCAACCCCGGGGAGGGTTCATGTTCAAGCGTCTGTTCGCCGCGTCCATCTGGGCGTCGGGCAATATCCGGCCTGAGGATTGGCGGTTCCGTGGGATCTTCCGGTTCGTGCTTCCGATCAGCAACCTGATCTTCCTGTACTTCGGGGTGGTCGGGTTCGTGCGTGGGGTGGGGTCGGTGACGGATGTGACGAACACCACGTATGCGGCGTTCTGGTCTGGTGCGATCGCGTTGACGTCGCTGGCCTGTCTGGTGGGGGTGTCGTTCCCGAAGTTGGGGAGGCTCGAGCTGGGGGCGAAGCTCGTCCTCATCGGCCTGGTCGCGTCGTACGTGGCCGTGCTGACGGCGCGCAGCTTCGAGGTCCCAGGGTCGCAGGCCACCGCGGGTCTCATGTCCGCGCTCGTCGTGCTGCCAATCTGGCGGGTCCTCGACCTTGGCATTCAGCTTCGTAAGAGCAAGGCGGTGCGCAAGTGACCGGCGCGGAGATGATCTCCGCAGCCGGCCTCATCGTCACAGCCCTCCTCGGGCTGGGCGTGTACATCAACAACAAGCGATCCAACCGCACCGCCGAGACCCGCAACCAAGTGGACGCCGGGTCACAGCTGTTCGACAACAACATCGAGCTCGCCGAGTACGTGGACAAGCGCATCGCGATCGCGTTGCAGCCTGTGCAGGCGGAGCTTGACGCGTTCAAGGAGTGGAAGAAGTCCACGAACGCGATCATCCGCCGGTTCTTCCGGCAGCTCATCACGTGGGATCGGAATGGCCGTCAGGGTCAGATGCCGATGCCGTCCGCTGAGGATATGACGCAGCTCGAGATCGAGGATCTGCACTCTGACTGAGCGGACTTCGGAGTGCAACTATCACCCCGAAGTCCTACCCCCTGCAGGAGGGTGAGCGCGAGCTTACCCACTTAAACGACACACCGATATAGGAGATATCCTTTCATGATCACGTTCGACGTTCCCCCTGTTCTCATCGTTGGCCTTCTGGTGTCAACGGTTCTCCCGCTGATCGTTGGCCTGGTGACGAAGGTTGTCACCGACCCGGCGTTGAAGGCGGTCCTCCTCGCAGCGTTGGCGGCGGTCACGGGCCTCGGTACCGAGTTCCTGGCCTCGCTGACGTCCGGTACCGCGTACGACCTGGGCACGGGTGTTGTGCTCGCGTTCACGTCGTTCATCGTCGCTGTGGGCATCCACTACGGCATCTGGCGTCCGACTGGTGCGACTGCTGTTGTGCAGGGCGCCGGCCGTCACGCAGACACCAGCAAGCCCACCGCCTAACCCCCACCCACTCGTATCCCTTGAAGGGGGCAGCATGGTCAACTATCTCGTATCCGTCGACTCCGAAACGAAGGAGCTGCCCGACGCGGTCAAGTACGCGCTGCCCTTCAACCCTCGGTCGATCGTCGATGCGCGCGTGGACACCGATCCCGCGTCGCCCACCTACCGGAACGTCTGGCTCATCCAGGACGACGGCGCGGAGATCGACCTCGGAGACTTCCGTGGTCTCCCAGGCGCGGACGGATCGAACGTTCTGCCCACCAACACGGCGATCGCGGCTGCTCTTTCCGGGTCTGGCGCTGCACGTGATGCGCTGAATTCTGTCCTGCTGACGACGTACATGACGCTTGAGACGAAGCGACTCGTCTTCCAGACCGGTCAGCCGATCGTTCTCAGCTTCGCAGGCGTCCGCCGGCCGATCTCGCTCCGCGGCTACCGGTGGCTTGAGTACATGGGCACGGCCACTTCGGGGCGGCAACGGAACAACGAGTACGTTGACACTGGCCTCGGCGGTTACCTGCCCCGACCATTCCTGACCGACCAGGGCCAGTATTACCTGGATCGCACGGCAACGTTCATCGGGCAGGCCACCCCCGCTACCAACGGGACCGCCACCATAACGCTCGGTTCGACGACGACGGTTGGCATGCGGACCATCGAGGTCACGGACGGCATCGAGTCGTTCAAGTTCGACATCGCCGTCATCGGGCCGAAGCCTGCCGCGGTGGCAGGCAAGACGTCGGCCTTCGGCGTCGGCCTGCAACTGCGTGAAGATCTGACCGAAGTCATTGGCGGGTTTGCTGATCTTGGCGTCGGGCTCGCCCGGCATGAGGTCGCTTGGACGGCCGTCGAGACGGTGAAGGGCACCTACTCGATGCCGTCCTGGCAGACCGCCCGACTGGCTGCGCTCACTGCTGCCGGAGTGGAGACGCTCGCACTCGGCACCTACCAGAACCCTCTGTACGCGAACGTCGACACGGTCGATGGCGCAGCCGGGTTCGCGAAGTACTTCGAGTACGTCCTCAACAACACGCCCGGCGTGAAGTACGCGGAGCTGTTCAACGAGTGGGAGCTCAACGCGCCCACAGGGAGCAAGACGGGGACCGCTTACGCGACGTTCTGCCAGCGCGTGTACAGCTACCTCAAGCCGAAGTTCCCGAGCATCACCTTCATCGGCGGGTTCGCGCAGCCACGCTCGGATCAGCCGGTGTGGACCGACTTCATCGCGGCCGGCGGTCTCGCCTACCTCGACGGCGTCTCACTGCACTATTACCAGGCGACGACGTTCGACATGAAGTCGCTGCTTCAGACGTGGGAGACGAAGCGGATCGCGGCGGGGAAGGACGCGCTCAAGTATCTGGTGACGGAGTGGAACACCTACCAGGCGGCCGGTGTGCCGTCGCCGGATCATCGCACGCAGTACCGGAACGGTTGGGGGCTGAACGCTCACCTGATCGCGACGTACGCGAGCGAGGTGCCGTTGGACGCGTTCACGTTCTATGTGTCCGTGGACGACGGGAACATCCCTGGAAGCCGTGAAGGCCACTTCGGACTGTTCCAGGCGAAGACGACCCGTGTTCGCGGCTACCAGCCGAAGTCAACGGTTGTCTCCGCGTGGATGCTCCGTGACCTGCTGGGGAAGTACCCGACCTACGTCGAGTCGTTTTCCTCAGGCACGATCCGGCACAACGTGTTCCAGGACAGCGCAGGCAAGAAACTGCACCTCATCCAGCGCGTCGGCACCATCAACACGTGGGTGGAGGATCTGGCGCCGTACCGCGCCGGGTACTCGTTCATCTTGCCCGCCGGCACGTATTCCGCTCGAGACCTGGACCAGCCTGGTGCAGGTGACAGCGGGTACACCTCCACGGGAACGGCGAAGAGCTGGCTCGTCGGACAGAACGTCCTCGCGATCATGCAGACCTGAGCAACGCATAACGGCCCCGGCCAGTCTTCGGACTGGTCGGGGCCGTTTTGTCGTTATGCTCGTGGCTCATGGGGAAGGTGGCGGCACGGGCGAAGACGTCGAACGCGTTCAAGCTGTCCACCGCGGTGATCCTCATCGTGTTCTTCGCCGGGTTCATCAACATCATCCCGTCGCCCGGCCCGGCGCTGGCGACGCTGATGATCGACGGGCTCCTCGTCGTCATGTTCATCGCGTTCCTCGTCCGCGCAGCATCGGAAGGCGGGCGAATCCGAGTCGACTTCTGGATGGTTGCCTGGCTACTCCTCGTCGCTGTCTACCTTGTGCTGCTGATCCAGAAGGGCGCACCACTCGCCGAACAGCTGACCACCGTCCGCAGCCATGCCCTCTACGCGTTCATCGCCATCTACATCACCGCTGCAGTCCGAGACCGCCTCGAGCTCGACAAGCTCCTGCACCTCGTCATGCGCCTCGGCATCGTGTTCTCGATCTTCGGCATCGCCCAATACGTCCTCCGGGCCCAGCTACCAGCATGGCTGCTTGCCAGCGCCGACACCCGCGTGTTCAGCTACTTCGGCACCGACATCACCCGCTCCAACGGTCTCATGGGGAACACGATCGTGTACTCCGCCGTGCTGCTGCTGTTCCTGTCGCTGTGGGCGTTCAAGTTCGCCCAGCAGCCGACCTTCCGCACCTCTCTCGCAGCCACCATCGTCGTCGTCGCGCTCCTCACCACGTTCTCCCGCATCGCCATCGTCGGCGCCGTGCTGATCGGCGTACTCGCGATCCTGAAGATGCTCGGACGCCGCGGCATGAAGCACCTCGTCCCGGGCATGGTCGCCACGGCGGTGCTCGGGACGATCGTGGTCCTCGCGCTACTGTCGAATCCGGCAACAGCTCGGAGCATCAGCGACTCGTTCATAGTGAAAGACCTATTCGGTGGACAGAACGCGTCGGTGCAGGGGTCGACAGCCGGTCACGATGCGTTCACCGACTTCGCTATCCAGTCGTTCGCGTCGAACACGTGGACCGGCGTCGGCATCGGCAGCCAGAGCGTTCAGGGCGCCACCGCGGTGCAGATCACGGACGGGGCTAACCTCGCCGTCGCTGTCGAGGGTGGCCTTGCCCTCTTCATCCCGTGGATGCTGCTCATCGTCGCCGCTGCGGTCGCCACCCTGAGCGCTCGGCGCTTCATCGCGGAGGAGTACCGCTTCCTCGCGGTCGGCCTGTTCGTGTTCATCGTCTATCAGTTCGGTGCCGCGTCGTTCGTGAACTCGGCGATCATCGGCAAGACGCCGTTCCTGCTGTTCTGGGCGACGTTCGGAATCCTGATGGCACTCGTACGCGCCGGCCGTGAGGAAGCGTCTCAGGCGGCGGCTGAGCAAGCCCTACAGCGCGTCTAGAGTCGTCGCCTCTGTACCCCGTCGCCGTCGATCCCGTTCGGTGGACCATCCCGCCCGTCACGCTTCGACGGCAGGTCGTAGCGCACGAACTCATCCGCCTCCACCAACGACCCTTTCGTCCCCATGAGGACACGCGCACCAGGGTCAACGTTCCAACGCGAGACGAAGAACACATCCTCGCCACGACCGTCACGGCGTCTCTCGATGATCGCCTTCGGATTCACCGGGTCGTTCCGCATCACCAACCACGTGTCCTGGTCGTAACGGATCGGCTTCGGACGAGTCATCTGAGCAGGGTAAACCCCGCTGCCGACAACTGAGGCGATCGTTATGCTCAACCCATGAAACACGCCATCGCAGCCATCGCCATCGCTCTCATCCTCACCGGATGCTCAGGAACACCACGCACAGCCACCACCACACCCGCAGCCGCAGGAGTCGCAATCCCAGACGTTACCGGGCAGGCGGGTAACGACGCTCGAGACACCCTCACCGCAGCAGGGTTCGTTGTCGAATACGATGCCGGCGAGGAGACCGTCGTCATGGCTTCGAACTGGACCGTTGACGCTCAGACGCCGGCAGCGGGCACAGAAGCCGCACCGGGCTCCACCGTCACACTGACCGTATCTAAGCCCGCAGCAGCCGAACCAGCACCCGCAGTGGCCACCTCCACGGGCCTCACCGCCACCTACGCGATCTCAGCGTGCCAGCAGTACGGCGACACTAACTTCACCTACGGATGGGATGCGCACTGGGTGCTCGGGAAACTCGCTGAGGAGATCCAGAACGACCAGTGGTTCATCAAGGTCGAAGCCAACGTGAAGAACGCGTACAACGCCGAAGCGAAGATGAACGTGGAGTGCATCGTGTCCGGCACCAACGACGCGCCAGTGGTCACCAGCTTCAACGCGTACTGAGAAACGACAGAGAGCCCCGTCTTGCAGGACGGGGCTCTGAGGACGAGAAGCCAACGGAAGGCTGTTCCCCACCAGATTAACGCAGAAGCCCCTCACGGTCTACGGATCGTGAGGGGCTTTTCGTCATGCCGCGACGCGTGTTGCCGTTGACGCTCTCCGCAGGTCGTCGTCCTGCACATGCACGTAGATGGCGGTCGTGACTGGTGACGCGTGTCCGAGCATCACCTGAGCGAGGCGCAGGTCATTGCCGGACTTTCGGTAGGCGACACTACCGGCGCGGTGGCGGAGGCTGTGTGGGTTCGACCCAAGTGTCTTGGTGATCCGCGACCACGCCGTTGACGGGTGGATCGGGTTGCGTGGGTACTGTCCGGGGAAGTAGTTCCCGAACCGTGCTGTGGTGTTCTCGAGCATGGTCAGCAGTGTCGCGAGCTCGTGGCTGAGGTGCACGGTCCGTTGACGGTTGCCCTTGCCGATGATGGTGAGGAAGTCGTCGTGCCGGTCCGCGACGTTCAGTGCGGCGATCTCAGCGACCCGTAGCCCGCATTCGGCCCCGAGCAGGATCATCGCTTTCATCGAGTCCGTAGCGCCATCCAGGGCCTGCCTGATGGCATCCTCTGAGGCAATCCGTGATGGCGGTCGGTGGACCTTCTCTGCCCACAGTTCTTCGGATGGGTCTTCGGACATTGGGCCTTTGGATGCGGCCCAGCTGTAGAACGATCGCAGGGTGGCGACGACGGACTGTTGCGTACCGCCTGCCCAGTGAGTGTTGGCGTCGAGGAAGTCGTACATGTCGTCTGTTGATGCCTGAACAAGCGCGCGGTTTCCGAGGAACGCGTCGAACTTCTTGAGGTAGAACAGCCGGAGCTTGATGGTCCCGTCGGCGCGCCGACGACGGCGTAGAAACCGCGTGTAGTCGTCGATGAGGTCGGGGGCCATGTCTGAGTTGACCAGGACAAGCTTGAGTTGGGCAACCAACTACACCCCTCCTTTTGGGGGACAACCGTGAATGTGGGGTTAACCCTTACGGGTTACATCTCCACTTACGAATAAACCAGTAGTTAGGCATACCTCAATTGGAATGAGTCGTGCGCCTCCTGGTAGTGAGTCTCCATAGACAGCCGCGCTGAGTCCAAGCAGGGCGCGTCAATGTCGAACGAGCACGACGCCCACATGCACTCCGCACTCATGCCGGCACTCCACCGATGGCGTGCACGGTCGCGAGAGTCAATGACTCGGTAGGCGTGCCCCAACGCGCTTTTGGTCTCAAATCGGTAACGGGCGCGATAGAACAGAACGTTATTTTTGCTGGGAGTTGTCCGAGTGCGCTACCGGAGCGGAGCGCGAGCGCATGACGACCGCCTGAAAGCCGGACGGAAGCCGATCCGCGCTCCTGTCGCGGCGCGGAACTCCTGCCGT
>Ga0308160_10001047_pt1 | contig 42505 bp, 38 predicted proteins | sample PhyFR1_FD_201036 | JGI IMG/M metagenome (GOLD analysis project Ga0308160, IMG submission 201036) | Phyllosphere microbial communities from UC Gill Tract Community Farm, Albany, California, United States - DLSLF.R1 | ecosystem: Host-associated > Plants > Phyllosphere > Unclassified | place: USA... | reverse complement strand
TCGACGGTCGCGATCGCCGACCGGGTGCTCGTCATGGAGCACGGCCGCGTCGTCGAGGACGGCACGCCCGCCGACCTCATCGCCGGCACGGGCCGCTTCGCCCAGCTGCACGCCGCCTGGCGCGACTCGCTGGTCTGAGCCGGTCGCGCCGGCGATCCCCTCGCGCCGGGCCAGGCCCGCACCCCTTCCGAATTTGAGAGTGATCCGACCGCTGGGCCCCCAGAGCCAGGCTCTGCCGGGTCCCGGCGACCGGATCACTCTCCGTTTCCCCGGGAGGGGCGGCCGGGCAGTCGGGTAGCCGGGCACGGGGGCAGGCACAGGGCCAGGGCGGGGCCGCCCGGAGGGGCGGTCAGTCGTCGGGCCACCAGGAGGCGCGGGCCAGGTCGACCCGGAAGGTGCCCGTCCGCGCCCAGCGCAGCGGTGTGCCCTCCACCCGGTACTGCTCCAGGGCCCGTTGTTCGTGCCCCTGCGGCGCCAGCCCCGAGGCTCGCACGACCCGCCACCACGGCAGCTCCGACCCCGCGTGGGCCATGACCTGGCCGACCCCGCGGGAGGAGCGCGACCCGACGGCCGCGGCGACGCCGCCGTACGTCATCGCGCGGCCCGGCGGGATCGCCTCGACCACGCTGACCACCCGCGAGGCGAAGTCGTCTCCGGCCGGCGGCGCGCCCGTCAGGTCGCCGACGGGCGCCCCGCTCGACGGCACCCCGCTCGACGGCACCCCGCCCGACGGCACCCCGCCCGACGCCTCGCCGCAGGACAGCTCGTCGCCCGCCGACCCCGCCGCGGTCACTCCGCGTGCGGCGAGGGGGCGATCGTCAGCGCGGCGACGTGCTCGCCGTAGGGGGTCTCGCCGACGACCTCGAAGCCGATGTGCCGGAAGAACTCCTCCGGGCCGTCGTCGCCGGGCTCGTAGACCACGGTGAGGCGGTCGAAGCCCCGGAGCCGGGCCTCGTCGGCGAGGGCGTGCACGGCGAACCGGCCGATGCCCTGGCCCTGCTGGTCGGCGGCGACGTTCATGCGCCAGATGCAGCTGCGGAGGGTGTCGTCGTCACTCTCGGCGTCGAAGTTGCCCATGATGAAGCCGACCACCTCGTCGTCGTCGACCACGACGCGCGGCCAGGCCGTCGTCGGGTTGACGTAGGCCTCGGCGATCGAGTGCGAGACGGGGGCGACGTACTGTTCCTGACCGGGCTTGAGCGTCAGGTTGTTGGCCGCCACGACGGTGGAGGCGGACAGTTCTTCGAGGCGCAGGCCGGTCATGGGCCCAGGCTAGTGGCGGTCCCGGCGGCGCACCAGCCGTGGCGGAGGGGGTTGCCCTGGCAGCATGGGAGCGTGCCTGCCGTGACCGAGCCCGTCCCCACCGTTCCCCTCGAGCGCGGCGACGCCGCCGCCTGCGTCGAGGTCTGGCTCGCGGCGCTGCGCGAGCGTGACGGGGCGGAGCCGGCGCGGGGCACCGCGGAGCGGGCGGCGGCCAAGTTCGCCGCCCCGTGGGTCGCCGGCCGCGGGGTGCACGACCCGACCGCCCCGGGTGCGGGGGCGGCGGGCTCTCCGGCGGCGCGACTCCTCGGCTTCGCGCTGGTCACCGCGCCCGGCTCGGGCTACCCGACCGACCCGCCCGACGCGGCGTACCTGTCGATGCTCGGCGTCGCTCCGGGCCACGCGCGACGCGGCCTCGGCGGCGCGCTGCTCGACGCGGTCGCGGCCGACGCCCGCGCGGCCGGGCACGCCCGCCTCTCGCTGCACGTCATGCCGAGCAACGCTCCGGCGGTGCGGCTCTACGAGGCCCACGGCTGGCGGCCCCACGGCGAGCTGCACGAGCACCCGCTGCTCGGGCTGCCGGTGCGGACGTACCAGCTCGAGGGCTGACCCGGCGCACCGGCCCGCTGGCCCCCGCCCGCCCCGCCGACCTGGCGCCCGTCGGCGACCGTGCAGCGGCCTCTCGGCCCGCTCCTGGCCCGACGGTGTTCGCTGTGGCGAGACAGAGGAGACGTGCGGGCCCGACCGCCGTCGACGAGGAGGCACCATGAAGGTCTTGCTGCTGGGCGCCACCGGCGGAGTGGGGTCGCACGTGCTGCGCCTCGCGCTGTCGGCCGGCCACGACGTCACGGTGCTGGTGCGGGACGCGTCGCAGCTCGACGTCGACGACGGCGTGCGCGTGGTGGTCGGCGACGCGACGTCGGCCTCCGACGTGGCCGCCGCGGTCGCCGGGCAGGAGGCGGTGGTCAACGCCGTGGGGTCGCGCCAGGTGCGGCACCCGGTCGAGGTCGAGGTGGGCCGGGCGCTGCTGCCCGCGATGGTCTCGGCGGGGGTCCGGCGCCTGGTCGTCTGCTCCGCCTTCGGCGTCGGCGACTCCGAGCGCGACGCGAACGCCCTCCAGAAGATGTTCTTCCACACCGTGCTCGGCAAGGTCTACGAGGCCAAGGAGGTCGCCGACGCCGAGGTGCGCGCCAGCGACCTCGACTGGACGCTCGTCTACCCCACGCGCCTGCTCGACGGCCCCGCCACCGGCGAGGTCGCCGTGGGGGACCGTCTGCCCGAGGGGGCGTCGGGCTCGATCAGCCGCGGCGACGTCGCCCGCTTCATGCTCGCCCAGCTCGGCGACGACGCCTGGGTGCGGCGGACGGCCGTGGTCACCGGCGCCTAGGCCGACGCGCGCCGGGGGTGCCGGCCCGGGGCTGCCCGCTGGGGCGCCAGGGAGCCCCCGGCCCGGCCCGTCCCGACCCGCCGCGAGCTACGCGCTGAGCCGGTCGTACAGCGCGTCGACCGCGGGGTCGACGACGCGGCGCGACGCGTCGGCATCGTGCCACGCCACGATCTGGCGCGCACCCTCGGCGAACGGCACCCGCGGCTCCCAGTCGGGCACCAGCGCGCGGATCTTCGTCGTGTCGAACAGGGCCGGGTGGCTGCGGTCGCCGCGCAGGTCGGCGTCCCACTCCGGGGCGAGCTCGACGAGGTCGTGGGTGGTGCGGTGCACCAGCTGCAGCGACCCGCCGGCCGCGTCGGCCAGGCAGCGGACGATGCCGTTCCACGTCAGCAGCTCGGGGCCCATGATGTTGTAGGCCTCGCCGAGCGCCTCGTCGCGGCCGAGCAGCCCGACGAACGCGGGCGCGAAGTCGTCGGAGTGCGTCATCGCCCACATCGAGGTGCCGTCGCCGTGCAGCACGACGGGCTCGCCGCGGCGCATCCGGTCGATGACCGTCCAGCCGCCGAGCAGCGGCACGTGCGTCTCGTCGTAGGTGTGCGAGGGGCGCACGACCGTCGCGCGCACCCGCCCGGCGAGGTGCTCGTCGCGCAGCAGGCGCTCGCAGGCGATCTTGTCGCGGGCGTACTGCGACCACGGGTTGAAGAGCGGCGTCGCCTCCGTGATCGGCAGCACGGCGGGCGGCTTCTGGTAGGTCGACGCCGAGCCGACGAAGACGTACTGCCCCGTGCTGGCGGCCACGACGCGCAGCATCGTCGCGAGCTGCTCGGGGGTGAAGGTCAGGAAGTCGGCCACGCTGTCGAACCGGCGGCCTCGCAGGGCGCCGGCCAGCGACTCCTCGTCGCGGACGTCGGCGGTCAGGTGCTCGACCTCGGCGGGCAGCACGCGGATCGAGGTGCTGCCACGGTTCACGACCGTCACGGCCCAGCCGTCGCGCACGGCCAGCCGGACGCACGAGGCGCTGATCTGACCGGTGCCGCCGATCACGAGGAGGGTCTTCTGCGTCATCGCTCCACTGTGCACCCGCGGCGGGGCGGCGGCGCGCCCGCCCGGCGTGGCGCGGCCGAGGTCACGGGGGAGTCGCTGGTCGAGCGACGAGGCAGCCGGGCGGAGGCGCGGTGCCGGCCCGGGACGGAGCTTCCCGTGTCGGAGCCGCCCGTGTCGGAGCCGCCCGTGACGGACGAGCCGCTAGCCGTCGGCGAGCAGCCCGCGCAGCGACTCGAGCGTGTCGTGCAGCAGCCCGGGCAGCGCGTCGTCGTCGCCGCCCGCGAGCCAGCGGCCGATCGCGACGCCGAACACCGTCATCGTCACCTGGGCGGTCAGCGCGGCCGTGAGCGGGTCGACCCCGCGCTCGGCGAAGCCCTCGCGGAGCGCGTCGCCGAGGGCCGACATCTTGTTCAGCTCGCGCTCACGCAGGCCCTCGTCGCCGTCGATGACGACCTTGCGGGCGAGCACCGCCTCGACCCCGTCGGGGAACTGCGCGGCGGCGACGCCGTCGAGGTTGTCGGCGATGATCCGCATCGGCGAGTGCGACGCGGGCGCCTCGGCGATCATCCGCCGCGCGAGCGCGGGCACCTCCGACTGGCGGGCGAACAGCACCTCGCGCTTGTCGGCGAAGTGCCGGAAGAAGGTGCGCGGGGTCAGGCCCGCCCGCGCGGCGATCTCGGGCACGGTCGTCTCCGCGAAGCCCCGCTCGCGGAAGAGCTCGAGCGCGGCCTGCTCCAGTCGCCCGCGGGCGTCGGGCTGCCATCTGCTCATGCGCCCATCCTAGTGATGACACGGCGTGACATCGTGTGTACAGTGACGACACGAGGTGACATCACCTCGCCGACGTCCAGGAGGACACCGTGACCGACGCCACCACCCCCGCCCGCGCCTCCGGCCCCGACCTCGCGGGGCTCACCAACGCCGCCGCCTGGCTCGACGCGCCCTTCGCCGACCTCACGGTGCGCCCCGCCCCGGTCACCGCGCCCGGCCCGCACGAGCTGCTCGTGCGGGCCCGCGCCGTCGCCGTGAACCCGGTCGACGTCGTCAAGCAGACGACCGGCGACCTCATGTACCGCTGGCTGCCCGCCCCCGCCGTGCTCGGCGAGGACGTCGCGGGCGACGTGGTCGCGGTCGGCTCCGCCGTCACCCGGTTCACCGTCGGCGACCGGGTCGTGGCGCTCGCCGTGGGCGTCGAGAAGGGCGAGGAGCACGCCCCCGGCGGCGGGTTCCAGCAGCTCGTGCTCGTGCGCGAGGCGCTCGCCGCCCCCGTGCCCGCGGGCACGGCGTTCGAGGAGGCGGTGGTCCTGCCCCTGGCGGTCAGCACCGCCGCCAGCGCGCTCTTCCAGGGCGGCCAGCTCGGGCTCCGGCACCCCGTCGGCGCCGGGCCCGCCCCGACCGGGAGCGCCCGGGAGGTCGTCGTCGTCTGGGGCGGCACGACCAGCGTCGGCAGCGCCGCGATCCAGCTCGCCGTCGCTGCGGGCTACGACGTCGTCGCGACGGCCTCGCCCGCGAACCACGAGCGGCTGCGCGCCCTCGGCGCCTCGCAGCTCTTCGACTACCGCGACGCCGGCGTCGTCGACGACGTCGTGGCCGCCCTGCACGGTCGCCGGGTGGCGGGCGTGCTCGCGATCGGCACGGGGTCGGCCGGCCCGTGCGTGACGATCGCCGCCCGCACCGGCGCGCCCCGGGTCAGCATGGCGAGCCCCTCGGTCTCGTTCGGCGGCGTGCCCCGGCGACCCGGCCTGAGCCTCGGCCTCGTGCGCACCGTCGTCGCGCTCGGCAGCCGCACCGCCGCGGTGATGGTGCGCAGCCGCCTCCGCGGGGTGCGGGCGACCTTCGTCTGGGGCAGCTCGCTGATGCACGACGAGGTCGGCCCGATGCTCTGGGCCGGCTACCTGCCCTCCGCGCTCGCCGAGGGCCGGTTCGTGCCGGCGCCCCGGGCCGAGGTCGTGGGGCACGGGCTCGAGCACGTGCAAGCGGCGCTCGACCGGCTCGGCGAGGGGGTGTCGGCGACGAAGCTCGTCGTCACGCTCTGAGCGGCGGGCGGCTCATTCCGTCGTCGGCATGGGCGAGCGAGCATCATGGTGGCGTGCCCCTCGACGATGCAGACCCGACCGCGATCGCGGACCCGAGCTCGACCCCCAGCCCTGCCCCCACGCCGCGTGCCGCCCCGCGCGACCCGGCCGCGACCGACGCGTTCCGCGCGGCGCGCGACTCGCTCGCCTCGGCGGCCGCCGCCGGTGACCACGGCGCGGCCCGCGACTCCTTCCGCTGGCCCGAGGTCGGCGACCGCTTCAACTGGGCCGTCGACTGGTTCGACGTCATCGCCGAGGGCAACGACCGCACCGCGCTCTGGATCGTCGAGGGGGACGGCCGCGAGACGACGGTCAGCTTCGACGAGATGCGCCGCCGCTCCGACCAGGTCGCGAGCTGGTTCGTCGAGCGCGGCGTGCGGCCCGGCGACCACGTGCTGCTGATGCTCGGCAACCAGGTGGAGCTGTGGGAGGCGATGCTCGCGGTCATGAAGGTCGGTGCGGTCATCCTGCCCACCTCGGTGGTGCTCGCCGACCACGATGTCGAGGACCGCGTCGTGCGCGGCGACGTGCGCCACGTGCTCGTCAACGTCGCCGACGCGGCCAAGTTCGACGGGGTCGACCCCGGCGTCGGCCGCATCGTGGTGGGCGGGGAGCTCGAGGGGTGGGCCTCCTTCGAGGACTCGCACCGCGCCTCCCCGGCCCGCCCGGAGGTCGCGACGGCGACCGACGACCCCTGCCTCGTCTACTTCACCTCGGGCACGACGAGCAAGCCGAAGATGGTCGTGCACACCCACGCGTCGTACCCCGTGGGGCACCTCAGCACGACCTACTGGCTGGGCCTGCGCCCCGGCGACGTGCACCTGACGATCTCGTCGCCGGGCTGGGGCAAGCACGCCTGGAGCTGCTTCTTCGCCCCGTGGATCGCCGAGGCCACCGTCTTCGTGCACAACCAGGCGCGGTTCTCGGCGTCGGCGCTGCGCGAGCAGCTCGACCGGGCCCGCGTGACCTCGTTCTGCGCGCCGCCGACGGTCTGGCGCATGCTGATCCAGTCGTCGCTGGGGGAGGCGCCGGTCGCGCTGCGCGAGGCGCTGTCGGCCGGCGAGCCCCTCAACCCGGAGGTCATCGACCGCGTGCAGCAGGCGTGGGGGCTCGACATCCGCGACGGCTACGGCCAGACCGAGACGACGGCGATCATCGCCAACCCGCCCGGCGGCCGCGTCGTCGCCGGGTCGATGGGCCGCCCGCTGCCCGGCGTCGACGTCGTGCTGGTCGACCCGGTCACCGGCGAGCAGGGCGACGAGGGCGAGATCTGCCTCGACCTGCGGGTGCGCCCCGTGAACCTCATGACGGGCTACCTCGGCGACGAGGCCCGCACGGCGGCCGCGACCCGCGACGGCCTCTTCCACACCGGCGACGTCGCCACCCGCGACGCCGACGGCATGATCACCTTCGTCGGCCGCACCGACGACGTCTTCAAGGCCTCCGACTACAAGGTGTCGCCGTTCGAGGTCGAGAGCGTCCTGATCGAGCACCCGGCAGTCGCGGAGTCGGCCGTCGTGCCCGCCCCCGACCCCGTGCGCCTCGCCGTCGTGAAGGCGTACGTCACGCTCGCCGCGGGCTGGGAGCCCACCGCCGAGACGGCGCGCGCCGTGCTCGCCCACGCCCGCACAGGCCTGCCCGCCTACGAGCGCGTGCGCCGCGTCGAGTTCACCGACGAGCTGCCGAAGACGATCTCGGGCAAGATCCGCCGGGTCGAGCTGCGGGAGCGCGAGGAGGCGGCGGCCCGGTCGGGCGAGCGCCTCGACGGCGAGTGGCGCGACGAGGACTTCCCGGGGCTGCGGGTGCGCTGAGCGCGGCCCTTGCTCGCTCGTCGCCTGCTCGTCGCCCGCTCTGGGGGCGTCGGCGGTGCCGTCGGATCGGCCTGAGCTGCTGGTCAGCGGGCAGGATGGTGACTAGGGTCGGAAGGTCCGTCGACGAGGAGAACCGTGATCAGCAGCGCGAGCCCGGTGAGAGGCCTCTCGTGACCGACCCCGCATCGTCGCCCGTGCCGCTCACGCGGCGTGAGGCCAGGGCCCTCGAGCGTGCCGCCGAGGCGGCCGCCGCCGGGGCCGTCGGGCCCGCTCGCGACGCGTCGGAGTCCGGTCTCGAGCCCGTCGTGCCCTCGATCGTCCAGCCCGTCGACCCGCCCGCCGCGGGGCCCGTGGTCCTGCCGGCCGCCGCTCGGCGCACGGTGACCACGCGTCACCCCGTCTCGGTGCCGCGGGGCGAGGCGCCGGGGCGACCGGCACCGCGCCTCCGGCAGCCGGCGTCGCTGCGGTCGGTGGTGGCCTCGCAGGCCGCTGCCGCCTCGAGCACGACCCCCGCCCCCGCCTCCACTCGCCCGGCTCGCTCGGTGCGGAACGCGCTGCGGAGCGTCCGTGACGCCGCCGTGCCCGCTCTCGCGCTGGTCGCCGTCACCCTGTTCTTCTCCTCCAACGTCACGCCGGCGACGGCGACCGAGCTCGGCGGCTCGGGCGTGCAGACGTCGGCCACGGCGCCGCTGCCCGGCCAGACCCTCGCGGCCTCGCTCGTCGTGCTGACCGTCGACGACCGCGACGGCTTCGGCGTCACCGACCCGCCGCCTCCGCCCCCGCCGCCGCCGCCCGTCGAGGTGGCCGCCGAGTCGTCGACCGCGACGCAGGGCGGGTCGTCGGCGCGCAGCTCGTCGGGTGCGGCACCGCGCGGTGCGGCGTCCGGCGCCGGGACGATCGTGAACAGCGGCACCGGAGACATCCGCTGGCCGTTCCCCGGCACCGTGGTGCTCAGCTCGGGCTTCGGCCCGCGGGCGGCGCCGTGCGCGGCCTGCTCGAGCATGCACATGGGGCTCGACATGACGCCCGGGGGCGGGACGCCGATCGGGGCCGTCGCCGACGGGGTCGTGCGCGTCTCGGGGCTGCACGCGCAGTTCGGCCAGTACGTCGTCATCGACCACGTGATCGACGGGCAGAAGATCAGCACGCTGTACGCGCACATGCGCCTCGGCTCCAGCCCGCTCGTCACCGGCCAGTCGGTGGGGGTCGGCGAGCTCGTCGGAGCCGTCGGCCGCACCGGGGTCGCCACGGGTGAGCACCTGCACTTCGAGGTGCTCGTCGGGGGCTCGACGCAGGTCGACCCGAAGGCCTGGCTCGACGCGAACGCGGGCCGCACGCTCTAGCGCGGGGCGGCGCGGCGTGGCGTGGCGTGGCGTGGCGTGGCGCGGCGCGGCGCGGCGCGGCGCGCGTGGCGCCCGCCCGGCGGTGACGCACCCCGTCTTCGCACCCGAACCCCGCCGCGGCGGGGTTCGCCTGCGAAGACGGGGTGCCTCGCCGCACGCCCACGCGTCGTGGGCATCGTCTGCGTCGCCTGATGACGACGCACCACTTCTTCGCCGCCGAACCACGCCGCGGCGTGGTTCCCGTGCGAGAACGTGGTGCGTGCCCTCTCCTGTCACGTCTCCGCGGCTCTGGCCCGCGCCGGAGCGACCCCCTGGCATCGCTGTTCCACTCTGGAGTGGAGGAGCGGATGAGCGGTGGGGGCGCGGGCGGTTCGCTGTTCCACTCTGGAGTGGAGGAGCGGATGAGCGGTGGGGGCGCGGGCGGTTCGCTGTTCCACTCTGGAGTGGAGGAGCCGATGAGCGGTGGGGGCGCGGACGGATCGCTGTTCCACTCTGGAGTGGAGGAGCGGATGAGCGGTGGGGGCGCGGGCGGTTCGCTGTTCCACTCTGGAGTGGAGGAGCCGAAGAGCGGTGGGGGCGCGGGCGGATCGTTGTTCCACTCCGGAGTGGAGGGGCGGATCTAGGCGCGGACCGGGCGGTCGGTTGCTCCACTCCGGAGTGGATCGAGCTTCCCGGACCGTGGCTTCCGCCCCGACGGGCATCCGGCGGCCGGACGGCGTCGGGACGCGGTCACGCACCCCCGGCGGCACGGCCGGCTGCGAGTTCGACCCCGGCGGCCCAGACGCGGGCGACGTGCCAGTCGTCGGTCCAGACGACGAGGTCGGCGGCGTGGCCGGGCGCCAACAGCCCGAGAGGGGCTGCCCCAGTGGCGGACGCCGCGGCGCCCCCGGGCGCAGTGGCCCCAGCGCCAGCGCCCGCACCCGCACCCGCACCCGCACCCGCCGATCCTGCGGCCGCCGCCGCGAGGCCGAGCGCCCTCGCCGGCGTCAGCGTCAGCGCCGTCACGGCCGCGACCGGCGACTGCCGCGCGGGGCCGAGGGCGAGGCGGAGGGCCGCGTCCTGCGTCAGGGTCGACCCGGCCAGCGTGTCGGTGCCCGCCAGCACGGCGCGCCCGTCCGTCACGGTGACGGCGAGCCCGCCCAGCAGGTGCTCACCGTCGCTCGCGCCCGCGGCGGCCATCGCGTCGGTCACCAGCGCGACCCTGCCGGGCGCGGCGGCGAAGAGCAGCGCCGCCACCTGCGGGTGCACGTGCCGCCCGTCGAGCACGAGCTCCAGCGTCACGCGCTCGTCGGCGACCGCCGCCCCGACGGGCCCGGGCTCCCGGTGGTGCAGCCCGGGCATCGCGTTGAGGGCGTGCGTGAGCACCGTCGCCCCGCGCTCGAACGCCGCGGCCGTCAGCGCGTGGTCGGCCTCCGTGTGGCCCACGGCGGCCACGACGCCCGCCGCCACGAACCGCTCGATCGCCTCGAGGCCGCCCGGTAGCTCGGGCGCGACGGTCACCTGCCGCAGCACGCCGGGCGCAGCGGCGAGCAGGGCGTCGACCGCCTCCGGCGTGGGCGCGACGAGGTGGCGTGGGTCGTGGGCGCCCCGTCTCCCCGGGGCGAGGAAGGGCCCCTCGAGGTGCGCCCCGAGCACGAGCGGGTCGCGCTCCCGCAGCGCGGCGACCCGCTCCAGCGACCGCCGGAGGCGCGGCAGGGGCGCCGAGACCAGGCTCAGGACGGAGCGCGTGGTGCCGTGCGCGCGGTGCACGGCCAGGCCGCTCTCGACGTCGGCGAGGTCGTCGTCCCAGGAGGCGCCTCCGGCCCCGTGGGAGTGCAGGTCGACCATCCCCGGCGTCAGGCGGGCCCCCGCGAGGTCGACGGTGGCGTCGGCGACCGGCACCGCGCCTCCTGCAGGCTGTCCGGGCGCCGCGGCCCGCAGCTCCGTGTCGACGGCGACGGCGACGGCGACGTCGAGGTCGCCCTCGCGACCGGTCGCCACGATGCGGTCGCCGTCGACGAGCAGCCACGTGCCGGGCCGCTCGCCCGAGGCGTCGACCGCGTGGGCTCCGCGGAACAGGACGGTCAGGAGCCGCCCTCCCGCCTCGCGACCAGCACGCCGGTCACGAGCGCGACGACCGCGACGACGACCGCGACCACGGGGTAGCCGAGCTGCACCCAGACGACGACGACCGCGCCGACGACGGCCGTCTCGACCAGGGTCTTGCCGACCCGGTCGGTCCGCACCACCGAGCGGGGCGACCGGAACAGCAGCCACACGGCGACGGCGAACAGCGGCGCGGCGACCATGGCCAGCACCGCCGGCCACGGGAACGGCCACGCCAGGTAGCCCCACGCCGCGAGGCTCAGCAGGCCGAAGGCCATCGTCGCGACGCGCAGCGCGCCGAGCAGCGTGACGGGCCCGGTGCGCGAGGGGCCGGGGGGAGGCGCGGAGGAGGTCGGTGTCACCGGGCCAGCGTACGTCCGGCGGCTCGGCGCCCGCCCCGGCACCGCGGGCGAGACGGCCCGAGCGTGGGCGCCGCCCCCGCCCCGGCGCCCGCCCTCGCCGCTCCTAGCGGAAGACGATCGTGCGGGCCCCGTCGAGCAGCACGCGGTCCTCCGCGAACCAGCGCACCGCCTGGGTGAGCGTGCGGCTCTCCTCGTCCTGGCCGATCGCCATCAGCTCGGGGGCGCTGCGGGTGTGGTCGACGCGCACGACGTTCTGCTCGATGATCGGGCCCTCGTCGAGGTCGCTCGTGACGAAGTGGGCCGTCGCGCCGATCAGCTTGACGCCGCGGGCGTGGGCCTGGCGGTACGGGTTCGCGCCCTTGAACCCGGGCAGGAACGAGTGGTGGATGTTGATCGCCCGCCCCTCGAGCGCCGCGCACAGCTCGGGGCTGAGGATCTGCATGTAGCGGGCGAGCACGACGAGCTCGATGTCGTAGCGGTCGACGACCTGCAGCACGCGGGCCTCGAACGCGGCCTTCGACTCGGCGTCGGTGACCGGGTGGTGCTCGAAGCGCTTGCCGTAGAACTCGGCGAGGCCCGACAGGTCGTCGTGGTTGGCGAGGATGAGCGGCACCTCGATGGGCAGCTGCCCCGCCCGCTGCCGGAAGAGCAGGTCGTTGACGCAGTGCGCCGCCTTGCTCGCGAGCACCAGGGTGCGCGTCGGGCGCCCGACCACGTCGAGGGCGTGCTGCATGCCGTAGCGCTCGACGACCGGGGCGAGCTGCGCCTCGAAGGCGGCGCGCTCGCCGGGGGCCTCGACCTGCAGGCGCATGAAGAAGGTGCCGGTGTCGTGGCTCGAGAACTGGGCCGACTCCGTGATGTTGCCCCCCGCCTCCACCACGGCCCCGCTGACGGCGTGCACGATGCCGGGCTGGTCTTCGCAGACCAGCGTCAAGGTCCAGTGCGTGGTGGTGGGGGAGTCGCTGGTCGGGTCGGTCACCAGCCCAGGGTAGTGCGGGCGGCGGGCGTGCTACGCGACCGTGGCGATCAGCAGCGCCACGAGCGAGACCAGCGGGAACACGCCCTGCAGCGTCGCCGCGCGGGCCTTCGTGCGGTCGCTCAGCACGAGCACGAGGGCGGCGGCGAGCATCGAGCCGGTGCCCGCGACGAGCAGGGCCACGCCCGCGGGGGAGGCGCCCGCCGAGTCGTCGGACGCGATCAGCACGATGCCGACCACCGTGACGATCGCGAGGAAGAGGTTGTAGAAGCCCTGGTTGTAGGCGAGCGGCTTCGTGTGCTCGGCCTGGGCGTCGCTCGAGATGCCGAACGTGGCCCGGACCCGCGGGGTCGTCCACAGCACGGACTCCATGACGAAGATGTAGACGTGCAGCAGCGCGGCGAGGGCGCCGGCGATCAGGGCGATGAGCATGGGGCCGACTCTAGGGCCCCTCCCTCGCGGCCGGGGCTCCGTTCGCCTTCTGGCACCCGGTGTTACGGCCCCGTTTCGGCTGTGTGAAGAACGTATACGAAACGACGTGGGGGCCTGTGGAACGGCTCTATGGTTCCCCTGGATCCGCCCAGAGCCGGGGCGTCGGAGAGCACGCCGCCGACCGAGCCCGGGGGCGGACGACCGTCCGTCATCGCCCCCTCACCCAGGAGACCCGTGCCCTCGTCTGCCCCTCGGCCTGCCCCCAGGCCCTCCGTCGGTCGCGCCCCGTCGCGTCCGCTCGACCGCCTCTGGCGACGCGTCGCCGTCGCCACCACCCTCTGCGTCGCCGCCGGCACGCTCGCGTTCGGGGCCCCGGCCTCCGCCGCGCCTCCCACGGTCACGACCCTCGCCCAGGGCTCGGACTGGTCGGTCACGCCCGCCGCCGGCGGGTACGTCGTCACCAAGACCCTCGACGCCCCCGTCGAGCAGCGCAGCGCCGCCCCGACCCTGTGGGCCGACGGCGTCGAGCTCGGCGTCGCGACCGAGAGCCTCGACGGTCTCACCCTCACCGTCGTGACCACCCTGCCCGCCGTGGCCACCGCCTCCTCGGTGCAGGCGGGCTGGACGGGCGAGGGCGACCCGGCCCGCGCCTCGGGCGGCCAGGCCCAGCGTCGCCAGGCCGCGCCCGCGCCGGCCCCCACCACCGACGCCGTGCCCGACGACGGCGTCGCCGACGCGCAGCGCCTGCTCGCGGCCGACCCCGCGACGACCGGCGCCTACGGCACCGAGCGGCTCGACTACGACCTCGGCGACGAGGCGGAGGAGATCCGCGGCTTCGGGCGCCTCGGCGAGATGCGCGCGTCGGTCACGATGCCCGTCGGGGCGACCGGCGAGCGTCCGGTCGTGATGTTCCTGCACGGGCGCCACACCTCGTGCTCGGGCGGCACCCGCAACCCCCTCGCCTGGCCCTGCAGCCCCGACCAGGTCGACGTCGAGAGCTACCTGGGGTACCAGGAGTCGGCCGACGTGCTCGCCAGCCAGGGCTACGCCGTCGTCTCGATCTCGGCCAACGCGATCAACGCCCTCGACGGCACGCTCTCCGACGACAACGGCGCGGTGGCCCGTGCCCAGCTGATCCTCGACCACCTCGCGCTGCTCGAGCAGGCGAACTCCGGCACGGCCGTCGGCCTCAGCCCCGCCCTCGCGGGGCGCCTCGACCTCGACCACGTCGGGCTGATGGGCCACTCGCGCGGCGGTGACGGCGCCGTGCGCGCCGCGCTGCTGAACGCCGAGCTGCCCGAGCCCTTCGGCATCGAGGCCGTGCTGCCGCTCGCGCCGACCGACTTCGGCCGCATGACGCTGCCCGACGTGCCGATGGCCGTCGTGCTGCCGTACTGCGACGGCGACGTGTCGAACCTGCAGGGCCAGCACTTCTTCGACGACTCGCGCCTCGCCTACGGCGACGACGTGCTGCGCTCGTCGGTGCTCGTCATGGGCACGAACCACAACTTCTACAACACGACGTGGACGCCGAGCAAGTACGCCTACTCGGCCAGCGACGACTGGGCCGCGCAGGACCGCCAGCAGGTCGACCCCGACTGCGGCTACGGCACGGCGCCCGCCCGCCTGACCGACGACGAGCAGTACGACGTCGGCACGGCGTACCTCACGGGCTTCTTCCGCCTCACCATGGGCGGCGAGCAGCAGTTCCTGCCGATGTTCGACGGCTCCGACGAGGTGCCCGCCTCGGCCGGCCGCGCCGACGTGCGCGTCACCGCCTCGCAGCCCGCCTCGACCCGCCTCGACGTGCAGACGTTCGCCGTGCCCGACCCCGCCGTCCGCGTGGCCGGCGCCGGCACGTACGCCTGGTGCGCCAGCCTCGCCGGTCGCCCGGTGCCCGGCACGCAGCCCTACTGCGCCACCTCGCTGCTGTCGGCCCAGGTGCCCGACTTCACCCCGGCGAACTTCGCGCCGTCGGTGCCGACCACGCCGTCGCTGCGGTTCACCTGGACCGAGCCCGCGTCGGCGACCGCCGCCCCGGCGGAGCTGCGCGTCCCGATGCCCGGCGGCTCGACCGACGTCTCCGGCTACGAGCGGCTGTCGGTCCGCGTGAGCCCCGACGAGACCGTCGCGGCCCGCACCGACCTGGTCGTCACGCTGGTCGACGGGAAGGGCGGCTCGGCGAGCCTGCCCGCCTCGGAGTTCGGCGACGCCCTGCAGGTGCTGCCCGGCACGAAGGCGCCGCTCCGCAAGCTGCTGCTGCAGCAGCTGGAGATCCCCGTCGCGTCGTTCACCGGCGTCGACCTGGCCGACGTGCGCGAGGTGCGCTTCACGGCTCCCCGCGTCGCCGGCGGTGCGCTGCTCAGCGACCTGTCGTTCCTCGCGGCGCCGAGCGTCGGCACGGCCGCGATCTCGACCCGTCCGTTCGTCTCGGTGCCCGACGTGGCGATCGAGGAGGGCGACGGCCTCGGGTCGGTGGACGTCCCGGTGCTGCTCAGCCGCGCCTCCGACGCTCCGACCACCGCGTGGTTCAGCGCGATCGGCACGCCGAGCGGCAAGGTCGACGTCGCGATGCGGGCGCTGACCTTCGCGCCCGGCGAGACCTGCAAGGTGGTCACGGTGCCGACGACGGGCGACGACCTGTCGAGCCCGACGGCCACGACGCGGTTCCGCGCGACGATCTCGAACACGCAGGAGGGCTCGACCATCGGCGACAGCTTCGGCTGGGTGACGGTGCGTGAGGACGACGCGGTGGTGACGGTGCCGACGGCGACCGTGCCCGCGACGGTGCTGCCGATGGCCCCGGCCGTCGGGGTGCAGGGCGACGCGTGCGCTGAGGCGCAGGCCGAGGCCGGCACGCTCACGGTGTCGGACGACGTCGTGCAGCAGGGCCAGTCGCTGACGATCTCGGGCTCGGGCTTCCGGGTCGGCGAGGCCGTCGCGGTGACGATCGCCCCCGAGGCCGCCACGGCCCCCGGTGCGCCGACCGTCGCGGTGGTCGACGAGGGCGAGCCCCTGGTCGAGACCGTGATCGCCGACTCGGCCGGCTCGTTCGCGCTGGTCAGCACGATCGCGGCCGACGCCCCCGACGGGGTCCGCACGGTGAGCGCGCTCGGGGCGGGCTCCGGCCTGACCGCGACGGCGAGCTACCGCGTGGGCGCCGAGGCCGTCGTGCCGGCTCCGGTCGACCCGGCTCCGGTCGACCCGGGCACGCCCGGTGCGCCGGCCCCGGGTGCGCCCGGTGCGGGTGCGGGTGCAGGAGTCGCGGTGCCGGTCGTGCCCGCGGCCTCCGGTGCCACGCCGATCACGGCCCGCCCGGGCTCCGGTGCCGGTGCCTCCGACCTCGCGTACACCGGCCCCGGCGTCGCGACCGGAGTCCTGGCGATGCTGGCGCTCGCCCTGCTCGGCCTCGGCTCGGCAGCGGTCGTCGCCCGGCGCCGTGGTCTCGAGCCCCTGACGGCGACGCAGGACGCCGCCGACGAGGCGGTGCGCGACCCGCGCTAGGTCAGCTCCGGAGACACGACGTGCCGCACGCCCCTCGGGGTGTGCGGCACGTCGTTCGTCGTGGGGGTCGCGCGGTCAGGACTCCCGCGACCGCTGCGTGCCGCAGGCGAGCGCGCCCGCCGGGACGTCGTCCATGTCGGTCGGCCCGACGTAGGCCGGCTGGAGGGGAGGCAGCGTCGTCACGGCGGCGCTGGCGCCGCCGACCGCCGAGACCTGACCGTCGAACGTCGGTGAGGTGGGGTCCGACCCGGTCGCGAAGACGACGAAGTAGCCGCCCTCCGTGCCCTGGGCGGTCTGCGCGTTCTCGACGAGGCCGGTCAGCGTCCACGTGCCGAGGTCGGTGTCGGGTCGGGCACTGAGCCACGGCAGGACGGACTCGACCGTGCCGTTCGCGACGGATGCCTCGTGCAGCGACGTGTTGACGACGGCCAGGGTGGCGGCCGACGCGTCCTGGCACGACGGCGTGCTCGCGTCGGCGCCGTCGGGCCAGTCGTCGTCGCCGGCTCCTGAGCTGGCGGGTGCCGGGGACGACGTCTGCGGCGGAGCCCCGGCCACCGTGGCCCCGGGCGCACAGCTGGTCAGGAGCAGGCCCCCGACGACGGCCAGCACGGCGAGTGCGGCCGCCCCCTCGTTCTTCGTCGACATCTGGTCAGGCTAGGCCACTGTCGACATCAGGCGACGAGTTCGCGGGGGCGGACATCGTCGAGGCAGGGCCCGACGGCCGCCCCCGCCCTCAGGCCGAGTTGTGTCCGCCGGCCGACCACGACATGCCGCCGGCCTCGCCGCGCGGGCCCTCCTGCTGTCGCTCGGCCTCGGCCTGGGCGCGCAGGCCCGACTCGTGCTCCTGCGCGTCGAGCCGCGCGGCGAGGGCGCGCGACCGGCGCTCGCGGAGGACCACCACGGCCGTGGCCGCGATGATGCCCAGGACGATGAGGGTCACGACGACCGTGGCGGTGTTCATCACGACACGCTAGCAACGTCCCCGGTCACCGCAAGGGGGCCCGTCGAGTCGGCACGACCTCGCTCGGCGCCGCCGGGCGCACGGAGGGCGCCCCGGACGGCTGTCGTGCGGGGCGCCCTCGGGGTGGTGCGCGGCTAGGAGCGGTGCTGCTCGCCGCTGCCGGGGACGGCTCCCTCGGCGACGGAGGCGTCGTCCGCGCCTCCCCGGGTCTCGTCCGCACCGGAAGCCTCGGCGGCCTCGGAGGCCTCGGCCTCGGCGGCCGCGTCGGCCTCGACCGCCGCGTAGGAGGCGCTCAGCCCCTCGTCGGCGTCGTGCTCGACCCAGGCGAGGTCGTCCTTCGAGTGGTCGTACGCGGCCGGCACCAGCGCGAAGTCGTCGCCGAACTCCTCGAGGCCGTTGCGCACGCTGTGGCGCACGACGCGCTCGGCGTACTGGTCGCGGAGGATGAGCGGATCGCGGCGGAGGTCCTTGAGGAACGCGATCATGATGAACGCCATGATGATGGCGAACGGCAGCGCCGCGATGATCGTCACGTTCTGCAGCGCGCTCAGCCCCGCGCCGTCCTCCCCGCCGGCGACGAGCAGCACCGCGGCGATCGCGCCGACGAGCACGCCCCAGGTCACGGTGACCCAACGCGACGGCTCGGGGCGGCCCTGCTGCGACAGCGTGCCCATCACGAGCGACGCCGAGTCGGCGCCGGTGACGAAGAAGATCGCGACGAGGATCGCGGCGATGACCGTCGTGACGCCCGCCAGCGGGAGGCCGCCGAGCATGCCGAACAGCACCTCCTCGGGCCGGCTGCTGGGCAGCGGAGCGTCCTTCATGCGCTGGTCGATGGCGGTGACGCCGAAGATCGCGAACCAGATGAACGACACGATCGACGGCACGACCACGACGACGGAGACGAACTGGCGCAGCGTGCGGCCGCGCGAGATCTTGGCGATGAACATGCCGACGAAGGGGGACCACGAGATCCACCACGCCCAGTAGAAGATCGTCCAGCTCGACAGGAAGGCCTGAGCCTCCTGGCCCTGCGAGCCGGAGCGCCCGATCATCATCGGCAGGTCGCCGACGAACTGGGCGGCGACCGAGGGGATCACGTTGAGGATCAGCATCGACGGGCCGACGAAGAACACGAAGAGCGCCAGCAGGAGCGCCACGACCGTGTTGATGTTCGAGAGGGCCTGGATGCCGCGCGAGACCCCCGACACGGCGGAGATGATGAAGGCGATGGTCAGCACGGTGATGACGCCGACCAGCAGCGTGTTGCCGGCCTGGCCGATGCCGCTGATCAGCTCGACGCCGTGGCCGATCTGCAGGGCGCCGAGGCCGAGCGAGGCGGCCGTGCCGAAGAGCGTCACGATGATGGCGAAGATGTCGATGGTCTTGCCGAGGGGGCCCTGGGTGCGGCCCTCGCCGAGCAGCGACGCGAAGATCGACGAGATCAGCGGGGTGCGGCCGCGGCGGTACGCGCCGTAGGCGATCGCTCCGCCGATGAGGGCGTAGAACGACCACGCCTGCGGGCCCCAGTGGTACAGGACCTGCGTCAGGGCCGTGTGCATCGCCTCCACCGTCTCGGCCTCGTCGGTGCCGGGCGGAGGCGTCTCGAAGAAGGTCAGGGGCTCGGCCGCGCCCCAGAACACGAGGCCGATGCCCATGCCGGCGGCGAAGAGCATCGAGATCCAGGAGAACATCGAGAACTCGGGCGCCTCGTCGTCACGCCCGAGGCGGATGCGCCCGAAGCGGCCGAACCCGACCCAGAGCATGAAGACCATGATCACGGTCGCGATCGACGTGAAGAACCAGCCGGTGTACTCGATCACCCAGGCGAGGACGGCCGAGGCGGTGGAGGCGAGGCTCCCGCCGCCGAGGACGCCCCACGCCAGGAAGGCGACCGCGAAGAGGATGGCGACGCCGAAGACGGTGCGGTCGGTGCGGAACACGCGGCCGGTCTGCTCGACGCCGAGGCCCGGGATCAGGGCCGGGTGCACCCCGCTCGGCGGCGGCTCAGTGAAGTCGCGGACGAGGCGTCGCGCGCCTCCGGCGGTGCGGTCGTGGCGGTGGTCGCCGGGCGGATCGGTAGGTCGGGGGGCCTGCTGGTTTCCTGACATGAGGAGCAATTCTCTGACTTTTCAGGCTCCAGGACCAATCGAGGCGTCGGGGTCGCCCCTCGGGCGACGACCTCGACGGGGCGCACGCCCCCTTCCGGGCACCAGCCGCGACGGTGGCCACCGGACAGGCCGACGGCCACGTCACGGGGCTCCCGTGACGTGGCCGTCGGCTCTGCTCGGCCCGGGTCAGCGGGGCCGGACCGTGATCGAGTCGATCTCCGCGAAGCCGCTGCCGCCGGCGTAGTTCGGCGAGCCCTTCGCGAGCCTGATGACGTTGTAGCCGGCCTTCAGGGTGAGCGGGGCGGCGGCGGAGTCGGCGAACCGGCCCCATCCGCCCGTGGTCGGGTACGAGACCGTCGAGAAGGCGCCCCCGTTGTAGGCGAGGCCCTGGGTGGACGTGGCCGCGCCTCCGTTGGCGTACCGGGTCGTCAGCGAGTAGGCGCCCGCGGTCGGCACCTCGACGACGAAGTCGACGAAGCTGTTCGAGCGGCCGTCGCCGAGGCCGTCGATGCGCCCGACGTAGCCGCCGTTCGACGCGGAGGCCGACGACAGGCGCTGGGCGTTCACGACCGTGGCGTTCTCGGCCTCGTACACCTGCTGGTACGACGTCGTCGGCCCGGCGGCCGGCGTGACGACGACCTGGTAGGCGCCCAGGTAGTCCTGGTTCGTGATCGGCACCGTCACGGCGCCGTCCACGACGGTCGCCGTCGTGCTCGAGATCTGGGTCGGGGCGGCGACGTTCGTCATGCGGCCCGAGCGCGGCGTGTAGTTCACGGTGACCTTCACCTGCGAGCCGAACGAGGCGAGCCCCTTCACCTGGACGGCGTTGTCGCCGAAGGTGCCGCCCAGGGCGACGTTGACGATCTTGCGGGTCGAGTCGTACGACGCGAAGCCGTCGAGGTCGCCCGAGGGCGTGACCGCGAGCATGTTCCCGGCCATCTCGCCGTACCACTTGTACAGCCAGTACGAGCCGGTGGGGGCGCCGTTCCAGACGAGTCCGCCGACGGTGCCCGACTCGTACCAGTACGCCCGCTCGGCGTCGTTGATGCCGGTGCGCTCGAACTGGGCGATGTAGTGCGCCGCGACGCTGGGGGTGTCGACCTGCGACGGCGAGCCGTACTCGTTGATCGAGATGGGGCGCGGACTGATGCCGAGCGAGCGCTCGATGGCCCGGTAGTCGGCGACGTGCTCGTCGACGGTGTTGTAGGTCTCGTCCTCCAGCTCGTGCCAGACCACGACGTCGGGCAGGGTGCCGTCGGCCTTGGCCCGGGCCATGAAGTCGCGCATCAGGTCGGGGTAGTAGCGGCTGTAGCTCGGGCCGACGATGGGCGTCGTCGTGTCCTGCAGCTTCACCTGGCGGTAGGTGCGGGTCCAGCCGTCGAGGAAGGGGCCGGCCTTCGCGGTGTCCCAGGTGCCGTCCGGCTCGTTCCAGAGCTCCCAGCCGTTGATGTTCGTCGTGCCGGTGGCGTCGACGCGCGCCTTCACCATCGTGTCGATCTTCTGGGTCCAGTCGGCCCAGCTGATCCAGCGGTACGGGAAGTCCGGGTACACGTCGGGCATGCGGGCGTACGACTGCGCGCCGTCGCGCGTGAACGCGGGCGCCGTCACGAGGACGTCGCCGGAGGGGACGGTGGCTCCGTTGCCGAGCTGCTGCACCCCGGGCGCCGGCTGGGTGTGCTGCTTGAGTCGCAGCGGGGTCAGCAGGCCCGGCGCCGGCTCCGTGGTGCTCGAGACGGCGTACAGGCCGCCGGCTCCGACGTGGGTGACCGGCCGGATGCTGCTCGACGCGTCGACGACGAGCGTGTTCCCGGCGGCGCTGGCCGTCGCCCCGGGGGTGACGAGCGCCGCGACGACGGCTGCGCTCAGGCCGAGGGCGAGGACGGCCCCCATGGTCTTCTTGGTCTTTCTCATCCTGTGCTCCTTCGCGTGGACGAGCGGCGCCGTGTGGGACGGCATTGTCCGAAACCGCTTTCGCTGAGACTGGCAGAGGCCTGCGGATTAAACAAGAATGTGCCCTGAAGTGGTTTCGAGAGCGGCTTGGAGGGGGTGCGTGACCAGGAGCCCGGGCGAGCTCGCCGGAGCTCGCCAGGACCCCACGGTGCGGGCGCCGGGGTCCCGGGCTCGGGGCACGCGAGGGCTCAGCGCCCCGCGTCGGGCGTCACGCCCCGGCGTCGGTGCGCGGCACGGTCGACGCTCGCGCTTGCACGCGCACCGGCTGCGGGAACACGCCGGCGGAGACGGTCCCCTCGATGATGTCGACCAGGTGCTGCGCCGCGGTGCGCCCGAGCACCTCGAGCTCCATGTCGACGCTCGTCAGCGGGGGGCGGGACTCCCGCACGAGGAGGTCCCAGTTGTCGAAGCCCACGACCGCGACGTCGTCGGGCACCCGCAGGCCCTCGTCGCGGAGCGTGTCGAGCACGCCCCGGGCGATGTGGTCGCTGCCCGCGACGACGGCGTCGAGGGGGTCGCTGCCGCGCACGAGCAGGCGTGCGCAGTCGCGGCCCCAGGCCTCGCCCCACTGCCCGTAGAGCGAGTCGCCGCCGACGAGGCCGAGCCCGGCGGCGCGCAGGGCCCCGGCGACCCCGGCGGCGCGGTCGCGCGCGGCGGCGTACGACGCCTCGCCGTTGACGAGGGCGATGTGCCGGCGGCCCAGGCCGAGCAGGTGCTCGGCCGCGGCGGTGCCGGCCTGGACGTTGTCGGGCGTGAACGACACGTCGCCGTCGCCGGTCGAGGGCGCGTACACGTAGACCACCGGCACGTCGGCGGGCACGGCGGCGGGCGGTCGGGGGTTCGTCGTCCGGCCGACGATGAGGAGGCCGTCGACCCGTCGGGTCAGGAGGGAGTCGATCTGCAGCTGCTCGCGGAGGGCGTCGTCGCGGGCGTCGGCCAGCAGCACGGAGAGCGAGCCGGAGCCGAAGGCGTCCTCCGCCCCGAGGAGGATCGGCAGCACGAAGCGGTTGTCGAGGTCGCTCGTCACCATGCCGATGGTGCCGGTGCGAGCCGAGTTGAGGGCCCTGGCGAAGAAGTTCGGGGTGAACGAGAGGGCCGCCGCGGCCTCTTCGACCTTGAGCCGCGTGCTGGCCGCGACCTGGGCCCGGCCGTTCAGGGCCTTCGACGCCGTCGCCACCGAGACCCCCGCGACCCGCGCCACGTCGGCGAGGGTGACCGTCGCCGACCCCGTCCTGTCCCCTGTCGTGGCCATGTACCGAAATTAGTTCATGTCTGTGTTGACAAGCAAGCCGAGCAGGCATAGCTTCATCCCCGAAACCAGTTTCGGTGTCCACCCCGCACCGGAGCCGACACCCCCTACTTTCTCGACGGTGAGATGCGCGGACCGCGCGGCCTCTCTGCGAGATCCCTGCAGCACCAGAGAGGATCACCGTGAACACGAACACTCGCCGCAAGGCCGCCATCGTCACCGTCGTCGGGCTCGCCACCGCGGCCGCGCTCACCGGCTGTGCCGGCGGATCGGGCGGAGGCTCGTCCGACGCCGCGTCCGGCACCTACACCTTCTGGGATCCGTACCCCCAGTTCGACGACTCCAGCGACTGGGCGAAGCTCGTCAGCTCCTGCGGCACCGACGCCGGCGTCACGATCGAGCGCACGGGCTACGACACCTCCGACCTGACCAGCAAGGCGCTCCTCGCCGGCCAGCAGGGGAACAGCCCCGACCTGCTGCTCGTCGACAACCCCGTCGTCTCCACGCTCGCCGAGGCCGGCCTGCTCACCGACACCGACGAGACCGGAGCCGACACCTCCGCCGTCGAGGCGAACCTGCTCGCCGCCGGCCAGCTCGACGGGAAGACCTACGGCGTCCCGATCGGCGCCAACACCCTCGCGCTCTACTACAACAAGAGCGTCCTCGACGCCGCCGGCGTCGACCCGGCCTCGATCACCGACTGGGACAGCCTGACCACCGCCCTCGAGGCGGTCACCGCGGCGGGGAAGAAGGGCATCACCTTCTCGGCCATCGGCACCGAGGAGGGCAGCTTCCAGTTCCTGCCCTGGTTCTGGGGCTCGGGCGCCGACCTGACCACGCTCGACTCCGACGACGGGCAGTCGGCCCTCGCCCTGTGGACCGACTGGGTCGACGCCGGCTACGCCCCCAACTCGGTGATCGGCAACACGCAGACCACCAGCTGGCAGGAGTTCCTCACCGGCGACTACGCCTTCGGCGAGAACGGCACCTGGCAGCTGGCCGGGGTCAAGGAGTCGGGCATCGACTACGGCATCATCTCCATCCCCTCGAAGGACGGTGGCGCCGCCCCGGCCCCGACCGGCGGCGAGTTCCTGACGGTGCCCGTGCAGTCCGACGACGCGCGCTACGCGGTCTCCGAGAAGATCCAGGCCTGCCTGACGAGCACCGACAACCTCGTCGCGACCGACACGACGCTCTCGTACGTCGCGCCGACGACGGAGGCGCAGGAGGCGCAGGTCGCCGCCGACCCCGACCTCCAGCCCTGGGTCGACGCGGTCGCCGACGCGAAGGGCCGCACCAGCGACGACCTCGGCACGGACTACCCGAAGATCTCGGAGCAGCTCTGGAAGGCCGTGCAGAACAGCCTGAGCGGGTCGTCGACCCCGGAGGCGGCCCTGCAGGAGGCGCAGCAGGCCGCCGAGTCCGCCACGAAGTAGCGAGGCCCCGGCCTGGCACCCGGCCGGGGCGCGCACGGCGCCCCGGCCCCCGCGGCACCCCCGCACCGTCCCCCGACGAGGAGCAGCAGCAGATGACCACCGACACCGTCCCCCGCCCGGAGGCGACCCGAGCAGCACGGCCGGCCTCCCCGCCGGCCCCCGGCGCCCCGCCGGACCCCTCCGCGGCGCGCCGCCGTCGACGTGTCGAGCCCGGCCAGGCCGCGGCCTGGGCGTTCCTCGCCCCCGTGGTCGCCTACCTCGCCGTCTTCTACGTCTACCCGCTGCTGCGGAACGTCGACCTCTCGGTCCGCGACTACACGGTGCGGTCGTTCATCGACGGCACCGCGCCCTTCATCGGCCTGCAGAACTTCGTCGAGGTCTTCCAGAGCCCCACCTTCGGCCCGGCTCTCGTCAACACCCTCCTCTTCACGTCGATCTCGATCGCGTTCCAGTTCTCGATCGGCATGGCCCTCGCGGTCTTCTTCTTCCAGAAGTTCCCGCTCTCGTCGACGCTCCGGGCGCTCTTCCTCGTGCCGTGGCTGCTGCCGCTCATCGTCAGCGCGTCGACCTGGTCGTGGATGCTGAACAGCGAGAGCGGCGTCGTCAACTCCGTCATCCGCGCCGTCGGCGGCGAGCAGGTCAACTGGCTCACCTCGCCGCAGTGGGCGCTGACGAGCGTGATCATCGCGAACATCTGGATCGGCATCCCGTTCAACCTCGTCATCCTCTACAGCGGGCTGCAGAACATCTCGGCGGACGTCTACGAGGCCGCCTCGCTCGACGGCGCGAACGCGTGGCAGGCCTTCTGGCGCATCACCTTCCCGCTGCTCAAGCCGGTCTCGGCGATCACGATCCTGCTCGGCCTCGTCTACACGCTGAAGGTCTTCGACATCATCTGGATCATGTCGCGCGGCGGGCCGGGCGACGCCTCGACCACGTTCGCCATCTGGTCGTACCAGCTCGGCTTCGGCTCGACGCTGCCCACCTTCGGGCCCGCGGCCGCCGTGGGCAACCTCCTCATCGTCATGGCCCTGATCTGTGGCCTCGTCTACCTGCGCGTGCAGAGGAAGCAGGCGAACTCGTGACCGCCGCCACCACCACCCGGCCCACCGGGGCAGCGAGCAGGCCCAGCGACGCCCGCCGCGCCTCCTCGAGGCGCCTCGGCCGACGCAGCCTCGGCACCACCGTCGTCGGCGTCGCGCTGACCGCGGTGATGCTCTTCCCGATCTACTGGATGATCAACGTGTCGTTGACGCCCACCGCGCAGATGCGGCAGAGCCCGCCGTCGTGGTTCCCGGCGCAGCCGACCCTCGACGGCTACCGAGCCGTCGTCAGCGAGCAGCTGCCCTACCTCGGCACGAGCCTCCTCGTCGGGCTCGGCACCGTCGTGGTGACGATCGCGCTGTCGGCCCCCGCGGCCTACTCGCTCGCCAAGCTGCGGCCCGTCGGCGGCGGAGCCCTGAGCTTCGTGATGATCGTCGCGCAGATGATCCCGCAGGTGATCATGGCGATGGGCTTCTACGCCATCTACCTCAACCTCGGGATCCTCAACGAGTGGTGGGGCCTCGTCATCGCCGACTCGACCCTCGCGGTGCCCTTCGGCGTGCTGATCTTCACCGCGTTCATGCAGGGCATCCCCGACGAGCTGCTCGCGGCCGCGAAGCTCGACGGGGCCGGCACCTGGCGCACCTTCGTCTCGATCGTGCTGCCGGTCAGCCGCAACTCGGCCGTGACCGTCGGTCTCTTCGCGTTCCTCTGGGCCTGGTCGGACTTCGTCTTCTCGTCGACCCTCAACAGCGGCGGCGACGCGCAGACCATCACCCTCGGCATCTACCGCTACATCGGCAACAACAACCAGGAGTGGAACTCGATCATGGCGACCGCGGTCGTCGCCTCGATCCCCGCGACAGTGCTGCTGGTCGTCGCCCAGCGCTACGTCGCCGCCGGCGTCACCGCCGGCGCCGTCAAGGACTGACCGTGACCGCCGCCGCGCAGCCCGCCGCACCCCCCGAGACCAGGAGCACCACCGTGACCACCACCTCCCCCCGCCCCACCACGCTCGCGGGCGACCGGCGCCGGTTCGCCGGGCCCGTCGACCCCCGCACATCGACCCTGACCCCCCTCGACGCGACCCAGGTGCGCCTGACCGGTGGGTTCTGGGTCGAGAAGCAGCAGCTGAACTCCGACGTCGTGCTGCGGCACTGTGAAGACTGGATGGAGCGCATCGGCTGGATCCGCAACTTCGACCTCGCCGCCGCGGGCCGCGACCAGCCCGACGAGGAGTGGCCGCACTCCGGCATCGAGTTCGTCGACAGCGAGGTCTACAAGCTGCTCGAGGGCATGGCGTGGGAGCTCGGCCGTCAGCACGACCCCGACCTGCAGCGTCGCTACGACGACCTCGTCGAGCGCGTCTCGGGCGCGCAGGACGACGACGGCTACCTGCACACCAGCTTCGGCCGCCCCTGGCAGCGCGCCCGGTGGAGCGACCTCGAGTGGGGCCACGAGCTGTACTCGATGGGGCACCTGCTGCAGGCCGTCGTCGCCGCGGAGCGGACGGGCACCGGCCCCCGCCTCGTCGAGGTCGGCCGCCGCCTGGCCGAGCACCTGTGGCGTGAGTTCGGGCCGGAGGGGCGGGTCGCGATCTGCGGTCACCCCGAGATCGAGGTGGCGCTGGCCGAGCTCGGTCGTGCCCTCGACGAGCCGCGCTGGGTCGAGCTCGCCCGGCTCTTCGTCGACCGTCGCGGCCGCGGCCTGCTCGCCGAGATCGAGTACGGCGCCGAGTACTTCCAGGACGACCGGCCCGTGCGCGAGGCCGACGTGCTGCGCGGCCACGCCGTGCGTGCGCTGTACCTCGCGGCGGGCGCCCTCGACGTCGCCGTCGAGACGCGCGACGACGAGCTGGCCGACGCCGTCCGCCGACAGTGGGAGGCGACGGTCGCGCACCGCACGTACGTGACCGGCGGCATGGGCTCCCACCACCAGGACGAGGCGTTCGGCGCCGACCACGAGCTGCCGCCCGACCGCGCGTACTCCGAGACCTGCGCGGGCATCGCCTCCACGATGCTGTCGTGGCGGCTGCTGCTGGCCGACGGCGACGCCCGGTACGCCGACCTGATCGAGCGCACGCTGCTCAACGTCGTGCTGGCGTCGCCGCGCGAGGACGGGCACGCGTTCTTCTACACGAACACGCTGCACCAGCGCACCGAGGGCACGGTGCCCGACGAGCTCGAGGTCAACGCCCGTGCGCTGTCGAGCCTCCGCGCACCCTGGTTCGAGGTGTCGTGCTGCCCGACGAACGTCGCGCGCACGCTGGCGAGCGTGGAGCAGTACTTCGCGACCCGCACCGACGACGGCGTGCAGCTGCACCAGTACGGCAGCTACGACGTCGACGTCGAGCTGCCCGACGGCACGCCCGTCGCCCTCTCGGTGGCGAGCGGGTACCCGTTCGACGGCCGGGTCGAGGTGACCTGGCGGGAGGCCACCGACCGTGAGGTCGAGCTGACGCTCCGGGTGCCGTCCTGGACGGAGGGCGCGGCCGTCACCCTGGTCGCGCCGGACGGCGAGGTCAGCCGGCACGCGACCTCGACCGTGGTCGTGCGGCAGGCGTTCGCCGTGGGCGACGTGGTCGTCCTCGACCTGCCGACCCGCGCCTCCTGGGTGCACCCCGACCCGCGGATCGACGCGGTGCGCGGCCAGGTGGCCGTGCAGCGGGGCCCGCTGGTGCTGGCGCTGGAGTCGGTCGACCTGCCCTCGGGCAGCGTCGCCGACGTGCTCGTCGACACCCGGGTCGCCCCGGTCACGACGCCGACCGGCGCCCGGGTGGCGCTGACCCGCAGCTGGACCCGGCCGGCCCCCTGGCCGTACGGCCAGCCCGTCGCGGCGACGGTCGAGCAGCTCGGCCGCGTCGACCTCGTGCCCTACGCCTCGTGGGGCAACCGCGGGCCGTCGACGATGCGCGTGTGGCTGCCGGTGGGGGAGGGGCGGGGCTGAGGCCGGGCCGGGGCCGCTCGAGACCTACGCCGACGGTCGTCGTCTGGGCCGTGCCGCCGCCTGGCCGCCGGGCGCTGCCGCCGTCTTCCTCGCGGCGTGCGTCTCCGCGGTCGTCTCCGTCGTCAGCGTCGGGGCGACCGTGGCCGACGCTCGCCGGTCGCGGCGTCGCCTCGACGCGGCGACCGTCCGGGAGCAGTGGTGGACGAGGTGGTCGTGGACCCTGGAGAGGTGCCTGGGGCGCAGCACCGACCAGCAGCGTGCTGGTGCGGCGATGATGTGCGTCCTCCTTGCGTCGCCCTGGGCGACCCGGGAGGATGAAGCGATAGCACGTGTGATCGGAATCGAGATCGCGCGGCTCGACCTCGGTGACGAGGAGGGTCGTCGCGACCCGGAGGCGGGAGAAGAGCCATGACCGACGACGACGCAGCTCGTTCTGCGGTGCTCGCGGAGTTCCGGGCCATCGTCGACATGATCGACGAACGGTGGGCGCGCGAGGCCGCGCAGAAGGCGACCCTCCGGGGCCGCCTCGGCCGCTGGCTGCTCCGCTCCGAGCAGCGCTCCCGTGCCGGCTCGAGCTCCGACGAGCCCTGGCCGGCCCGGGGGCCTGCCCGCCGCTAGGCGCCCTTCGCGGGCGTGCCGTCGGGCAGGGCGGGCCCCTCGACCGCCGCCCGCCACCGGCCCGAGGCGACGTGCTTGACCATGACGTTGACCGTCGCCGCCGTCGGCACGGCGAACAGCGCGCCGGGGATGCCCGCGACGAGCGACCCGGCCGCCACCGCGAAGACGACGGCGAGCGGGTGCACGCGCACCGCGCCTCCCATCACGAGCGGCTGCAGCACGTGCGCCTCGAGCAGGTGCACGATCAGCACCCCGCCGAGCATGACGAGCGCCTGCACCGGGCCCGCGACGACGAGCGCGAGCAGCACCGCGAGTGCGCCGGTCACGATCGCGCCGATGACGGGGATGAACGACGCGAGGAAGACGAGGATCGCGATGGGGATGGCCAGCGGCAGCCCGAGGAACGCCGCGAAGAGCCCGATGCCCACCGCGTTCGCCGCGGCCACGACCACCTGCACCCGCACGAACGACGCGAGCGTCTGCCACCCGGCGAGGCCCGCGCCGTCGACGGCCGGCCGCGCCGCGCGCGGGAACAGCGCCACGACCCAGTGCCACACGCCGCGGCCGTCGATCAGCAGGAAGATCGTCGCGAAGAGAGTCAGCAGCCCGCCTGCCAGCACGTGCCCGGCCGCCGAGCCGATGGCCGCCACCCCGCTCAGGATCTGCTGACTCGCGTCCTGCAGGGCCTGCCCGGCCTGGCCGACGTACTGGTCGAACTCCCGGTCGGTGAGCTGCAGCGGCGAGGTGCGGAGGAACTCCCGCAGCGCGTCGTACGACGCCACCCCCTTCGCCGTCAGGTCGTCCGCGCCGGCCCGCACCTGCGTGACGACGAGCACGAGCAGCCCGCCGACCACGACGACGAGGCCGAGCAGCGCGATGATGATCGCCAGCCAGTGGGGGAGGCGGCGGCGCGTCAGCAGGCGCACCACCGGCTGCAGCAGGGCGCAGATGAGGATCGCGATGAGCAGCGGCACCACGATCTCCTCGAGCGTCGCGATCAGCCAGCCCGCGACGGCGAGGCAGCCGGCGACGACGAGCAGCCGCCAGCCCCAGGCCCCCGCGAGCTGCATCGCGGGCGGGACGGCCGGGGCGCCCGGGGGCGAGGGGGCAGGCGGGGCGACCGCGGCCGCGGAGGCGACCGCCGCCTCCGGCACGACCGTCACGGAGGGAGCCCGGGGAGGCGCCACCGACACGTCGAGGTCGGCGGAGCCCGTCGAGGTGGCCGCGTCGTCGTCCGCGCGCCCGCGGTGCCAGGGAAGGTGCATGTCGTGCAGTCTCTTGGCGGGATCCGATGGAACGGCTGTGAGTCCGCAGACCCGCGCGTGCACGCGCGCTGAACGGCCACTCCGCGAGCTGCCGTGACGCCTGCCGTAGCATCGTCCCGGTCCGCGGCGCTCGCCGCGGCGGAGCCGTCACGGGCGAGGCGAGGAGGCGCGACATGACCCAGCGGGTCACCATCGTCGAGGTCGCCGCCCGCGCCGGGGTCGCGATCAGCTCGGTGTCGAGCGCCCTGAACGACCGGCCCGGGGTCTCCGACCAGACCCGGGCGCGCATCAAGCAGGCCGCTGCCGACCTCGGCTTCGTGCCGAACGTGCGCGGCCGCTCGCTCAGCTCCGGCCGCGCCTTCACCGTCGGCCTCGTCGTGCACCGCGACCCGTTCGTCCTCGAGAGCGACCCGTTCTTCGGCAGCTTCATCGGCGGCCTCGAGTCGGTGCTCGACCCGCGCGGCTGGGCGCTCATCCTGCAGATGGGCTCCGCGGCCGACGAGACCCTCGACCGCTACCGCCGCCTCGCCGCCGGGCGCCGCGTCGACGGGGTGTTCCTCAACGAGCTCGTCGTCGACGACCCGCGCGTGCCGCTCGTGCAGCAGCTCGGCCTGCCCGCCGTCGGCGTCAACCCCGCCCCCGGCTTCCCCCTGCCGGCGGTCCGGCAGGACGTCGCCGCGGGCGTGCGCGAGCTCGTCGACCACCTCGTCGGGCTCGGGCACCGCCGCTTCGCGCACGTCGCCGGGCCCGCCCGCTTCGTGCACGCCGTCCACCGCGTCGAGGCCTGGCAGGAGTCGCTGGTCGCCGCCGGCCACGACCCCGGCGTCGTCGTCGAGGCCGACTTCACCTACGACGGCGGGCGTCGGGCCGCGGCCGACCTCCTGTCGCGCCCGGAGCGGCCCACCGCGGTCTTCTGCGCGAACGACCTCGCCGCCATCGGCTTCATGGCCGAGGCCGACCGGCTCGGCGTGCGCGTGCCCGACGACGTCAGCGTCGCCGGGTTCGACGGCATCGAGCTCGGCTCGTACGTGCGCCCCGCGTTGACGACCCTCACGACGACGCCCCGGCTGATCGGGGCCGAGGCCGCCCGGCTGCTGCTCGCGGCCGTCGAGGGCCAGGCCGGGCCCGACGCCTCGGTGGCGCCGGCCCGCCTGCTCGTCCGCGACTCCACCGCCCCCGCCGCGCGCTGAGCCCCGCGCCTCGTCGGCCGAGCCCCTTCCGCTCGGTGCCCCGCCGTGTTAGCTTCCTGTCTACCGAAACGTTTCGGTAACCGTCAGCCACACCAGCCAGACCGCCACGACGACGAAGTCGGAGCCCCATGACCCCCGCCAGCACCAGCACCACCAGCAGCAACACCAGCACCGACGCAGCCCGTCGCCTCGAGCCGCTCACGCCCGACGCCCTCCGCGCCGTGCTCGACGACGCCCTGGTGCACGAGAACGAGCAGACCGGCGCGCTCGCGCAGCTGACCTTCTCCGGCCCCGCCGCCTACGGCCCCGAGCGCCCCGACTGGGCCGTCGGCCCGTTCGAGCCCGACCCTGACCTGACCTTCACGCTCGAGGGCCAGTGGGGCGACCCCGACGGCATCGGCTGGACGAGCTCGTCGCTCTACAACCCGTCGATGGTCGAGCACGACGGCACGCTGCACCTCTTCTACCGGGCGTCGCCCGTCAAGGAGAGCCTCGGCAGCCGCATCGGCCACGCGACCCTCGACCTCACGGCCCCGGGCGCCTCGTGGGTCGACGACCCCGCCAACCCGGTCGTCCGCCCGACCGACGACCTCGAGCTGCTCGGCACGGAGGACCCGAAGGTCTACCGCGCCGAGGGCCGCTGGTGGCTGTTCTACAACGGCGTCCACCCGATCACCGAGGAGGCGCGGGCCGCGTTCCCGAGCACGGGCTACCCCGTCGGGGCGGTCGGCTGCGAGATGATGCTCGCCGTCAGCGACGACCTCGTGACCTGGCAGCGCCTCGGCCCGATCGCCCCGCCCGAGCAGACGCGGCTCTGGGCCAAGGGCGCCGTGGTGCCCCGCGACGAGCACGGCGGGGCCGTCCGCCTCGGCGGCGAGTACCTGATGTTCGTCAGCGAGGGCTTCGACGGCGTGCTGCACGTCGGCCGCTCCGACGACATGCGCACCTGGGCCTTCGAGCCGGTCGACTACCTCGACCTGTCGAGCGTCGGCGGCCACCTGCACGAGGTCGCCGCGGCGATCGTCACGGGCGACGGGCACCTCGTGCTCGACGTCTTCCACGACGTCGACGGCCGCTTCGCCGCGAGCCAGGCCCGCTACGACGTCGACCGGCCGTTCGAGCAGCTCGACCTCACGCCGGGCGGCTCGCTCAGCTGGGGCGGGCTCAGCCGGGTCGACGGCCGCTGGACCTTCGCGCAGGGCTGGGACGCGCCTCCAGGCCGCCGCGAGCTCTACGTCTACCGCGAGGCGGCGGGCCCGACCCGCGCCTCCTGACCTCCGCCCGCGCCGGCTCGCCGGTGGCGGCACCCCCTCACAGCGCACCACCCGATCAAGGAGAACACCGTGCAACGACGCACCACACTCATCGGCGCCACCGTCCTGCTCGCCGGCCTCGGCCTGACCGCCTGCTCCGGCGGCGGGGGAGGCGGCGGCGACGCCCTCACCGCGAAGGGCCCGATCACGATCTGGTACTCGAACAACGAGTCGGAGGTCGCCTGGGGCAAGGCCGCCGTCGAGGGCTGGAACGCCGACCACCCCGACGAGCAGGTGAAGGGGCAGGAGATCCCCGCCGGCAAGTCGAGCGAAGAGGTCATCGGCGCCGCCATCACGGCCGGCAACGCACCCTGCCTCGTCTACAACACGGCCCCCAGCGCCGTCGGCCAGTTCCAGAAGCAGGGCGGTCTCGTCGACCTGTCGAGCTTCGACGACGGCGCCGACTACGTCGAGGAGCGCAGCGGCGACCTCGCCGAGCAGTACCAGGACGCCGACGGGAAGTACTACCAGCTGCCCTGGAAGTCGAACCCCGTGATGATCTTCTACAACAAGGACCTCTTCACGCAGGCCGGCCTCGACGCCGAGGCCCCCGCGCTCTCGACCTACGACGACTTCCTGGCCACGAGCAAGACGCTCGTCGACGCGGGCGTCTCCGACTACGCGATCCACCCGGCGCCGACCAGCGAGTTCTTCCAGACGCAGTTCGACTTCATGCCGCTCTACGCCGCGGCGACCGGCGGCACCGGCCTCGTCGAGGACGGCAAGGCCACCTTCGCCGACGACGAGGGCGAGACCGTCGCCGGGTTCTGGCGCGACCTCTACGACCAGGGCCTCGCCGGCCAGGAGCAGTACACCGGCGACTCGTTCGCCGACGGCGAGGCGGCGATGTCGATCGTCGGGCCGTGGGCCGTGAACGTCTACTCCGACGTGAACTGGGGCGCCGTGCCCGTGCCGACCGAGGACGGCACGCCCGCCGACGAGACGTACACCTTCAGCGACGCGAAGAACGTCGGCATGTACACGGCGTGCGAGAACCAGGGCACCGCGTGGGAGTTCCTGAAGTTCTCCACCAGCGAGGAGCAGGACCGCGCCCTGCTCGAGACGACCGGCCAGATGCCGATCCGCACCGACCTCGCGACGACGTACGCCGACTACTTCGAGGCCAACCCCGCCTACGCGCTCTTCGGCGACCAGGCGGCCCGCACCATCGAGGTCCCGTCCGGCCCGAACACCGTGGCCGAGCTGCAGGCCCTCCGCGACGCCTGGTCGAAGAGCGTCATCTTCGGCGAGGGCGACGTCGACCAGGCCCTCGGCGACGCGGCCACGAAGGTCGACGAGCTCGCGGCCCAGGGCTAGGCCGTGTCGACCCTCAGTGCCGAGCCGGCCACGCCGGCGGCCGGCGGCGGCTCCGAGGAGGCGCCCCGTGCCTCCTCGGGTCGCCCCCGCCCCGGCGGGGCCCGGTCGGGCGGTCGCGGCCCCGCAGGTCGCGGCCGCGGCGGCCTGCTCGGCAAGAACCCCCTCGGCCTGCTCTTCAGCGCGCCGTACCTGGTCTTCGTGCTCGCGGTCTTCGCGTACCCGCTCGGCTACGCGGTGTACATCGCCTTCCACGACTACTTCTTCACGGCCCCCGGCGCCCAGGTCGAGCGCCCGTTCGTCGGGCTGCAGAACTTCGTCACCGCCTTCACCGACCCGGCCGTGCTGCGGTCGTTCGCCAACGTCGGCGTCTTCCTGGTCATCAACGTGCCGCTCACGGTCGTGCTGAGCATCGTGCTCGCGACGGCGCTCAACAAGGTCGTGCGGTTCAAGGGCTTCCTGCGGGTGGCCTACTACGTGCCGTACCTCACCGCGAGCGTCGCGGTCGTCGCGGTGTGGCTCTTCCTGTTCAACGGCAACGGGCTCGTCAACCAGGTGCTCGGGCCGCTGGCGCCGTCGCCGTCGTGGCTGATCAACTCGGCCTGGGCGATGCCCTCGATCGCGCTGTTCGTCACGTGGAAGCAGCTGGGGTTCTACATCCTGCTCTACCTCGCGGCGCTGCAGAACGTGCCGAAGGAGCTCTACGAGGCGGCGTCGAGCGACGGCGCCGGCGTGGTCAGGTCGTTCTTCACGGTGACCGTGCCGGGCGTCCGGCCCGCGACGGTGCTCGTGCTGCTCGTCTCGACCGTGACGGGTGCGAACCTGTTCACCGAGCCCTACCTGCTGACCGGGGGAGGCGGGCCGAACGGCGCGTCGACCTCGCCCGTCCTGCTGATGTACCAGAAGGGCATCGAGCAGGGGAACCCCGACCAGGCGGCCGCCATCGGCGTCGTGCTCGTCGTGCTCGTGCTCGTGATCGCGCTGCTGCAGAACCGCTTCGCCGGCGGGAAGGAGGACTGACATGTCGAGGTTCCAGGTCGTGCTGCGGGGCGTCGTCCTCGCCGTAGGGGCGCTCGCGTTCCTCTTCCCGTTCTACTACATGGTGATCGGCTCGCTGCAGACGAAGCCCGACCCCACCGTCGCCGGGGCCTTCCCGCACCCGTCGAACCTGACGGGCGCGAACTACGAAGCCATCGACAGCCGCATCGGGCTGCTGACCGGGCTGGTGAACTCGGGCATCTTCACCGGGGGCGTGCTGGTCTGCACCGTCGTCTTCGGCGTGCTCGTCGGCTACGCGCTGGCCGTGCTGCAGTGGCGGGGGCGCGGGGTGACGTTCGCGCTGGCGCTGCTCGTGCAGGTCGTGCCGTTCCAGCTGCTGGTCATCCCGCTCTACGTGCTGATCGCCCGCAACTACGGCCTCAGCGACAGCTACCTGGGCATGATCCTGCCGTTCGCCATCAACTCGACGGCGGTCATCATCTTCCGGCAGTACTTCCTCCAGCTGCCGCGCGAGCTGTTCGAGGCAGCCCGCATCGACGGCACCGGCGAGTTCCGGCTGCTGTGGAACATCGCGCTGCCGCTCGTGCGGCCGGCCCTCGTCACCGCGCTGCTGCTCACCTTCATCGGGCCGTGGAACGAGTTCCTCTGGCCGTTCCTCATCACGAAGGAGGCGTCGATGCAGCCGCTCGCGGTCTCGCTGGCGAACTACATCTCGAACGTCGCCGCGACCGCCGCCAACCCCTTCGGCGCGACCCTGGCCGGGGCCGTCGTGCTCGCGGCGCCCGTGGTCGTGCTCTTCATCGTGTTCCAGCGCTACTTCATCTCGACCGACGTCGGCTCGAGCGTGAAGGGCTGACAGGAGATCCCCGTGACCACCGCATCCCGCACCACCGCCTCCACCGCAACCACCGCATCCACCGGCCCCTCGGGCGGCTCCGCCACCGCCGTCGCGCCGGGCGCCTTCCCCTATCGGCTGACCCGCGCCGGGGTCGTCATGACCCCCGACCCGGGCGACCCGCTCGAGGCCGAGGGCGTGCTCAACCCCGGCTCGGGCCGCGGGCCCGACGGCGAGCTGTACCTGCTGCCGCGGCTCGTGGCCGACGGCAACGTCTCGCGCGTCGGCCTCGCCCGCGTGCTCGTCGACGACGGCGTGCCCGTCGGCGTCGAGCGCCAGGGCGTCGTGCTCGCCCCCGACCGCGGCTGGGAGCGCGGGGCGACGCACTCGGGCGTCGAGGACCCCCGCGTCACCCGGGTCGACGAGCTCGGCCTGCACGTGATGACCTACGTCGCGTACGGGCCGCTCGGCCCGCGCACCGCCGTCGCCGTCAGCGGCGACCTGCGCGAGTGGCGCCGGCTCGGGCCCGTGACGTTCGACTACGTCGACGAGCTCGACACCGACCTCGGCCTCTTCCACAACAAGGACACGACGTTCTTCCCCGAACCGGTGACGGCGCCCGACGGGGTGCGCAGCTTCGCCGTACTGCACCGGCCGATGTGGCACATCGGCGCGACCGTGCCGGGCGAGGGCAGCCCGCTGCCGGCCGGCGTGACCGACGGCCGCCACTCGATCTGGATCAGCTACGTGCCGGTCGAGGCCGTCGAGCGCGACCTGCGCGCCCTCGCCCGCTGGGGGCAGCACCGGCCGGTCGCCGGGCCCGCGGCCCCGTTCGAGGAGCTCAAGATCGGCGGCGGCCCGCCCCCGCGCCGCGTGCCCGAGGGCTGGCTGCTGCTGCACCACGGCGTCACCGGCGTCATCGAGGACGCCTTCGCGCAGCAGCAGAACGTCAACTACGCCGCGGGCGGGATGATCCTCGACGCCGACGACCCCTCCCGGGTGCTCGCCCGCTCGGCCGAGCCGCTGCTCGAGGCCGAGACCGACGACGAGCGCGCCGGCATCGTGCCGAACGTCGTCTTCCCGACCGCGATCGAGGAGGTCGACGGGGTGCCGTGGGTCTTCTACGGCATGGCCGACTCCAAGATCGGCGTCGCCCGCCTCGACCGCGCCTGACGCGGCGCCGTCGACGCCCCGCGGGGCGTCGCCGTGCCCGGCTCGACGCGTCGCGTCCGCCGCCCCGCAGCACCCCGAACGACGAGACAGAAGGAGGCGGTCGACGATGACCGCACGCACCGCACGATGGGCAGGGCTCGCCCTGGCCGCCACGACAGCCCTCGCGCTGGGGGTGACGGGGGCGCTGCCCGCCTCCGCCGCACCTCCCGCCGCTCCCGCCCCGGCGGCCCCGGCGGCTCCCGCCCCGGCGGCCGGCGCGCCCGCGGCAGCCCCGGCACCGCTGACGAACCTCGCCCACCTCGACTTCCTCCTCGACCAGGCGACACCCGCGCCGGAGGAGGGCCACACCTCCTACCGGCTCGACTCCGAGCCGGCGTTGACGCTGCCGTGGACATACGCCGACGCCCGCGACGGCGGCGCCTTCGCCCGCGTGGGCGGCGGGCCGCTCGACCCGGCCACCGGGTACTGGGGCCAGGGCGCGTACAACTCCGACGACGTCTCGCGGGCGGCCGTCGTCTACCTGCGCGACTGGCAGCTGACCGGGGCGGAGGCGAGCCGCGAGAAGGCGTACGAGCTGCTGCGGGCCACGGCGTACTTCCAGACCACCACCGGCCCGGCCGCGGGCAACGTCGTGCTGTGGATGCAGCCCGACGGCACGTTCAACCGCAGCCCGGTGCCGGTCGAGCTGCCCGACCCGTCCGACAGCGGCAACAGCTACTGGCTGGCCCGCAGCCTCTGGGCGTTCGGCGAGGGCTTCGCGGCCTTCCGCGACGACGACCCGGAGTTCGCGGCCTTCCTGCAGCAGCGCCTCCAGCTCGGGGTCGCGGCGCTGCAGCGCGACACCCTCTCGCGGTACGGGCAGTACGACGTCGCCGACGGCGTGCAGGTGCCCGCATGGTTGATCGTCGATGGCGCGGACGCCACGGCGGAGGCGGTGCTCGGCCTGGGCGCGTACGTCGCCGCGGCCCCCGACGACGCCGTCGTGCGGACGGCCACGACGCAGCTCGCCGAGGGCGTGGCCCGCATGGCCTCGGGCGACCCGCAGACCTGGCCCTACGGGGCCGTGCTGCCCTGGACGAACTCGAGGTCGATGTGGCACTCGTGGGCGTCGCAGATGCCGGCCGCGCTCGCGCGGGCCTCGACCGTGCTCGGCCGCGCCGACCTGCTCGCGCCCGCCGTCGTCGACACGGCGTCGTTCACGACGACCCTGCTGACCGCGAGCGGCCCCGACAACGCCTGGTACCCGACGCCGGTCGACCAGACGCAGATCGCCTACGGCGCCGACTCGCGCCTCCAGTCGGCGCTCGCCGTGGCCGACGCCTCGGGCGGTGCCGGGTTCCGGAAGGTGGCCGCGGTGGCCGCCAGCTGGTACTTCGGCACCAACCGCTCCGGGCAGCCCGTCTACGACCGGGCGACGGGCGTGACGAACGACGGCGTGCAGGCCGACGGCAGCGTCAACCGCAACAGCGGGGCCGAGAGCACCATCCACGGCCTGCTCTCCATGATCGCGCTCGACGGCGCCCCTGACGTCTCGGCGCTCGCGCAGGCGTCGACGACGGTCGCCGCCCGCGACGGCCTCACGACGGTCGAGGCCGAGGCCGCCACGGCGACCACGGGCACGGTCGTCACGCCCGAGTCGGCGTGGACGGGCGAGTCGCAGCTCAGCGGCGGCTCGGCGCTCACGCTCCGGCCCGGGCAGACCGCGACCATCACAGTGCCCGCCGGGTCGGGGCTCCGCCACGTCGAGCCCGTGCTGCTCGGGGCCGAAGGAGCCGTCTCGACCTCGGTCTGGCGTGCCGGGAAGGTGCCGCTCGGCACGCTGTCGACGCGGGTCGGTGCGCAGGGCGTGACCGGCGCCTCCGGGGCCCTGCTGCCGCAGACGCTGCGCGTGCCGGTCGGCCCGGGGGCCACCGCGGTCACCGTGACCGCCCGGGGCTCGCAGCCCGTGACGATCGACGCGCTGATCGTGCGGCCGCTCGTGCAGCGGCTGTCGCTGACCGGGGCCGGCGGGCGGGCGACCGACCTCGTGTCGTCGACGTCGCGGCTGCCGCTGCCGGCGACCGTCGGGGCGGCCGGCACGCGGTCGACGGTGTCGAGCTACGACTCGCGCGGCCGGCTCGTGTCGGAGAAGGCCGTGTCGGGCCGCAGCGTGATTCTCGTGAAGGGCGGCGGGTTCGTCGTCGTGACGCGCTAGCCCGCCGCCGGACGCGGAAGAACCCCGGATCGGACATCGCACCCTGGTGCTCAGGGGTGCGGTGTCCGATCCGGGGATCTTCGCGAGGTGCCGGGGCGCCGTGCTGCGGGGGCGCCGGACGGCGCCGGGGGCTAGGCCTCGGAGGGGTGCGGCGCCGGCTCGGCGGTCGCGGTGGCGCGGGTGGCCTTCGCGAGGTTCTCGACGAGCTCCGAGCGGGTCTGCGAGACGACGTAGGCGGGCTGGTCGCGCTCGACGCGCCAGCTCTCGCTCAGCGGGCCCACGTTGACGGTGTCGAAGCCGATCTCGTCGTAGAGGCGCTGCACGAGCTCGGCGGCCTCCTCGAAGTCGCTCGAGGTGGCGAGCGCACGACGGTCGGGGGCGCCCGCGGGCTTTCCGTCGGTCGTGATGTCCTTCGCCATGATGTGGTTGAAGCCCTTGGCGACCTTGCTCTCGGGCAGGTGGCGCTGCAGCATGCCCGACACGGTGTCGAGGCCGTTGTCGAGGGCGGGGATCTGCCCGTCGCGCTCGAAGTAGTAGTTGTTCGTGTCGATGACGACCTTGCCGGCGAGCGGGGCCACGGGCACCTGCTCGTAGTTCTTCAGCGGCACCGTGACGACGACGACCTCGCCGGCCTCCGCCGCCTCCTCGGACGTCGCGGCGCGCGCATTCTCGCCCAGGTCGGCGACGAGGTCGCCGAGGGTCTCGGGCCCGCGCGAGTTGCTGATGACGACGTCGTGCCCCTGGGCGATGAGGGCCCGGGCGACCTGGCTGCCGATGTTGCCTGCTCCGATGATTCCGTATGTGGTCATGTCGTCAGCCAACGCCCGTCGGGCGGCCGCGTGTTCCCGCTCCCAGCCACCTCGGAGGCGGCGTCCAGCCCTGTCGCCCGGCCCGACAGGGCGAGGGAGGCGCGTGTCCAGCCCCGAACGGTGCACGGTCTGCAGGCGCAGGCTGGGTGCATGACCGACTCGACCCGCGCCTCCGACCAGGCATCCTCTTCCGACCCGACCCGCGACTCCGCCGGGTCCGACGCCCCGACGACCGCCGTCCTCTTCGACATCGACGGCACGCTCGTCGACTCGAACTACGCGCACGTCGACGCCTGGTCGAAGGCCTTCGCCGACATCGGGCACCCCGTCGACAGCTGGCGGATCCACCGCGCGATCGGGAAGGACAGCTCGCTGCTGCTCAGCTCCCTCCTCGGCGACGACGTCGCGGAGGCGCGGGGCGAGGAGGCGAAGGAGCGCCACTCGGCGCACTACCTGCCCCACGGCGACACCGACCTGCACGTCTTCGACCGGGTGCCCGAGCTGCTCGCCGAGATCGGCCGCCGCGGGCACCGCGTCGTGCTCGCGACCAGCGCCCCCGAGGAGGAGCTCGAGGTGCTGCGCCCCCTGCTCGACGTCGAGGGCGCCCTCTGGGCCGTCACCTCGTCGGAGGACGCCGAGACGGCCAAGCCCGACCCCGGCATCGTCCAGGCCGCGCTCGACGAGGCCGGGGTCGACGCCGACCACGCCGTCATGGTCGGCGACGCGGTGTGGGACGTCGAGGCGGCCGGTCGGGCCGGCGTCGCCTGCGTCGGCGTGCTGACCGGCGGCATGTCGCGCAGCGAGCTCACCGAGGCCGGCGCGGCCGAGGTCGTCGACGACGTGGCCGCGCTGCTGCGCGGCCTCGACGACAGCGTGATCGGGCGGCTCGGCGCCTGAGCGGCGCCCCGTCGCGGCGGTCGGACGGCGACGAACCACGTCGTCGCACCCGAACCAGGCCGCGGCGTGGTTCCTCTGCGACGACGTGGTGCGTCTCAGCGGGGCGGCGGCGCGTCAGCGGCGGCAGAGCCAGCGCGCGACGCGACCGAGGCCGCGACGACGGCCGGACGGCGGCGTGCAGGCCCGACGCGGCGGCGCGGGCACGAAGGTGACCGACCGGCACGAGGTGCAGGTCAGCAGCTCGGGGTGCACCGACAGCCCCGAGCCGAAGAACGGGTTCCGCACGAGACGGGCCGGGCCGCCGCACTCGGCGCAGCGGGCGGGGCGGTCGAGGGAGGAGTCGCGCGGGGTCATCGTGTCCTCCTGGTGTCGTCGGGGCGAGCGGTCGAGGAGTCTTCGGGGCGCGGCCGCGCCGGGTTGGGTGCGGCGGCGTCCCCAGTCCGGGTGCCGGGGCGGTGCCGGCGCGGTGCCGGGGCGGCGCCGGCGCCGTGCTCGCGCCCACCACGCACGGGCGCCCCGCCACGACCTGCGTGACGGGGCGCCCGGGAGGCAGGCGGTGCGGCTGCCTAGCCCTCGAAGGTCGCGTCGAGCGTGATCTCGACGCCGGTGAGGGCCTTGCTGACCGGGCAGGTCTCCTTGGCGTCCTGCGCGGCGGCCTGGAAGGCGGCCTCGTCGATGCCGGAGACCTCGCCGCGGACGGTGAGGGCGATGCCCGTGAGGCGGAACCCGCCGGCCGAGTCCGGGCCGAGCGTGACGTCGGCCTTGACGTCGAGCGCCTCGACCGTGCCGCCGGCCGCGCCGAGCACGGCGCTGAACTGCATGGCGTAGCAGGCGGAGTGGGCCGCGGCGAGCAGCTCCTCGGGGCTGGTCGAGCCGTTCGCCTCGTCAGCGGCCCGCTTCGGGAACGAAACGTCGTAGGTGCCGACGCCGGAGCTGGTCATCTCGACCTGGCCCTCGCCGGTCTCGAGGCTTCCGTTCCAGGCGGTGCGAGCGGTGCGAGTGGGCATGCTGTCTCTCTTTCGTCGGTGTGGGTCGGGTGTCGCGGGTGGTCGGAGGAGTCAGGGGGAGGGCCAGGGCCTAGGGCCGGGGAGTCGCGGGGCGGCCTACGAGGACGCCGCGCGCACGCTGTCGGCCACCGTGCCGAGGGTCTCGGTCAGGTCGGCGATGTCAGCGGGCCGGAGGCCGGTCGCGGCGCAGATGCTCTCGGGGATGCGTGCGGCGAGGCCGCGCAGGTCGTCGCCCGCCGGGGTCAGCGACACCGTCACCGCGCGCTCGTCGCGGCCGCCGCGCGCCCGGGTCACGAGGCCCTGGGCGTCGAGGCGGCGGAGCAGCGGCGAGAGGGTGCCCGAGTCGAGGTGCAGGCGCTCACCGAGGGCGGAGACACCCGTCGGGCCCTGCTCCCACAGCACGAGCATGACGAGGTACTGCGGGTAGGTCAGGCCGAGCGGCTCGAGCAGCTCGCGGTACCGGGCGGTGAGGGCGCGCGACGCCGCGTAGAGGGCGAAGCAGATCTGCTCGTCGAGCAGGGGAGCGGTCGCCGGGGAGGCGGTGGTCGCCTCCGCCACCGGGGTCGCGCTCGTCGTCGTCATGAGCGTGACGCTACCACATCGTGCACAACTCGGTTGGACTCAATTCAATCCCGGGGCCGAGACGACGAGACCCGTCGCCCCGCGAGGCGGGACGACGGGTCTCGTGACGAGCGGCGTGGATCAGTGGCCGACCTTCTCGTCGGCGGTCTCGGTGGCCTTGTCGATCTGCTCCGAGTGGCCGCCGCCGGTGGCCTTGTCGGCGGCGTCGCCGGCCTTGTCGAGCCCGGCGTCCGAGACCTTCTCGCCCTTGTCGCTGTTCAGGAAGTCTCCGGCCTTGTCGGCGATGCCTGCCATGGTGTTCTCCTTCTGCGTCGGTGGCGCCGCGGCGCGCCC
>Ga0308160_10001045_pt1 | contig 42545 bp, 48 predicted proteins | sample PhyFR1_FD_201036 | JGI IMG/M metagenome (GOLD analysis project Ga0308160, IMG submission 201036) | Phyllosphere microbial communities from UC Gill Tract Community Farm, Albany, California, United States - DLSLF.R1 | ecosystem: Host-associated > Plants > Phyllosphere > Unclassified | place: USA... | reverse complement strand
CCTTGAGCGCGAGCGAGCCAACCGTGCTGCCGCCCTCGACGCGCAGGCCGTACACCTGCTCGGCCATGGCGCGGTAGGCGTCCAGGCGCGAGGCGCGCATGGCCAGCAGCTTGCGCTGGGCCGGCGAGACGCGGTCGCACTCGCCATTGCAGGCGGCCGTGTTGACGGCGCCATAGCCGGTGGCGTTCAGGGTGACGATGACCGGGTGCGCGGGCACCTGCTTGGTCAGGGTGGGCATGCGCACGGTGCCGCAGGCGGACAGCAGCGTGGCGGCGGCAAAGGCGAAAACGGCAGCGAATTTCATGACGGATCCGAAGGTGGTAGGGCATGCGCGACAGGCGCGCCAACTCTCCCGGTAACGGCCGCCGCCGCCGGATCTTGATGGATGCAAGGAAATATTTATCCTAAAAATCCGCAAAATCAAAAGCGGATTGGCGGCTTGTCAAGCTTCGATGCCGCTTCGGCAAGCCGCTCAGGTCGCTCATGACGAGGACAGCACGAACTGGTTGCCGTCTGGGTCCTTCATGATGGCGTAGGTGCCCCAGGGCTGCTTTTGCGGTTCCGAGACGAACTCGACCCCACGGCTCGAGAGCTGGCGCCAGGTCGCTTCGACGTCGTCGCAGGCCAGCGAACCGTTGAACTGGCTGCCGATGCGGTCTTCCTGGCCCGGCGGCGTGAACAGTACGAAGCGCGTCTCCGAGGCGCCGACGCGCAGCTCGATCCAGCGCTGCGCGCCGAAGGGCTGGTCGGTGATCACGCGAAAGCCCAGCTTCTCGGTGTAGAAGGCGAGGGCCGCGTCCTGGTCGCGGGTCGGAATGCTGACGAATTTAATGTGGGTGATCATGGTGGCTCCCTGGTTTTATTTGCCGGCATTCTCGCACGGGAGAAGCGCCAGCTATAATCATCATGACTATACTCTTCATGATGCCAGTGACGACCTTCGATCCCTACGTGCTCGACGTGCTGATGCCCGACCTCGTCGGCCACGAACATGCGCCCTCGGCCTTCCTGGTGTATGTCTACCTGTGGCATCGCATCGACGCGAATGGCGGGCGCGCCGTGCAACTGAGCTATGCAACGATCGGCCTCGAGACCGGGCTGTCGCGCATCACGGCCCAGCGCGCCATTGCCTTGCTGCTGCGCCGGCAATTGATCAGCGCAACGAGCGTCTCGCGTACGGCGGTGCCGAGCTACCTGGTGCTGCGGCCGTGGGAAGCACGCAAGCGTGCGCGTGAGAATTCGTGATATTCAATATATGTATGGCTCTTGTAACATCTTGTTTCTTGCTTATATCGTCCGATCGCCACACAATCTCCGTCAGCTAACCCACTGAAGGATGCAAGCATGACCCTGAAACAAGTCGTATCCGCGCTGTCCCTGTGTTTCCTGAGCTGGCCGGCCCTGGCGCAAACCGCAGGCGAGCCCGTGCCGCAGCCGGCCGCGGCCGCGCCCACGACCGAAGACGGCGAGCCGGTGCCGCAGACCATCCTCGTCTCCGGCAGCCGTCCGGGGCCGGGCTTGTGGAAGGTCTCGAAGGGCGATCACGTGATGTGGGTGTTCGGCACCTATTCCCCGGTACCGATCAAGATGGAATGGCGTTCGCGCGATGTCGAAAAGAAGATCGCCGAATCCCAGGAATACCTGAAGCCGCCGGGATCGGGTATCAGCGTCGGCTGGGGCGCCGTGACGGCCTTGCCTTTCCTGATGGGCGTCAAGAAGAACCCGGACGGCGCGGAACTCAAAGATTTGCTGCCGCCGGACGTGTATGCGCGCTGGAAGCCATTGAAGCAGGTGTATTTCGGCGACGACAACGGCATCGAGCGCGAACGTCCCTCGTTTGTCGCGGCGGAACTGTCGAGCCGCGCCCTCAGGCAGGCCGGCCTCACCAACAGCAACGAGATCACCAAAACCATCGAAAAGCTGGTCGACAAGCATAACGTCAAAATCGTCGACGCCACGGTCCAGGTCAAGATCAAGGACCCGGGCCAGGCCGTACGCGACTTCAAGAAATCGGCCATGGACGACGTGCCCTGCCTGGCGAAAACGATCGACCGTCTCGATGGCGATCTGGTCGCGATGCGTGCCCGCGCCAACGCCTGGGCGGTCGGCGAATACGAGGACATCCGCAAGCTCGATTATGGCGAGCGCGCCGCCTGCCGCCAGGCCGTGCTGAGCAGTTCGCTGGCGAAGAACCAGCCCGAACTGCAGACGCTAAACGAGCGCGCCCTGGCGTCCTGGGTCGCGGCCGCCGAGAAAGCGCTGGCCACCAACACCAGTACCTTCGCCGTCGTACACATCAAGGAAATCCTCGATCCGAAGGGCGTGATCGCCACGCTGCAGTCCAAGGGTTATACGGTCGAACCGCCGAAATGAGAACCGGCGGCAGGGACCTTGCAGGGAATTGATGCAAGCTTGTCACTGCCGCGCCAACTCGCGTAGAATGCGACGAGTCGCGGGTGTAGCTCAATGGTAGAGCTGAAGCTTCCCAAGCTTATGACGAGGGTTCGATTCCCTTCACCCGCTCCATGGTAGAAATCGTGTAATCAACGCACGTCGTTCGCTCCACAATCTTCCAAACGCTCCACAAAGATTCCCTTAATGCTGGGGGGGTAGATACTGCCCCGGAGTATTTCCCGCGTCTCTTGGCAATCTTGGCTTCGATTGACTTGTACGTCTCTCTAACCCTATGACGGGTTTCCGTCCTCTACGTATCGGCTAGTAATCAACAACAGACTTCGTCTGTTTTTCTTCCCCGACTTTGTCCTACAAAGTTTGGGCGTAGAGTGTCGAAAAATCTTACATATTTCCTTCGTTCGGAAGTTCAACAACTTACGGTGCGATACGCAAGTGCTTGATAGTTCTACGTTTACCTAGGACAATCTTCGCGCTTGGCATGGACGTTGCTTTTATTCTACGTACTGTGCCGGATAAAATTTCCATAGGGAAACGCACCCGTAAGGAAATGTTAGCATCGTAGACAGTGTGTTCTCCGACCGCTATCATGTTTTTGTCAGTCAACGTATAATCGTCGACCTGCCTTGGAGTAGGTACTGCGACTATCTGTTGACTGGTCGTAATGTGTGAAGCTTTTTAAGCTATCAGAATAAGATGACTACAAACATTTACGACCGCAACAAGTTGGTAATGGCAACAGATTCACGGTGGTCGGTTCCATACGGTCCTTGGATCTTTTACCTAGACGACACTGGGTACGAAAAGATTTTGCGTTACCGCGGTCACTCGCTGATGTTCGCTGGTGACGGAACGAAGATCCAAGAATACAAGAACTGGATTCGTTCCAACCCAGTTGACGCGTCAGGGATGCCGCCACAGAAGGGCATGTCTGTGTGCATGATCCACGATGAGTCCGGTGCGGTTGCTTTCCGTAAGCATCAGGATATTGACTCGGAAAGTGTCTTGTGTGCTGGATCCGGTTCTTACTGGGCATTCGGTTGCTGGAAAGAGAATCGGTGTTCCAAGCAGGCGGTAGAGACCGCGAAGTCGAGGGATCAATACAGCGGGGGCGAAATGAAGTTTGTTGATTTCGCAACCTCAGCCACCAACCTGATGCCTGCAGTTGGCCAGGTCGACATGCATATCGATCAAGTGACAAGTAATATTCTCAAGAGAGGAATAGCCATGAAAGTTCAATCGCTCCAAACAGGCGTTCCCAATCTTAATTTCCCTAAGGTTGGTACCCCGCTTTCTTCGATCAGCGAAGTAGAAGCGCGAGCAGCAGCCGCAAAGCTTGCTGCAGCCGGTCAGCTGAGCGCGACCGCACCGTGCAATGGTATGCACAATGACTGGTCTGCTGAAGACAAAGAACAATTCAAGCAAGCGCTTGGGAAAATGTTCGGTTGGAAAGATTGAACTTTTGCATGATCAGTTGAAAAGGCCCGCCAGATGAGCGGGCCTTTTATGTTTACACGCTAAACTACTTCGTCGGCGTGACAATTTTTCCCCTTCGTAGATAGTGACGCCTAGTCGTCCGAACATCCTCATGACCAAGTAGGTTGCTTGCAGCTTCCTCGCCCAGTCCGTCAGCCGTATCGTCCGCCGCTTTTGCGCGCAGGTCGTAAAACCACATCTTCTTAATCTCGTCGGCCAGTTCTGGCACTGCTTTGGCTGCTGCTGCCCGCGCCTTCTCGAATTGCGAGCGCAGTGTCGGGCCGGTTAATCGCTTGCCGTGCTGGTTGACTAGGAGGGCGGCCGTAATGACCTTATGCCCAGCCTTGCGCACGTTGATGCGCGCTATGAGCAAGGCCAGCTCGCCGACGATCTTGATGCGCAACGGCTGTTTCGTCTTCTCCTGGGTAACGATTAGGTGCCCATCGACGATGTCATGGTCTGTCATCTTCAGCGCGTCCGCCGGCCGCTGGCCAGTAAGGTATGCCAGGTCCATTGCGTCGCGCAGTGGTGCGCTGCCGCTGTTCCAGACCGCCTTGTACACGGCATCGTTGATGTACACGGTGCGCTTCTTCAGCGAGTGGCCCTGGATTCCTTCGCATGGGTTGGGCAGGTCAGTGTATCCCCAGCCGCGGGCATGGTTCCACATGGTCGAGAACACCCGCTTGCAGCGGTTCGCCGTGGTCGGCTTGTCTGCGTGGTCGTCCAGGAACTGGCGGATGTGCATCGGCTTGATCTGGCTGAGCGGCGCCTCGCTGAAGGATGCCAGCAAGTGTTTGATGTCGGACCGGTACATCCTGGCAGAATTAGCGGCCAGCTTCGGTACCGCGTCGACCAGGTAGCGCTGCTGCAGGTCAGCGAACGTCGCGCCAGCACTCGGGGCTACTACGACGTTCAGCTCCGCGTACTTCTTCAAGGCGAGAATGAAGTCATCACCGAGGGCGATCTCCTGGCGTTTGCCGTCAGGACCCTTCTTGTACATGTAATAGTAGACCTTGCCGCTGCGCTGCACTCGAGGGTGCATGTGCGGCGGCATGTTCAAATTACGCGTGTTTTTTCTTCCCATCGTTCCGCCTTGGCATTACCCATACTTTCTCGCGCGGTTCTTCCTTGCGCCCCTCGACAGCCGCTACTGTAACGACCGGCTCACCGACCGCGTTTACCCAGAAGGGGAGTCCCATCAGCCGCAGCTGCTCAACCTGCTTTGATTTGCGGCGCCGGCCAGTGAGCCGCACGACTGCGTCAGTTGTCAGGAACGTATCCATTATGCACCTTCAAAGTCCTGATTTCTCAACAGCCACATGAGCTTGGCCACCTGAACTCGCACGCGGAATTTATCGGTGGAGGCCCTCATGCTAATATTGCTCCCATGATAATTATCAGAATAATTTACAAGTCGGCTTATGTAAAAGCGTTGCTCCTGTTGACGGTTATCGCCGCGAATTTGATCTACGTGGGAGTTAAATTTGGGCTGTCCAAGTCTGATTGGTCGGGCTGGGTCCAAGCTGTAGGGTCGATCGCTGCCATATTCTTTGCATATTTTTTTGGGGAAAGACAGGCGCGGGCTGCGCTTGATTCCGTCCGGGAAGCTGAGCGGCTCACTAGCGTACGCACTTATGACCAGATATTGGCACTGGGCGACTCTGCTCAAAAGTTTACTGAGCAGATGAGCCGCATCTTTCGTGAAGGCGGTTTTAATTTCATCGAGCTTAAAATCAATTACGATGACTCGATTACAGAAAGCTTGTTGGACTCCTTGAAGGCTGTGCCGGCCCACGAACTTGGCTCTTACAATGCGATTCTCGCTCTGGCGACCCTCCGAAAGGCGCTTTACGACTTTCGTTCCAATATGACGCGAGTTCACCAGTACGTAGCGACTCAAACGAACCATGACACGGGGGCGATTACACATCCTCTCGTTTGGAATCCAATTCCGATCCAGCTGTGCGTGCAGCAAATAACTCGCTGCGTTGAAGCATTGCGGAAATATCGCCCAGATTTTGCGAAGACCGGGCCCGCCAATAGTGACTCGCTCTAACGAGTTTGCGCAGGCGGCACTTGCCATCTTCATACGCCGCCCCCGCCGATGCTCTTGAAGCCGAACCCAGCAGGCCGGACCGACCAAGCCGGGATGTCGATGCGCGAGCCGCGCGAGTTCGGCATGTTCTTCTTGCTGAGGGCGGGTCGCTCGAAAGCGTTATATGCCTCGCGTGGCGCCGCGATCTGGCCAAGCGGCTTGACTCCGACAATGCCGGCGAGCTGGTCGTAGTGCGCGCGGGCGAAAGGGCTGCAATCGATGAGATCACCCTCGACAATCCTGAGCCAGCCAGCTTGTATCGCGCACTGGAGCGCTTCGCGTTGATCATGTTGGCGCAGCGCGCTGGCCAGGCTGGCCAGCAGCTCGCGCTCCTGCATAGCTCCGTGCTTGTACAGGTACTGGCCGGCGGCGAAGGAGAACGTGTCTTGCCTGGCGATGCGGGTTTTGCTGTGGTTGCTCATCAATGGGCTCTCTGAACGGTAAATGGGGCGAATTTGCAGCCAGCGGCGTGTGGCATGCCGAGCAGCTGGCCGCAGGCGATGCATCTGCTTGGGCCGCGGTTATCGGTCACGACGGGGCTCCCGCCCGTGCGCGTCCACGCCACCCCAGCCAGATCCATTCGAGGACCATGTGGTCATAGCGGCCGCTGGGGCGCCGGGTGAAGTTGGTGACGCCCTCAGCCAGCATCTGCGCTTCGAAGCGCTCGCGCTCCTCGAGGGTCGCGGCCAGATCCAGTCGACGGTTGGTTTGCTGCGCCAGCGCTGCCACCTGGGCGGCAGTCTGCTGCTCGACATCGAGCTCCGGTGGGTGTGCGGGGCATGGCCACTGCAAGCCGCCTAGACCCGACGGACAGCTGCAGGGTGGGATGTTGTCGCTCATGCTGCTACCTTCGTAAGTTGTTGCTCGTGTTGGACGTTCGCGCGGATCAGCGCCTCGGGCAGCGGCGGGTCGAGCGGCAGGGTCACAAGGTCGCGCTTCAAGCGTGCTCTCCTATTAAGTCCATCTGCCTTGGATCAATGTCCGTGGCCACGTAAATCACGACCTCGCCGAACTGGTCAACCGCGTCACAGTCCCGCAGGCCGCGCTTCGCCGCCTCCGCAGCCGCCTGGATGCAAACCCGAGCCGGCTGGCGGTGGAATAGGCAGCCATGGCAGTTCAAGCCGCGGTTGTCCTCGTCCTCGAGTAGCCGCCGCTCCTGCTGCTGGAACTGAATGCGTGCGGGGTCAATCACTTGGGCTCGGCTTTCGTCGATGCCGGGCAGCCCTGGTCGAGATAAGCGTTCGCGTGCTCGAACCAGGCCGCGCCGTGCTGCTGGTACATGTTCAGATTCAGGTGGATGACGGCGGCCTGTTCCTCCTGGGCGTTGCGGTTGATCTTGTGGCCGAGCTCGCGCAGACGCTGCGCCACGCGCATGCATGCGAAGTCGGCCCGGCCGAGGATCATGATGGTGTGTTCGTTTAGCGGGATCAGTACCGGCGCCGCCAATGTCGGGCTCTCGCGCTCTGCGCCAGGGCCGGGCGGCATGTGCGCCCAGTGCGTGACGCGCTCCTTCTCGATCGGCATCCCATCCGCGTAACGCCACCGATCGCCATCGCGGAAGCCGGTCCAGGTATCGTCATCGTTCAGCGCGATCAACACCAGGGTGTCGTCGTCCGGCATCGTGATGGTGACGGATACCCAGTCGATCGCGATCGACGAGAGGCCTTTCGTTGTCATGTCCATCTTGTCCCTTGTTCAGTCGTGGTCGTTGGCCTGCAGCTTCTTTAAGTCGGAACCTTGGCGGCGCTGCATGAGCCGGCGGGCGACTGCCTCGAGAACGATCTTGAGGCAGGGGTTCTTCAGCATTTCGTCGAGCGGCATCGGGGTGCGCAGCTTGATGTGGGCGGCCTGCAACCAGGCGCGGTCGGGCGAGATGCGTTCCATGTGTTTCCTTTTTCAGGAACATGATTCCTGATGTGTCAGAATGCTTTTTTAACTACAGTCGAGCGAAATAATGGATCTCAGAAGCCGTTTGGAAGAGTTGAACCAAGTCCCTGGCCTCGCGGCTGCGGAAATAGAAGCTGCCGAGATCGTCTTCGAGCGTTTGGTTACGGCGAAAGCGATCTGTCATTCCGTTTTCGGGTCAACGCCGCGCTCGGATAGCGTCTTGCTCGGCGCTGTACTGGCCGAGCTAGGAGCTTCAGCGCGCTGGATCATTGCGGACGACCGAAGCAAATTTTCTGAGGGCTGAGCGGGCGTTTTAGCGACGAACAGTTGAGCCTCGATGCCGCAACCTCTACCAGGCAGGCGCTCATGGACGCAGAAGGCGTCAACAGGACCGGTTACCAAACTGATGGTTTGCAGTTCGGGGGCCTGACACCTGGACTGCTCGCCGGCATAGCGCACGTGTTGGCAATCACGGCAGAAGCGCGCTGCCGGAGGAGGGAGTTGCATATCGGTAGTGGTGTTCATGTTGAGCAATCTGAAGGTAAGAAAAGGAATCAGCGCCGGCGCAGCTTGTACGCCAGGATGGCGGCGTCCCACGGGTTCATCCCGATGAAGCGGTAGTAGCGGAAGAGGGCGCGGAAGGGCATGTCAGCCTGCCTTTGGCGGCGCCGGCTTCGTGGTCATGAGGTTCCACAGCACCGCGTCCAGCTCGCGCTCGCCCAGGCCTTCCATCGTCCCCGAGAGCTTCGCGATGAAGCTGTGCAGGCGGCGGTCGGTGTCGAGCGGCTCGGCGACAGTGGCTTGGGCCGCAGTTCAGGATGGCTTTGCGCAGGGCGGAGACGGTAGCGGGACCAGCGGGAACTACCGCGAAGCGCCGGTCGCCCAGGTCAGGGATTGCGTCGACGGCGCCGCTGGTGCAGACGAAATTCGCTAGGCGCTTCGGCAGAGATAGCGTTTGACGGCCGGGTACGGTAGCAGCCGTCGGCTCGCGGCGGCGAATCTGGCCGTCCATTAGCGGCCACCTGCGATGACGGTGATGCCGCACGGGACGTCGGCAAAGCGCGCAGCAGCCTGCTCGCCAGCTTCAGCGGCAGATTGCTGCTGCGTGGTGTATTCGGTGGTGTAGCCGGCGGTCCGGACAGTGACGTGGAAAGTGCTCATCCCTTTGCTCCATGTATATGGCGTTGAGATAACTATACATGAACGAATAGATAAAGCAATACATGAATGGATAGAGTGACGCTTAATTTATACGCGAGGGTCGGAGCTACGAAGAGATGGAGACGAAAAAAAACCCTGCAATGCAGGGTCTCTGTAGAGGTGGACGGGTCTACATCACAGCTCTGATAGAGCTAAAGTCGTACGCCATTTTTTTGCTATCGCAGTTTTTACGCCAAGCTGCGTCGGAGGTCGTCAGCTTTCCGGCAGCGAAGGTGGCGCCCTCTAAATTCATACCTCCGAAGCCATTGCGAGCGCGGTACAAAACGCATACGACACTGGCATCTTCATTTGCACCAATCGTGGACCACTCCACTGAGGCGGGATCACGTAGAGATGCCTTGATGGACCTGACCACTGTCAGCGTCCGCTGAAATGCTGCTTCTCTTTTGGATCTGCAGGCTCTCTCTTCGCTGTCGGGGCGGCGGCAGTGGATTCGTCTGGCTTCGGGGCAAAGACCGTGATTGCCACGGCCAGCGCGAGGATTGCGGCAACGAGCTTTGTCACAATGCTAGTGGGCTTTTTACCCTTTGCTCCGCACTGGGGGCAGGCCACTGCCTTTGTGCTTATGCTATAGCCGCATTCTGTGCAAGGTTTCAAGGCCATCCTGGATCTCCATGCCGGCATCAGAGCGTGCCGAATCGCAACAAAATTATACGCGGCTAACTTATACGGGAACCTCACCAATTGTCACTAAAAGGGGAGTGGCTCGTCTTTTTCTGGTGGAGGAGTGCTCAGGTCGATAGCTTCAAGAGTCAGCTGCTCTAGCTGCATTAAAGCCAGTAACCGATGTGTCTGAAATGGTGCATGTGCTCGATAGCCGTTCTGCTCTACTGAGACCAGCATTATCGGGTGAACGGGGAAATAAGGCTGTAGACGCTTGAGCAGCGCATCACCTGGTCGGGCTGTCGTGTATTCCGAATCGACAATTACAACCTTAATCGGCCCGCCATACGGGTCGATCTCGGCTACTCGTACCAGCATTAAATGAAGTCCACTTGCATCCGGACCACGCGGCCCACGATCTCAGTGTCTTCTTCCACAGGTCGCCGGCCGTAAGCCGGCGCGCGATTGTCTGAGGCTAAATACCAACCGCCCCCTTCGCGCTCAAGCCTCTTAACTACCGGCTTGTGATGGTGGTTCACAGCGAAGAGCTCGCCGTCGAGCGGATTACGATCGGCCGTGTTTACGATGACAACATCGCCTTCGCGCATGGTTGGGTACATGCTCTGGCCCTTTACCTTGAGAGCGACAAGCTTTGCAGGATCCAGGCGTTTGGCCTGAACCCAATCAAGCGGCAAGCTCAAGGCGATTCCATCGTCGTACTCGAAATCGCCATCAACACCATCCATACCGGCATGGATCACACGCGTCAGCATCCGTACCCCAACAAATTTTCCGCTATCTCCATCGTCGACCGAAACTCGAATGGTCTCCGCCGGGGTTTCTTCGCGCTGAGTTCGTGGCTCTCGCTCCTTTGGACCGATACCTTCATACAGCCATTGGAATGACACATTGCACGCTTCAGCCAGGCGAACAACTGTATGGGCTTCGGGGCCTTTTTTGCCAACACCCTTAAGGATGCGGTTGATCGTCGGCTGAGGGATGTCGGACAGACGGGCGAGCGCATTCTGCGACGGGATCCCGGCCGCTTTCATCGCTTCGTCAAGTCTGTTGGCAATAGTCATTCGGAGACTATACGCATGCGTATAAGTGGTATGCAAGGCACTATTCATTTAAGTATTGCGATCTTATCCATTCGTGTATAGACTGGTGGATATGGACAAAGACCCTTCGACCCTTCTCAGGGAAATTAAGCAGGCGACTGGCTGGAGCGAGACGCGCTTGGCGACCGAACTCAAAACCTCGCAGCCTACCGTCAACCGCATCCTTAATGGCCAGTCTCGCTGCCTCAGCACGACGCTTGGAGCGATCGAGGGTCTGTATGCATTGCAGTGTCCTCGACGGCGTGCGACCGATAAGGCTGAGGTCGCGTTACCTCCTCAGCCGGCCGAAGCCCGTGAAGTGAAGCCGGATTGACTTGACCTTGCGCGCAGTGCGGCTCTAGGGCATCGGCCGCGAGGATTGACACCCATTTCTGGACAGCTGCTTGGAACGCTGGATCCATATTCTCTGTGCCAGCCGAGCAACGTCGAACCGTCTCCTCCACAGCACGCTCGAGCACTAAGGATGAAACAGGCAGTAGAGGCAGCAATGCCCGGATGAGTTCGATTAAAGCCGTGTGCTGAGCAGCAAGAGCGCGATGTGCAGTTTCAAGTTGGACGAGTCGGGCACGCATTAGGAACCTCTTCTGTGTTTTGTTTCCAGAAGTCTATTTCTTGAAGTTGTTTTTTGAATCATTTTTTGAAGGGCTTTGCGCATGAACCACCTCGACGCATTTCACCAGACCGTGCACGGCGCCCCAGGCGGCTGCGAAGCAATCGCGCCGCGCATGGGCATGTCGGCCGCCATCCTGCGGAACAAGGCAAACCCGAACAGCCTGACCAACAAGCCCACGCTGGACGAGGCGGATCGCTTAATGGGTATCACCGGAGAGCACGCGATTCTGCACGCTCTGGCGGCGAATCACGGCTATGTGTGTGTGCGCGTGGAAGAGGGCGTAGCGCCTGGCGACATGGCCATGCTGGAGATGGTCGCAAAGGTGTGGCAAACCAATGGAGAGGTGGGAGCCGAGATCAACAAGGCGCTCGAGGACGGCCGGATTACGCGAGCCGAAGTGCAGCGTGTGCGCGAGGCTGTGAAACGTACAGAGCGCGCCCTGGAGACGGTCTTGACGGGCCTTGAAGGCATGGCGGAACGCTAATCGCTGCATTCGACGAAACACCGGCTTTCCGCCACGAGAAGAGATACATGCAAAACACCGCCCCGCCGCAGGATATGACACCGATTTTGAACCGTCCACACGATACGACTAGGAAACCACTTGACCGTCGTCACAGGGCGCGTGTACGGCCAGACGAGGAGCTGGAGAAGCTTCGTGCGCTGTGCCATTACCAGGGTATGCTGATCGAGCTGCAGAAAGCAGAGGCGGACCGTGCTCGCGCTTGATTTGGCTGCCGTGCCAGGCGAACTCGCGAACCGCGCGCAGTGGCTCGTCTGGAAGTTCGAGCCTGGCGAGAAAAAGCCGAAGAAGATGCCGTACTACGCCAGCGGCCGGCGGCGCACAGGCGTCCAGGGCAGCGACGAGGATCGCCGCGAGCTGGTGACGCTCGCGGCAGCGGTCGAGGCAGCTAAGAACGGATACTCGGGGATTGGCTTCGCATTTCTACCTGGCGACGGGCTGATCGGGATCGATATCGACGGTTGTATCGACGAGGCCGGCACTGTGTCGGGCCGCGCTGCGGCCATCATCAGCGCATGCGCTTCGTACACCGAATACTCGCCCTCTGGGAAGGGCGTGCACATTATCGTGCAAGGCGAATCGAATACCTTCAAGTCGAATGACATCGGCCTCGAGGTTTTTTGCGGCCGGCAGTTCTTTACCTTCACAACGCGCGCCTTTCCGGACTCGCCTGCGACCGTTTCGCCGATCGACCCGACAGTGCTCAATCGCCTGCGTGCAACCGTTCAACAGGCGAAGGGCCAGCGCGCCATGTCGCCGACCATGCCGGCGCTGGCCCAGACCGACGACCGTGCCAAGCTGGAATCGGCCCTTGCTTTCGTAAGCGCCGACTGTGGATATGACGACTGGATCCGTGTCGGCATGGGGGTGTACGCCGCCCTCGGGGAAGGCGGTTTCGCGGTCTGGGACTGGTGGTCGTCGAAGTCGCAAAAGTACGCTGGGCCGAAAGACCTAGAAGGGCATTGGAAGTCGTTCGACGGTGCTGGTGGCATTACGGCTGCGTCGATCTACAAGATGGCTGTCGATGCCGGTTGGCGTCCTCCCCGCTCCCCATCCGGGATGCCTGCTCGCTCTACGCCGGCTTCCCCCGCACCCCTTTCGGGAAACGCGGCTTCCACCCAGGACGAGCCGCCGGCCGAAGCTGGGGCGCCTGCTGTCATGACCGGCATTTTCAGCTTGGAGTGGGCGCTATCGCACTGCGCCCTGGTGCAAGGATCGACTGACGTCTGGGATTCGCTGAACAAGCTGCGCATGAAGCGCGGGGCATTCGTGGATATGGTCGGTAAAGATGCGGCGGCCACATGGTCATCGCACGCCGAGCGCCGCAACATAAGCCCGCGCAACCTGCCGAAGACAATCCGCGGCGTCGCCGTCGACGACGGGGGAGCGGGGGCCGACAATCACATCGTCATGATGCTGGAGCGGTACACGCTGCTGTACGGAACCAAGACCGTGTGGGACGCCGAGAAACGTACCGTAATCGCCTATGACGCAATGGCCCTAGCGCGCGGGTCGGACCTGGCCTCTCGCTGGATCGGTCATCCAATGCACCGCGAGGTCGACCTGGACAAGCTGGTGTTCGACCCAACGCAGCGCGTCGACCTCGACACGCATATCAACATGTTCGAGGGTTTTCCCCTCAAGCCAAAGAAGGACGACGCGAAAGCGCAGCTGGCTCTTGGCCTGCTTCACAGCCTGTGCAGCAGCGAGGCGAACTGCGACGAGATCTTCCACTGGGTGCTGTGCTGGCTGGCTTATCCGTTGCAAAACCCCGGCGCCAAGATGCAAACCGCGTTGCTTTTCTTCGGCGAGAAACAGGGCACGGGCAAAAGCCTGTTCTTCGAGGGAATCGTCAAGCCGATCTACGGTGCGCACGGCGCCACCGGCGGCCAGCACCAGCTCGAAGCCCAGTACACACACTGGCGGTCGCAGAAGCTGTTCGTGCTGTTCGAGGAGATCCTTTCACGCCAGGACAAGTACAGCCACTTCGGTCTGATCAAGCACATGATCACCGGCCGCGACATGCCGATCAGCCAGAAGTTTAAGGATGACCGCACCGAAGCGAACCACATGAATGTGGTGATGCTTTCGAACGAGTTTCAGGCGGTGCCGATCGAGCCTGAGGACCGGCGCTTCCAGGTAGTCGAGGCCCGCAATCCCCTCGACCCCTTCTTGCTTGCGCAGATTCAGGTTGCGCTCACGGACGGGCTCAGCGAGGCGTTCTATGGCTTCCTGCTCGAGTACCCGCTGGACGGCTTCACGCCGCACACCAAGCCGATCATGACGTCGTCGAAGGAACGCATGATCAACTTCGGCCGGCCGGACTGGGAGGCGTTCTACTTGGCCTGGCAAGCGGGAGACCTGAGCGTACCGTATTGCTCCTGCCTGTCCGAGCACCTGTACGTGATCTATGGCCGCTACTGCAGTCGATTCGGATTCCGTGCGCTGACGATCACGAAGTTCGCTGAACTCATCGCGCAGCGCGTGAAGAAGGATCGCCAGTGGGTGACGATCGGCGGCGCGGCCAAGCGGCTGCTGACTGTATTTCATGTGCCCCAGCCAGACGACGAAAAGCCGGAGAACCTCAGCCAGCAGTGCGAGCGGTTCTACAAACTGGCCGACATCAAGGGTGCAGCGTGAAGTTCGCCCATTCGATAACAGGGGCTAACGGACAAGCGGCCTCGACTGTAATGCTGAAAGCCAGCATCCATGCGGGGTCTACAGGGTTAACAGGGTTAACAGGGGTCGAGCGCGCGCACGTAACAAATTCCTTCCGTAAGCACCAAGCTTTTATTAATTCTCGTGTGTGTAGCAATACCACGTTAACCCTGTTAACCCTGTTAAGAACCAGTATCCATGCGGGGTTTAACGTAACACGGTTTGGGGTTTGCCTTGATAACCCATGTAAAGGTCAGCAATGAGAGTCAGCATCCAATCGAACTTCCCCGAGATCGGGGCACGCATCACCGAGCTCGGGCGGCAGGGCGCATACGTCGCCGCGGTCGCGCTGACGCGCTCGATCAAGGACGCCCAGGGCGCGGTCAAGGCGGAGATGCAGACCGTGTTCGATCGCCCGACGGCATACGCGCTGAACGGCACTTTCATCAAGGGCGCCAACAAGAGCAAGCTCGAGGCGCGCATCTGGGTGAAGGACAACCCATTTGGCAACGGCACGCCGGCCGATCGCTTCCTGGGCCCGCAGATCTTTGGCGGCGGCCGCAAGCAGAAGGGCATGGAGCGCCTGCTCCAGAGCGCCGGGATGTTGCAGGCCGGATGGTATGCCGTTCCTGCCGTGGGCGCGCAGCTGGACGGCAACGGCAACGTGAAGCGTGGCCAGATCCGCCAGATCCTCTCGCAGCTGAAGCTGCAGGGCGGGGTTGGCCACGAGTCGCGCGCCAGCGGCAGCACCAGGTCGAACCGCACCATCGCGCGCCAGGGCGTCACTTACTTCGCCCTCCCGCGTGGCAATCGCGGGCTGCTGCCTGGCATCTACCTGAAGCGCCGGTTCGGGCATGGCACGGCCATCCGCCCGGTCTTCATCTTCGTGCAGCAGCAGCTGTACAAGCCACGCCTTCGCTTCTTCGAGGTGGCCGGCGACACGGTGTCCGCGCGCTTCCCCGAGCACTTCGCGACCGAGATGGAGCGGGCGCTGCGGACGGCGAGGCTTCGATAGGACACCCCCCCGGGTCTAGGTTCTTCTCAGCCAATGGCGGTCAAGGGTAATTCAGGCCCCGTCGGCGCACTAGCGGAACCCAAAACAATTTCCTGACAAACATCCTGACAACGTACCGAAACACATGCCGAACCTGACAACCATTGCCGAGTGGGCCGCGTCCCTGGGGATCTCCCGCCAGTCCGGGTATGACGCGGTGAAGCGCTGCGAGATCCCGGTCACTGACGGCAAGGTCGACCCGGACTACGCGACGCACCTGTATCGCAAGAACACCCGCCAGCGTGCGAACGGCAGCCGCCCTGACTCCCTGGCAAATGGGGCGCAGCCCGCTTCCGCGGCGGGTGCGGGAGGTGCCGGAGGTTCGGAGGCGCAGGCCAAGATCCCTGGATACGATTCGAGCCGCGCACGTCGGGAGGCGGCGGAGGCGGCGGTCGCCGAGATCAAGCTGGCCGAGATGGCCGGGCTGTACCTGGTGAAGGCCGATGTCGATTCGGCCGTGTTCGAGGCGGCCCGCGCGCTGCGTGACGGCTTGATGAACTGCGCCCGCCGTATCGCCGCCGACGTCGCGCCGCTGGCCAGCGCGGACGAGTGCGAGGCGGTCATCGAGCGCGAGCTACGCGCCCTGCTCGAAAGCATGGTGCACACGTTCGGCGAAAAGCTGGCGATCGACCTCGAGGAAGCGACCGTATGATCGGCCTGGCCCCAGCCCATGGCGTCGTGCAGCCGGCGTTCGCGCGAGGCCTGATGCCGGACCCGAACATGACGGTCGACGCCTGGGCCGACCGCTTCATGATCATCCCGAAGGAGTCAGGCGCAAACGAGGCGGGCAAGTACCGCACCAGCCGGACGCCGCATGCGCGCGCGGTGATGGAGGCGCTGTCCGATTCTCACTGGTGCAAGACGGTGGCCCTGATGGGTGCCTCGCAAATGCTCAAGACCCAAGTGGGCCTGAACTGGTTCTGCTCCACCGTGCACCAGTCGCCGGCGAACTTCCTCTGGATCCTGCCGACCGGGAAGCTGGCCAAGCGAACCAGCGCGCGCGTGAGCAAGACGATCGCTGCAGTGCCGGAGGTTCGCGAGCGGGTAGCCGCTCCGCGCTCGCGCGACTCGGTCAATACACTCGACACGAAGGAATACATCGGCGGCTCGCTACATATCGTCACCGCCGGCGCCGCCGCCAATCTGTCCGAGATCCCGGCGCGCCGGGTGTTGTTTGACGAAGTCGATCGTGCGGAGGCGAACGTCAACGGCGAGGGCGACCCGGTCGCGCTGGCCAAGGCGCGCCAGACCTCGTTCGAGCGCAATCGCAAGAGCTACTTTCCCAGCTCACCGACCGTCACCGGCCAGTCGATCATCGAGTCGCTTTTCCTGCAAGGGACGCAGCAGGAAGCGCTGGCCGATTGCGTGCACTGTGGCCATGCCCAGCAGCTAGTGTTCGAACGCCTCCAGCAGAACGACGAAGGGCAGGCGATCTACCCGTGCATCGAGTGCGGCGCCTACATGACGGAATCCGACAAGAACCGCATGTTCGCGCGTGGCCTCTGGTCCGATGGCGTGCCGGGCGACGGCGAGACGGTCAGCTTCACGATCAACGCGCTGTTCGCGCCCTACGGCTGGATCACCTGGAACGCGCTGCTGCGCGAATACCGCGCGGCCCGGGCCAAGCTCGAGGAGGGCAGCGAAGAGCTGATGATCACGTTCTACAACACGCGCCTCGCGCGCTGCTGGGAGCGCAAGAAAGAGCAGACCAAGGCCGGCGAGCTGGCGGCCAGGGCCGAGGGGTACAAGATGGGCACAGTGCCGAAGGGTGGCCTGATCCTGACCGGCACCGTCGACACGCAACCGGACCGCTTCGAGTTGAAGGTGCTGGCCTGGGGCGAGGGCATGGAGGCATGGGTGGTCGACTACCAGGTAATCTCCGGCTCGCCGTCCGACCAGGATACGCAGGACCGACTCGACCAGGCCCTGCTGACCCGGTACCGGCACGCCGGCGGCCGCATGCTGGCGATCGCCGCGGCCTTCATCGACTCGGGCGGCGCCAACACGCACGACGTCTACAACTTCACGCGCACCCGCCAGCACCGGCACGTCTACGCGATCAAGGGAGCCTCGACCTTGAACAAGCCAATCCTGAGCGCGAAGCCGTCGCTCGTCGACGTGAACTGGCAGGGCAAGACCATGTCGCACGGCGCGAAGCTTTGGCTGATCGGTACCGACACGGCAAAGGACTACCTGGCCGCGCGCTACCACCTCACCAGCGGCCCCGGCGCGATCCACTTCCCGTCCGACCTGCCGACCGAGTACTACGAGCAGCTGACCGCCGAATACTGCGTCACCGTGTTCAAGCGCGGGCGCAAGGTGCGGGTCTGGGAAAAGAAGAAAGCCGACCGCAATGAGGCGGGCGACTTGATGGTCTACGGTGTTGCCTGCGCCCAGTACCTGGGCCTGCATAAGAAGACGCCGGCGCAGTGGAAGGTGCTGCGTGACTTCGTGGATCCAGACACACCCGACCTGTTCGAACAGCCGCCGGCGATCGCCGGCCCCGACACCCCAGCATCCTTGCCAACCGTACCAACAACGCAAACACCACCAGAACAATCGAGAACCGACCCATGGCCGCCAATAACGAAATCCACGTCGAGATCCAGCCCGCCGCTGCGCCGGCCAGCAGGGCGGCAATGGTAACGAACGAGGTCTTCAGCAATCCCGACCTGGTTGACGCGATCTTCTCATTCATCACGGCCGAGTTCCCGGACTTTGCACCGCGCGCGGCCGTGCTCAAGGAAGAGGTACGTCGGGAGTTCAGTGGGATCGAGATCTACATCCCTCAGCGCTCAACAGCGCAACGTGAAAAGATTACGAAGGAAGTACTTGCGATGTTTGATGGACGTAACGCGACCGAAGTGGCGCGCCGTCTAAACATCGGGCGCGCAACGGTGTATCGAATAATCAAGCAAGACGGATCGAAAAAAAAGGAGGCGCAGAAATAGCGCAGCATCTTTGAGTTGGCGCAAGTTTGCTAAGGAATTTTCAGGTTAAGATTTGGCCTATTTCAAATCCACTGGAGAATTTATGGGAAGGCTCATTGCAACGGAAGAGGAGCAAAAAGCTGGTGAGGCCTTATTTAATTATTTGCGAGCGTGTGGAAACAATTTGTCAGAAACCGAGTACGATGATCGACCAGATCTTCGTTGTTTTATTGATGGTCGTCCTATGGGGTGCGAGATCGTCGGGTTGATCCCAGCAGACATGCAGCAAGCGATCCGGGTCTTCGCAAGAACAATGTTTCGTCGCAAAGTTGATGTTGCAAAAATAACGATTCCAATCGAACCGCATATGTGGATGCGGACGGCGATCGAGAGGAAATGGGCTAAGGTTCAGAAATATCCAAAAACTCCCTATACTGAAAACCTTTCGCTTCTCGTGCATCACCCAATGTTAGGATATAAAGATCCGGTCGAATACGATCGCAATGAGTTCGTTACAGGCGTGCAGTATGGACAAGCCATCTCGAACCACGGTTTTGCAAATGTTTTCTATTGGTCTGGCCGAAAAATTTATCACTTGAACCACGCGAAGACCACTCAGAAGGTGAAGCACGGCGACCTTTCGAAGGGATATCCTGCTTACATACAGTGGATCTTGAGTGCAGGCAATGAAGGTTTGCGCGAAAATTTTGAGGATAGAAGTGTGCCTCTCGCCCTACCTCGCGATCAGGTCAAGCATATCAAACCGATGGATCCAGACTATCAAGGCCTGAAGCCACATGAGCCCGAGGGTGATTTTAGAATGCGGCTCGTTTTTGATGAATTAGGCTCCCCTTCAAATCAGTAGGCCACCATCTCAAAAGACTGTCTCAGTTTTCCGAGAAGTGAGACAGCCATGCCGCTACCCTAAGCGGCATGGCCCTCTCACAATCTGACCTCGACGCGCTCGATTCCGCAATCGCCTCCGGCACGCTGTCGGTGGAATTTGACGGGCGCAAAGTTACCTACCAGTCCACTGCAGCGCTGATCACGGCACGCAACCACGTCGCGACCGTCGTGAACGCCAGCTCGCGCAATCGTGGCCCAGCCGCCTTCCGCTTTAACTTCACGACGTCGAGGGGCGATTGATGCCGAACCTGATCGACCGGGTTATCGGGTGGGTAAGCCCGCACGCCGGCATCGCCCGCCACTTCGCCCGCCAGCAGCTGGCCCGTGCATACGAAGCGGCCAGCCCGCGCGATACCTGGCGCCCGAGGCGCGCCGGCGCGAGCGCGAATGCTGACCATCGCGCCGACGCGCGCACGCTACGCACCAAGGCTCGGGCCCTGGTGCAGAACGTCCCGTACATCCAGGCTGGGCTGGAAGGCTTGGCCGCCGCCGCCGTTGGTACCGGTATCGTGCCTCGCGCCACCGGCATCGACAAAGACATCCTGAACAAGCTGTTCGCCGAATGGGTGAAGAAGTGCGATGCCGATGGCCGCTACGATTTTTTCGGCCTGACCAAGGCGGCATACACCGCGATGGAACAGGACGGCGAGGTGCTGGTGCGCCTGCGCTGGCGACGCGCGTCCGATAATCTGCCGGTGCCGCTGCAGTTGCAATTGCTCGAGATCGACTGGCTGGATGACGCCAAGTCCGGCGCCTACAATGGCAACACCATCATCAACGGCGTCGAGTACGACAAGCTCGGTGCCGTAGCGGCGTACTGGCTCTTTGACCAGCATCCCGGGGAGGGCGTCGCAGCACGATCTCTGAAAAGCCAGCGTGTCTCGGCCGAGTTCATCGTGCACCTGTTCGCGCCTGCGCGTCCCGGGCAAGGGCGAGGCTTCACGCGATTCGCTTCGGTGATCTCCCGCGTTCGCGACCTGCAGCTTTACGAGGACGCCGAGCTGGCGCGCAAGAATCTGGAGACCCGCTTGTCGGTGCTGGCCAGCGGCGACATGAGCGGGATGGAAAACCCGGCATCGCTGGGCGGCGCCGGCGAGCAGACGCATGGCGCGCGTGACCTGGGCGACCTGGGCGGCGGCACGGTCGTCGGCATGCCGGCCGGGATGAACTTCACAGTGGTCGAGCCGAAGGCGGCGCCGGGCTACGTCGAGTACGTCAAGTACCAGCTGCACCTGATCGCCGCCGGCATCGGCGTGCCCTACGAGATGCTGACCGGCGACATGGGCGGTGTGAACTTCAGCAGCGCGCGTGTGCGCCTGTTGGACTTCCGACGTGCTGTGCAGCAGCTGCAGTGGCTGGTCCTGATCCCGAAGTTGCTCGAGCCGCTATGGGGCGCCTTCGTCGAGGCGGCCTATATGGCCGGGAAAGTTCGCGGCCGTGACAAATCGGTCGACTTCAGCCCGCCGAAGTGGGACTACGTGAACCCTGAGCAGGATGTAAAGGCCGACCTGGCCGAGATCGGCGCGGGCCTGTCAAGCATCAGCGAGAAGTTGCGGCAACGTGGCTACGACCCGAAGGTCGTCTTTGCCGAGCTTGAGTCCGACATCAAAGATCTCCAAGGGAGGGGAATCCTCGATGTACTGCTCTTCATGCAGCGCGGAAACATGCCGACCGAGCAGAGTCAGACGGCGAGCCCTGAAAGATAAACGATCACCCCAGCTGATGAGGCCAGTGCCGGTCAGCAAACTTAGGACATACGCACATGCCAGCATTCACCAAGTTCCAAAAATTTTCTGAGGCCGTGGCCCACGGCAAGCACAACCTTTCTACGGCGCAGATCAAGGTCGCGCTGACGAACACTGCGCCGAACGCGGCCACTGCCGGCGTACTGGCTGACCTCACCGAGATCTCGTATGCCAACTGTTCAAGCCGCAACGTGACCACGAGCGCGTCGGCGCAGACGGCTGGCCAGTACAAGCTTACGCTCGCTGATCTGGCGATTACTGCGGCCGGCGGCTCGGTGGGCCCGTTCCGCTACGCTGTCCTGTACAACGACTCGGCCACCAACAAGGACCTGATCGGTTGCTACGACCGCGGCGATAGCATCACGCTGCTCGACGGCGAGAAGATCGACCTCGACTTCGACCAGGCCGCTGGCGTCCTGACGCTGGGATAAGGAGACACGATGAGCAAGCGTTACTACCTGGCCGACATCATCCTCGTCACTAACTCCGAGGGCGAGCAGGAATACACGACCGCCTTGGCGAAATACCCAGTCATTTCGCAGGCGGGTTTCCCGGTCAACCCGGAAAACGGTGAGCCGCTGCGCAACTGGACGCTGGCACAGGTCGAATCGGTCGATCATGCGCCGCTGCTGGCCGATCCGCGGCTGGATGCGTTGCCAGACTTCCCGCTCGACGGCAAGGTATCGAGCATCAATACGGCCGCTAAGAATGCCATGCTTGCCGCCATGCAGCGCCGCGGCATCGACACGGCCAGCGTCACTGGAACGGACGGTTATCGCGAAGTGATTCAGCTCATTGGCGTGGCGGCCAATGCGACCTTCAACGTTAATTCGTTCGGGGTGTAAGCTGTGGCACAGATCTTTTCCGATCTGTTCGAGGGCGTGGATGGCGACGACCTAAACGCCTACAGCCCAAATTGGACGAGATCGACCGCTACCACCAACGGGCGAGCCATCATCACGGCCGGTCGCGCCCGACATAATAGCGTCGGGACGGCGGCGTACTACTACCGTAACGATGTCGCACCAGCGGCAGCCGATTACACGGTGCAGGGGAGGTTTTACTTTCCGGTAGTACCAACATCAGGTCATTCGCTCGGCATTTGTGCACGAGGCACGGCCGGTTCGCAAAGCTTTTACTTCCTTCGGGCGCTAGGCGGAACGGGTTTTGTGCTGGCCCGGATGGTAGCCGGCACCGCCTCGACACTCGGGACGTATTCGTACACGTTCACGGCGGGAACGGAAGTCGTCGCCGAGCTGAAGGTGGCGGGCGACCAAATCAGCGCCTATCTCGACGGTGCGCTGATCCTCGGTCCCTTCACGGACGCGACCTACGCCGCCGCTGGTGTCGTGGGCCTGCGCTCGATCAACGCCTCGACCACCATTCAACTGTCTGAAATTAGCGCCGACGATGGCGTAGCCGCAAGCCCTGGTCAGGTGTTGACGGCAGAAACCGGGGCGTTCGGCCTGTTGGCCGCTCCGGCATCGCTCACTGTCACCCGACGACTCGCCGGCGGCAACGGCTCGTTCTCGCTGACCGGCATTGCCGCAGCGGTGCGCGCAGGCCGACGCGTTACGGGGGCGGTTGGCGTGATCACGCTAGCCGGCGCTTCCGCGACTATGGCCGCGTCCCGCAAGCTGCCGGCTGCACCAGGCGCGTTCGTGCTGTCCGGAACTGAGGCCTCGCTACCCGTGGCGCGCCGCTTAGCCGCAGCGGCGGGGGGCTTCACGCTCGAGGGCAGTGATGCCCAATTGGTGTATTCGCCAGTACCTGAGGCGGCCACGATCGTGGCAGGCACCGGCCAGCTGGTGCTGAGCGGGGCGGCAGTCGGGATGCGGGTCACCCGGCGCATGCAGGCACAGGCCGCGAGCTTCGCACTTGCTGGCGCCGCCGCCGCGATCAACTACACGGCACCGACCGGCGCGGTGATCGACATATCGAAAATTTCTCCGGCGCGCATCGTGGTATTCGAAGGCAGTGGCAGCCGTGTCACGCTTTACGGGAGCAGCGGTAGTCGCGTTACTCCCTTTGACAGCAGCGGCAGCCGGGTTACCCCATTCGAGGGTAGCGGCAGCAAAACAGTGAGGTTTGAATGAGCGGCAAAGTGCCAACGAAAATCGGTGATAAGTGGACCGTCGACCGGGACCCGGACGAGAAGAGCTACTATGCGGCCGACATCACCCAGGAGCTGATTGATCGCGCCACCACGGCCGTCTCCGTCGTGCTGAACCTGGTGGGTGTCGTCCAGCTGAAGCAACCGCAAATCGAGGTGGTGACAGCGGGCGATGTCCAGCGGACGTATGTTATTGCCTTCCTGGGCGGGACAGGCGCGACGCCGCCACCGGATGACTGGCGGTGGGAAGCGCGGGTAACCTGCGCGAACGAAGAAGAGTTCGATAAAACGACCTGGTTCAACAGGATGGACACCTGATGTTCAACATTGTAGACCTTCCCGCTGTACGAGCCCAGCTCGCCCAGGATGCTGCCGTTGCAGGACAGGCCGAAGCGGAGCCGACCGTAAGCGCACGGCAGCAGGGGCCGGAAGAGCTCGAGCCGGCCCCGGTCCTGTCGTACCCAGCGAAAACTCTGGCCCTGGTAAATGGCCGTTACCATGCGGTCGAGAAAAAAGAATAGCTTTTGAAAAACTGTCTCAGTTTTCCGAGAATTGAGACAGAGCAATCCGCAGAATGGGGGCATGACGACGCCAACCCATCCGCTCCCTGCCAGCCGGTCCGCAAGCGACCCGCGCACTATGCCCTCGGTAACGCGTGAGGCAACGCTGGTGCCAACTACTTTTAACGAAGCCGACAACACCGTCGATGTCGTATGGACGACTGGTTCGCGCGTGCGGCGCTACGACTGGTGGACCGAGACTCCCTACGAGGAGGAGCTGGAGGTTACGCCAGAAGCCGTGGACATGTCGCGATTCGACGCTGGCACCGTCCAGGTGATCGACTCGCACCGCGTGCATGGCGGCGTCGCTGCCATCCTCGGCATCGCAATCCGCGGCAGCATCGAGAACGGAGAAGGGCGCGCAACGCTGCGCCTGTCGACCCGCCCTGAGATGGCCGGCATCGTCGCCGACATTCGGGCCGGCATCATTCGCTCGATCAGCTTCGGCTACAACGTCACCAAGTACGAGATCACCCGCGCGATCGATCGCACCGACGGCGTCAACCTGGCGCTCTACCGCGCTGTTAGCTGGCAGCCGTTCGAGATCAGTTTTGTCACCGTGCCGGCCGACGCCGACGCGAGCACACGCAGCCAGCCGGCAAGCGGCGTGCACTGCGAATTTACCACCCGGGCGCCCGCCCAAATGTCTGTCCCACCATTACAGGAAGAACCTATGTCCACGACCCCAGCGGGCGCACCGAACCCGGCGCCTACCGATGCAAGCCGTTCCGCCGCACCAGCTGCTCCAGCACCTGCAGCAACGGGCGCGCCGACGACGAATCCGCCAGCAGCAGACGATGCCGCAAGCCGTGCCGCCGAGATTACCGAGATGTGCGTTCGCCACAACGTCGTCCAGCTGGCCGCCGGCCTGATCCGCGGCGGCAACTCGATCGACCAGGCCCGCCAGGCTGTCCTCGACGAGCTGGCGCGCGCCGACACTACTGCCGGCGGCCAACAAAACGTCCGCATCGAAATCGTCGGCGACGAGATGCAAGTGCGCATGGCCGGTATCGAAGAAGCAATGATGCACCGTATTCAGGCGGGCATCACGCTGACCGACAACGGCCGCCAGTACCGTGGCATGAGCCTGCTCGAGATCGGTCGCGACTTCCTGGAATCGCGCGGCATCCGGACCCGTGGCATGGACAAACTTCGTCTGGCAACCGAGATCCTGCACTACCGCTCCGGCGCACACGGCACCAGCGACTTCGCCAACCTGTTTTCCAACGTGGCGAACAAGCGCATGCGCGCCGGCTACGAAGAAAGCGCGGGCACCTACACGCAGTGGGCTCGCCGTGCGCCGAATGCGCCGGACTTCAAGAACATCAGCATCGTCCAACTGTCGGGCGCCCCAGACCTGCTCCAGACCAACGAGCACGGTGAATTCAAGTACGGCACCATGCAGGACGCGGGTGTCACCTACGCGCTGGTGACCTACGGCCGCATGGTCGCGCTGACCCGCCAGGCCATCGTCAACGACGACTTGCGCGCCTTCGAACGCCTGGTCTCCGCTTTCGGTGCCAGCTCCAGCCGCCTGGAAAACCGCCTTGTGTACAGCCAGCTGACCGCCAACCCGGCCATGGGTGATGGCAAGGCCCTGTTCCATGCCGACCACGGCAACCTCGGCACCGGCACCCCATCAGCCCTGCAGCTGAGCGCGATGAAGGCTGGCCGCACTGCCATGCGCAAGCAAAAGGGTTTGGCGAACGAAGAACTGAACCTGGCGCCGAATTTCCTGATCGTCCCAGCCACGCTCGAACAGGATGCGTACCAGCTGACCAGTTCGAACTACGTGCCAGCAAAGCAGGGCGACGTCAACGAATTCCGCGCTGGCGGCCGCACGGCCGTCGAGCCGATCGTCGAGCCAATCCTCGACGCAGCGAGCGAGACCGGCTGGTACATGGCCAGCAACAACAGCCAGATCGACACCGTCGAGTACTGCTACCTGGACGGCGCTGAAGGCCCGGTCATCGAAACCCAGCAGGGATTCGAGATCGACGGCGTCACCTTCAAGTGCCGCCTGGACTTCGCCGCCAAAGCGGTCGACCACCGCGGCCTGTACAAGGGCGTAGGCGCCTAAGCGCTCTTCATCGCAACCATCAACCAGGAATAAAAAATGCGCAATAAAGTTCAGAAGGGCCGCGTCATCACCGTCAGTGCTCCGTACGCCGTCACCGGCGGCCAGGGCGTGCTGGTCGGCGCACTGTTCGGCGTCGCCGCTGGCGATGCCGCCAACGGCGCGCCGGTCGAGATCGATCGCGAGGGCGTTTTCGATATCACGGCCGTCACTGCTGATACCGGCAATCAAGGGGCGAAAGTCTACTGGGACAACGCTGCCCGCAAAATCACGACCACCGCCACCGGCAATACCCTCGTCGGCGCACTGATCGCGGCGAAGGGCGGTGCAGACACCACCGCGCGCGTCTGCCTCGACGGCGTGATCCGCTAACCCGGCCATGTTCTTCGCCAACTTGGAAGCTACCGCCAACGCGGCCGTGCTGAATCACCTGGCCAATGTCCAGGTGAAGCTCGCGAACGCGGTGGTGCCGGGGATCTTCCGGAAGCCTTCCAGCGTTGTGCCAGACGGCCATGGCGCCGCCGACACCAGCCCGGCAGTCACGGTGGCATCGACTGCAGTGATGGCCGACCCGGTCGGCAAGCTGATCGAAGTCGCCGGCGTGCCATACGTCATCCTCGCGGATGCACCCGATGGCACTGGGCTGACGATGCTCACGCTGGGACGGACGCAATGACGACGGCCTTTTCCGCCGTCGTGGCGGCCATCGTCGACAAGCTCGCAGCGGCGCCGGCGGTATGCGGCGCGATTTATCGGGCGCGGTCGACCGCAATCCCCGAGCAGCTCGACCAGGCGGTAAGCGTGCAGTTCGAACGCAGCGTGCCAACGGCGGGCGCGATCGGTGGAGCGCCCATCGACTGGGGCTCGGTCATCACCGTCGAGTGCTTCGCGAGCAGCATGCAAATGACTGGCGACCTCGCGGTCGATCCTTTGTTTAAAGCGGTGTTCGCGCGACTGGCGGAAGACACGACCCTTGGCGGCCTGGTCGGAGACCTCGCCGTTGCCGGCGTCGAGGCCGACTACACGGCTGGCGGCAGGAACACCGGCTGGATGCGGCTCACGTACGTGGCCGACCACCGAACCCAAAACTCTACCCTGGAATGACATGAACGATCTCAAATCGCAGGACACCCAGCCTATCCCGCCGCTGCCTGGCGGCGGCTCCTGGCGCTTCGACGAAGCTGCGTGGGAATGGGTCTCGACGAGCCCGGCACCCGCCGAGCCAACCGCGCAGCCCTCCGTGGCCCCTGAAACCCAATCGCCTGAAGAGGAGTAAGCATGCCGCGTTATGTCAAGAATTCAGTCGTGACCGCCAAGGTGCAGCCGACCCCGGGCGTCGACTCGGGGCCGACTGGTGCCGCAAATGCCATCCTGATCAAGGACGTCTCGATCACGGCACTGGACGCCCAAAATATCCCCCGCGATGTCATCCGCGGTTCGTTCGGCGGCAGCGAGCAGCTCGTCGGCCCAGTCAGCGTAAAGCTGAGCTACTCGGTCGAGCTGGCCGGCTCGGGCGTCGCGGCCACGCCGCCAGCCTGGGGTGTCCTCCTGCAGGGCTGCGCCGCTGGAGAAGGCTCGCTGACAACGCCGCCACGTGTCGAATACAGCCCAGTGTCGACCGGCCTGAAGGCACTGACCCAGTACTACTACGACGACGGCGTCCTGCACAAGCTGCTCGATTGCATGGGCAACTGCACTCTGTCAGCCAAGGTCGGCGAGATTCCGACCCTGAAGTTCGAATGGACCGGCACCAACGGCGGCATTGCTGCCGGAAGCGCGACGGGCACCTTCACTGCCTGGAAGAAGCCGGTGCCGATGACCAAGGCGAACGTGGTCGACATCACACTCGGCGGCACCTACGCAGCTGGCGTCGTCAATGGCGGCACGGTCTACTCGAGCACTGGCCTGGAGTTGAACTTTGGCAATGTCGTCAACTTCACTCCGATGCTCAACAGCGAGACGGTCGATATTACGGATCGCGATTCGGCTGGCTCGGTCGAGCTCGAGCTCGATGCCGCGCAGGAGGTCGCTCTGATGGCCGACGTCGTCGCCAACGTCTCGCGCAGCCTGGCGTTCACGATCGGGACCACGAGCGGCAACAAGGTCATCGTCTTCGCGCCGAACGTCCAGTTCATCAACCCGAAAAAGGTTGACCGCAATGGCAAGCGCCTGATCGGCTTCGATCTGCGCTTCGTGCCGTCCGCCACTGGCAACGACGAGTGGAAGCTCATCAGCCTGTAATACAACCCTTCGATATCAGAAAGAACACATGGCACTCAAAGTCGTAAAGCGCAACAAGGTCGTGGTCCCGGTCAAGGGCACCCTGAAGGACGAGGAAGGCAAGTCCGTTCCGTTCGACTTCACCCTCGACTGCATCCGCCTGCCGCAAGACGAAATTACCGCGGCGCTGAAAGACAAGGACGAAACGGTGGTGGCTTTTGTGAAACGTATTACCACCGGCTGGGGGCAAGTGCTCGACGCCGACGGTGGTGCAATCCCATTCACTGACGCGGCGCTGGCGGACGTCCTGTCCGAGCCAGGTATGGCTTCCGTGTGCTCGCAGGCTTACCTGGCGAATGTGGGCGCAGTAGCAAAAAACTAAGCGAGGCTGCGCGCCTTCTGGCGCGTGGCCAGCTGCAGTTCGACGACGAAGAGCCCGCGGCCCAGGAGGACGAGATCGATCATGCACTCGCTCTTCTTGGATTGTATGTCGAAGGAGGGCTCACCCTTGATGCGGACGAGTTCTGGCTCTGGCCGGAGAACGAGCCGGCCTTCTTGTTCTGGATGTCGTTGCAGACCCAATGGCATGTCGGCATGGCCGGCCCGACCGGGCTCAACTATCAAGGCGTCGAAATCTGCATGCGCCGAAGGGGCGTCCGCCCCAGCGAGCGCGATCGAATGTTCGACCTGGTGCAGGTCATGGAGCGAGCCGCGCTCGATGAATGGGCGAAGGCAAGATCAACGTAAAGGTAGGCAAACATGGCATTGGTAGCCGGATCGCGTGCAGAAGTTACAGTCGGCGTTAACGGCGTCAATGAGTCGCGTCGCGAGTTGGAGACGCTTGGCGGGGCCATGGGCAACATTGGTGGCAAGATCAGCGCACTGCAGACAACCTTGGGCGCGCTCGGCGCTGCCGCTGCCGTCACTGCCTTCGCCGGCTGGATCAAGGGTGCAATCGACGCCACGGACGCCGCCAGCGACTTGTCACAAAAGACTGGCATCGCTGTCCAGGATCTGGCCGGACTGGAGCTCGCCTACAAGATGGGTGGCATGGAAGCTGACGCCCTCGCAAGTACCCAAACCAAGCTGTCGAAGGCGATGGTCGACGGGAACGAAGGCTTGGAAAAACTCGGCATCAATGCCAAGAACCTGGACGGTTCGCTCAAGAGCAACAAAGAGGTGCTGTACTCGGTGGCGGACAGTTTCGCCGCGATGGAAGACGGCGCCGAAAAAACCGCGCTCGCGATGACCATCTTCGGCAAGAGTGGCGCCGACATGATCCCGATGCTCAACGGAGGGTCCGCCGGCCTGCGCGAAATGGATGAGATGGCCGCCAAGCTGGGGTTGACCTTGAGCGAGGAGGCCGTTGAAAAGGCTGGAGCCTTTAACGATACGCTCGACCTGATCATGCTCGGTGGCCAGGGCGTAGCACGGGGAATTGCTGCTGAGTTGTTACCGACGCTGTCCTCGCTCGCCGGATCCTTCCTGACCTCGATGACACAGGGCGAGCGCCTGAAGAACACCGCGCAGTTCCTTGCCAACGTCCTGAGGATTCTCTACACCGTTGGCGTCGGTATCGTTGAGGTATTCTCGACGGTCGGTAAGACCCTGGGCGCCGCTGGGGCGCAGCTCATCGCCATCATGAAGGGTGACTTCAAGGCGGCTGCACAAATCGGACGCGACTGGGCAGACGAGATCGGCAACGACTGGTCCGCATCCGCAAAAGCGATCTCCGACGCATGGAACAGCTCGGGGAACGAGACTGTCGACGCGATGGTCAAGATCACGGCAAAGTCGAAGGTTCTCGGCCAGAGCGCCGCTGAAGTGAAGAAGCAGTCGGCTGAGGCTGCTAAAGACCAGGCCGAACAAGCCAAGATGTTCGCTGAGCTCGCGGGGCTGACCGGCAGCTTCGCAGCGGAATGGGACAGGCTGTCGAAAAGCTATGCCAAAGGCGCCTTGACTGTTGATCAGCTAACCGAGGCCCAGGCGAAGCTGCTGGCGAAACAACCTGGCATCAAGAAGGGGATTGACGACGACGCCAAGGCCGAGGCCGATCTGGCGAAGGCGACGGAGGCAGCTCGCGACGCAGTCGAATCCGATATCGAATCCATCCTCGCTCAGGCGGAAGCCCTTGAGTCGAAGGTGGATATCTATGGCCTCCTGCCCGATGCAATTACCGCTGTCCAAATCGCCGAGTTGGAAGCGTCCAAGCAATCGCTCGTCCTGACGGAAGAGGGCGTCGCCGATATTCAGCGGAAAATCGATGCACTCAACCGTTTGCGAAATGCCCAAAGCGCGTCGCAACGCCAGGAAGCGTCTGCCGAGGAGGTAAAAAAATCAGCAGCTGAGCAAGTGAAGATGTGGGAGTCGGTCGAGAACACTGCCCACGACACCTTCATCAGCATCTTCGACAGCGGCAAGTCGGCCTTCGACCGGCTCACCGACACGCTCAAGAACGGGCTTTACGACTTGCTGTATCAGATGACGATCAAGAAGTGGATGATCAACATCGGCGCCTCTGTCGGGATGACTGGCGTCGCTGGCGCGGCCCAGGCCGGCACTGCCCTGGGCGGCGTGTCCGGGGTAGGCTCAGCCCTGTCGGCTGCATCCGGTCTCTCCGGCCTGGCCGGCATTGGCGGCACCGCCATCGCTGGCGTTGGCAATTTCCTTGGCGCGAGCTCGATGTCGGCCTTTGGCGCCGGCTTCGCCGGCAGCACTGGCGGCATGGCCATGACCGCGTCCGAGATGTTCGCGAGCATGGGTATGGCGGCCGAGGCGAGCGCAGCAAGCATCGGTGCCCTGGCGAGCGCGGCGCTGCCGTGGGTGGCAGGTCTGGGCATTGCTGTGGCCCTGTGGAAGAAGTTCGATACCTCGGGTACCTACCACACGGGTGGCGCATCCAGCGCGTCCGCATCCGGATCGACTACGATCCGCGCGGAGTCGATCGGCTTCGAAAAGACGAGGGTATCCGCTGAGGTCAACGACATGACAGCCCAGCTGGCCCGCGGAGTCGTCGGCATCCTGGACAGCACCGCCGCGACCTTCGGCAAGACCGCGGGCTATACCGCTGCGACCGCTTTTGCCGACGATACCAGCAAGGACGGTGCTTGGGGCTCCCTCATTATCAAGAACATGGACGGCACGGTCGTTGACTGGAACCAGACGCGTAACAGCGGCTGGGCCCCTCGTGAATTTGCCGACGGACAGGCCGGTCAGGAGCAGTACCTGGCTGAGATGGGCAAGTCGGTCCGCACCGCTCTCGACAGCATCGGCTTGCCCTCCTGGGCGCGCGAGATGCTCAATTCGCTCGGATCTAATGCCGGGCTGGACGAGCTGGCGCAGGTGGCTCAGGAGATCAACAAGACGCAGAGCGCTTTGAAGGGGATGGGCCAGCAAATGTCCATCTTCGCCAATCTGAGCGATGGTGTGGCGTCGAAGCTGATCGCGGCGGCCGGCGGCATCGAGTCTCTCGCAAGTGCTGCCGCTGCCTACTACAACAACTTCTACACCGACGCTGAGAAGTCGGCAGCAGCCATGCGGCAGGTAGGCACAGTGCTGGCCTCCGTCAACCTGGCCATTCCGGCCACCAAGGAGGAATTCCGCGCCTTGGTTGAAGCCAACATGGCGTTGGGCGAGGGTGGGGCAAAAACCGTTGCAGCGCTGCTTAGTGTAAACGAGGTCTTCTCCCAGGTGATCGAGACGACTGGCAGCGCAGGTGCTGATCTGTCGTCGTATCGCTCGGCGTTGACCGAGGCATACAACGCCGAGTCCCAGGCGCTGCAGTCGACGATTACCCGGATGGGAGCATTCGCAACTGGCCTGCGCGACCTGAACAAGAGCGCGCTGCTGGGCAACCTGTCACCGCTGTCGCCGGCGGAAAAGTACGCCGAGGCAAAAGCGCAATACGAGGCCGTGGCTGCGGCAGCACGTGACGGAGACGAGAACGCCCAAGGCCGGTACCAAGACGTCTACACGGCCTTCCTCGAGGCGTCCCGGGCGGTCTATGCCAGCGGCGCCGGCTACCAGCAAGACTTCAACTATGCGCAGGCGATGACGGCTGAGGTAGCGCGGTTGACGGAAGGCCAGATCAGTGTCGACCAGGCCCAGCTCGACATGCTCAAGTCCCAAGTGGCCGGAATCGTGGAGCTCAACAAGTCAGTTCTGTCGATGCGTGACGCGCTGCAGCAGTACAACCAGGCTCTGTCGCAGCAAGCCAGCACGCCCGCGACTGCGCCGATTCCGTACTACCCGTCGGAAGGTCGGACGAACGATGCTGCTGCCGAGGCCCTGCTATACCAAGTGGCCGGATTGCGGGAAGACCAGAAGCAGCAGGTGGGCGACCAGATCAAGGCGCAGGCAGAGGTGATGTCTGACGCGGCTACGAAGATCGCGCGAGCGGTCCTCCAGCCGTGGAAGTTTGCTAACGACGAAACGAGGGTTTTCCCTGAATGACTGATGCTCAATATCTGGACTGGCTGAAGAGCCAGGCCGCGTACCGTTGCGTCCTCATCGAAGCATCGGTCCAAATCGGTGGCGCTGAGTCCGTCGTGTACCTGGCGACGAAACCATTTACCACCGGCGCTGGCGATACTCCGGCGAATACCTCCTACCTCCCGATCGCCACCGTCGGTACGCTGTTCACTGAGCAGCTGTCGCTGGAGGGCGATGGCGCTCTGTCGGCTGGTACGCTGGAGATCGAAAACACCGGCGGCGAGCGTGACGCCTGGGCGGGGCAGAACTACGTCTGGACGAACCGCTCGATCAAGGCATACATCGGCGACATCCGGTGGCCCCGTGCCGACTTCCGGATGATCTTTAACGGGATCGTGGCGGACATCGAGCCGCGCGGCCGCAATGCTCTGGGGCTGAAGCTGCGGGACAAGCTCCAGCGCCTAAACACGCCGATCAGCGAGGCAAAGCTGGGCGGCTCTGGCGAGAACCAGGACGCCTTGCTGCCCGTGACGTTCGGCCAGGTGTTCAACGTCACTCCGCTGCTGGTCGAGCCGGCCACCCTGAAGTATCGGGTGCACACCGGTGCGATCGACAGCATCATCGAAGTGCGCGACAACGGGGCGCCTGTCTCGTTCACCGCCGACCTGGCGGCCGGCACGTTCACCCTGGCTGCGGCGCCTGCCGGTGCTGTCACGGCTTCGGTCCGCGGCGACAAGGCGTCGGCCTACGGTGAAACCGTGGTGCAGCTGGTCAAACGGATCGTGACCGGCTTCGGCAAAGCATCCGACCGCTTCACCGATGCCGACCTCGACCTGCCGAGCCTTGCAGCCTTCGACTCGGCGAACCAGCAGGGCGTCGGGTTGTTTTCTACCGACCGCCTGAACGTCCTGCCGGCGTGCCAGTCCATCACCGGGAGCCTTGGCGCTCAGTTGGTGATGTCGCGACTTGGGCAACTCCGCGTCATCAAGGTGGCCTTGCCTGGTGCCGGCGCACCGTTCGTTATCCGGCCGGAGCACATGTTGGATGACACGCTGCAGTGGACTGTTCGCGCGACTCCAATCGGCGCAACGAAGCTCGGCTATTGCAAGAACTGGACGCCGCAGGAAGCTGGCACGCTTGCCGGCCTACCTGATCGGCATAAGAGCCTGTTCTCGGAACCATGTCGCACTGCATCGAAGCCAGCGGACGCCGCAACGATCGCTAATTACAGGTTGAGCACAGAAGCAATCCAGCAGGATGTACTTCTGCTCACTCGGGCAGAGGCTGAAGCGGAGGCGCAGCGACGCACCGACCTCTGGAAGGTGCCGCGCACCACGTACGAGTTCATTGGCGTGCCGGAGCTGCTCCAGCTCGAGCTCGGCCAGGCCGTCACCGTCTACAACCCGCGCTTCGGCATGTCCGCCGGCGTCCAGGCTCTTGTTGTTTCGCTCGGTCCCGATTGGGAGACCGGGCGCGTTAAAGTGGGAATTCTCGTATGAGTGGAGTGCTGAACGACTGCGACGCGCTGCTGCAGGCCGCCAGCGTGCGCATCCTAAATCCGAAGGACGCGTTCATTTACCTGACGCCCAGCGCTCCCGGGTTTCATCTGAACAGTGCCGGCGTCGCCGATCTCTCGGTGGTTACCGTCACGGCCGACCTCATCGCCCTCGATGGCGACATCGTTTTCAGCGGCCAGGGCGTCACCCTGTCGAACGTGAAGGCGCGCAGCGTCGACGCCACCTATGTAAGCGGGACTGGCATCGTTACCGCTACTGTGGCCACCAACGGCGACACGTTCTCGCGCAGCTTGGTCATTCCGGTTCTGCGCGACGGCGCGAGCACGCCTGGTGCCCGCGGCGCTGGCCATTACTATGTCACGGGCTCAACCTGGTCCGACATTGCAGCGCAGGCAGCGTGCCCGGGCGGACCAGTCGTCAACGACGTTGTTACCATTTCCAGCGGCTCCTTCGTTGGGGAGAAGCGCTGGACTGGCTCCGCGTGGATCGACAACGGCGTGGTCATCAACGGCAAGCTGATCGTGCCGGATTCGATCCTGGCCAGCGCGATCGACACGCGCGGGCTAACCGTCAAGGACTCGACGGGCAAGGTGCTGCTGGGCGTGGGCGTGCCGCTCGATGCAGCCCTTGCTGCACCAGGCACGAAGAACAGCGAAGCAGACTTCCAGCCTTACCAGTCGTGGGACTTCAACAACACCCTCGATGGCTGGGCAGTGTCCGGCGGCACGCCTACGCTGAACGCCACCACGCTGACCGCAACCGCCAACACTACCGACCTGTACATCCGCTCGGGCGTCGTCAGCGTCCCGGCGATCAACACGGTTGTCCGTGCGAGGGTCAGGCGCGTGTCCGGCACCGGCTTTGACGGTGGCGTCTACTTCCAGACCAACGCCCAGGTGTCGGAATCGACAAACGGGAGGGTGGCCCTCAAGAGCGGCGCGATCGTCACCGGCGAGTGGACGATCTTCGAGTTCGACGCATCGGCAAATGCGAACTGGACCGGCACCATTACCCGCATCCGTCTGGAGCTGGGATCAAACAGCACTGATGTTTATGAGGTGGATTGGGTCACTGTAGGCCGCATGGCACCCGGAGCCAGCGCTATGGCCGTGGCCGATGCCGCGACGACAGCCAGCTGGGCGAATGTGGCGAGCAAGCCTGCGGACAGCGAGATCATGAACAGCGCGCTTGATCCGAAGTTCGCTGGACTGGACACGGCCAAAGTTCGCTGGGACTTCACGGGTAGCGTCGAAGGGTGGTCCTCCACCGGAACGCTTGCCCTAGACACCACGACGGACCCGAATGCCGTTATCTGGACCCCGAATGCTGCCAACCCGGTGCTCTCGGTGACTATCCCTACGGCTGACCGCTTCGTTGGAGGCGACTATCGCAAAGTGCGGGCACGCATCAAGCGGCTCTCGGGCACTGGTCCGTGGGAGGGGAACCTCTACTACGGTACGGCGTCTCACGGCCACGTCTCCACGTACTACGCCACGACAGCTATCCCGCCGAACCCAGACCAGTGGAACATCATCGAATGGGACATGGAGAAGCTGGAACAAGGCGGAACCGACTGGCTGACGAACACCATCACGACCTTGCGCATGGACCTGGTGAGCAGCAACTCACCCGCGTCCTCGTGGGCCATCGACTGGATCGCGGTCGGCAAGTTCAACACCGGGGCGTCACCTGCGCTGTTGGATAAAAAGCTTGATAACGCCGACACCGTTCTGAAAGGCGTGCTGTCACTCGACGCCACCACCGTGGCCGGTCTGCGCGTCGGCACGCTGACTTGGAACGCGGCGGGCGTACGCCAGTCCGGCTACGGCACGGCCATGACGCCGGCGGGCCTGGTCGGCTATCGTCAGTCGAACGGTTCACTGGGCTTCAAGCTCGGCACCGATGGTGAGTTCACGCTGCTGGATAAGGACGGCGGTACGATCCTGACCACCGAATCGACGCTGGCCCAGCAGGCGGCATCGAATCCTAACCTTGTGCCTGGGCCGCGCGGATGGTCAACGTTCTACAGTGGCGCCTACTCCTGGCGCAATGGCAACGTCGTCTTTGGTAATGGTGAGTACATTGGCTTGGCTCCTGCGTCGAGTGCCGGAGGGTACATCGCTGCCGAAAGCCCGCCTTGTGGCGCCCCAGCCGGCGCAACGATCACCGTGAGCTTCGATGCTTCCTGCGATAGCGGCACCCGGACGTTAAGCCTTAATTTCTTCGGCCCAAGCGTCGATACGACTGCGTACAGCACGGTACTCACAACGACCTTCAAGCGCTACGTGTGGACCATCACACTGCCGAACGTGGCCGATGCCCCAAAGGCGTTCCTTCGCATGTGGTCTAGCGCTGTCGGGGCGCAGATCATCATTTCCAACATCAAAGTGGAAATGGGCAGCAAAGCCACACCTTGGTGCGACAACGCCATCACGGCGGACAATGCCAAGAACCGCGTGTTTATCCCGAATCTGGCGGCGCTGACGGCTTACGTCGGCAACATGGAGATCGGACCCGGTGGCGCGCTCTGGCAGGGTATGTCCGAGTATTCCGTCGGCACCGGCATGTGGTTCGGCCAGCACGGTGGCGTCAACAAGTTCTTCGTCGGGAACTTGGCGACCTCCGCTGTGTGGTGGGATGGGTCGAAGTTCAACATCCAGTCGGCCAAGATCATAACGACGTTCTCGGCGACCATCGGCGTCTTGTCGTCCCGGGTGGGCAACAGCTCCACCTACACCACCTACACGATCTATCCGACGTTCAGCGGCGGCTCAGGGACGATTAAAAAGCAGTGGTCGTTCTCGGTGGAGAGCGGCGACATCAAGATGATTAGCGCCGCCGACGCCGACTACTTCCAGTTCCAGTCGCGAGGGTCCGATATCGCGGCGGCTGGCTACGTGAACCTGATCGCTGTGGACGATACGGGGGCGACCACCTACGCCACGCGTCGTGTGTCCGTAACTTATGGGAATGCGTAATGCAGACGATTCAAATGTTGATGGTACGTGACAGCGACAAGCTGGTGTTGGGCACGCTCGAACACCAGGATGACTCGTTCGGCCCAATCGAACCGAACTTGCCCTGCCCGATCGACGGGGCGTCTCTGGTGCGCTATGACGCGGAGGTGTCGTGGGCCGGGCGCCGCAATACCGAAGTGGCGCACCTCGTCGACGACGAGGTGGTGTGGTCGGACCCGACGCCGATTGAGCAGCTGCGCGCTGACGCCATCGGGCAGATCGACGCCGCCGGCGAGGCATTGCGCATGGCCATCCTCAGCCTGCCAACCCAGTCCGAAGAGTATCGCCGCGTCGAGGCCCAGGCGCGGGCGTGGCGTGCAGCGGGCTACCCGGAAGGCGATGACGATGTGGTGCCGCGCGGCGTCACTGGCTGGGCGCAGGCGAAGTGGCGCGACGGCTGGACCAACCGCCAGGCCTGCGACGACATCCTTGCCACGGCAGACGCTTGGCTGAATATCCTCGACACAATCCGCGACCTGCGTCTGGCGAACAAAGAAGACGTCCGGCACGCCGCCTCCGGCACCGAGACCAACGCCATCGTCGCCGACATGCGCACGGACATGCGAGCGCTTGCCCAACAACTCAACCTCACCCTGACTGAATAGCATGCCAAACCTGAGAATCGTTTCGGACAACGCGCTCGAGCGCGCTGCGACGTTCACCGCATCGACTCGTGCGGGGGCGCTTGTCGAAGCCAATATGCTGAACTGGAAGAAGTCTAGCTTCTGGCGCGCGACCGGTACCAGCGACCGAATCACCGCACTGTTTGCTACGCCTGAGCCGATCCAGTTCGTTGGTACAGCATTCTGCAACTGGTCGCCGACTGCGCAGATGCGGGTTCGCGTCAGCAAAGAGGCCGCTGCGACGAACCTGATGCGCTACAGCGCTGCGTTCGAAAACGCCCTGTGGGTGAACACTGGCACTACGATCGGCACGAATGCTACCGCGGCGCCGGACGGCACGCTCACAGCCGAGCGTCTCATCGAGACGGCTACCACGGCGGACCACATCATGACGTCGACGGCGGCGGTAGTCGCAGGCCAGAGCTACACCTTCAGCTTGTTCGTGAAACCTGACACGCGCAAGCGGCTGCGGGTGGCATTCCCGGCCGCGCAGTTCTCGGCCAACGAGCGCGCCACCTTCGACGTGACCCTCAACACGATCCCGAACAGCGCAGGAGGCGCGCCGACGATCAGCGCAGCCGACACCAGCGGCTGGGATCGCATCACGCTCACCGGCGCTTGCACCACTAGCGGCACGGCGACCATGACGATCTACATGATGCCCGACACCGGCACGTCGACGACGAGCTATGCCGGAGCCATCACCAACAGCATTTTCGTCTGGGGTGCGCAGCTTGAAATCGGCGCCGCGGCGACCAGCTACTACCCGACCACGAGCGCAGCTGCTACGCGCCCGGCTGGCTACATCGATGCATGGCAGAGCTACGACTACGACAGCGGCCTGTCCCCGGCCTGTCCCTGGCCGGCGCCGAAGCTGCGCGGCTTTACGCCGGCGCAGGCCGCGAGCGCCTATGCCTATGGCGGCGGCACTTATGCCCGCCACTGGCTGCCGGCTGAGATCCAGGCGCGGGGTATCGCAGTCGACATCGCGGATCCAGACAATGTTCAGGGCTACCTCGAGGTGGCCTGCCTGGTGGCCGCTCCGTACTGGTCGCCAAAGTACAACGCGTCAGCTGCCGGCCTGACGCCGCTCGATAGCACGGACTTCACTGTGACGGGGGGAGGGGATACGTACGCTACACCAGGCTTCATCTCGAAGGAGATCCCGGTCGACCTGTCGTATATGGAACCTGAGGACGGCCTGGCCGTGATGGATATGGCCCTGAACAGCGCGGCCTACCCGCTCTTCGTGAGCCTGTGCCCGAACGATCCCAATCCAGCGCGGGAACGCAAGTTCATGGCCCTCGCGCACCGGTCCAAAAGCAGCGAGATCAGCATGAAGTATGCCGCTCGCTACACCACCAGCATCACATTCAAGGAGGTCTAATGGCACGTCCAGGAATCATCACGGTCCGGCTTACCAGCCGCTGGCCGTACAACCCCCTCAGCCTGGCGGTAGGCGTCTGTGCCGGCTCGCGCCAGTTCAGCCACTCGATCACGATAATCGGCAACCGCGCTTACGAGGCATCGATGACGCACGGTTGCCGCGCCGGTACTGTCGAGGAGCTGATGAAGGGGATTGTCGTCTACCGCGACATGCCAGTGGTTGTCCCCGACATCGATGCCGCGCGCGCGTTCGCGGAGGGGCAGGTAGGTAAGGGCTACGACTTTGCCGGTGCCCTTGGCATCCCACTTACCTACTCGGAGGACTGGACTGACGATAGCAAGTGGTGGTGCTCGGACCAGACCTTCGCGATCGTACTGGCTGGGGGCTTGCGCCTGTTCGATCCGGCGGTGATGAAGCGTGTGCGCCCAATCGATTTGCACATGTGCGACTACCCAAAGTCCAAGGTGATGCGTGCATGAACCATGCCGGCGCGGGTCGGCCAGCTGATAGCGATTTCAGCATCCCGTAATTGTCTCAACTTTCCGAGAATTGAGACTAAGCAATTGTTAACGTGGGGACATTACTGATCGCCAGGAATGGACCCCCAGATGCTCGACAAGCCACCGCACCCGCCCGCCAACGAATGGACCGAGGTCCTCCCTTGGATCTGGCTCGTCCTTATCACGCTGCTGGGTGGCGTCGCCTCCTTCGTGCGCAAGATGCGCGAAAGCCACGTCCGAGCGTGGAACTTCACCGAGTTCGTCGGCGAGATCGTCATCTCGGGCCTGGCAGGCCTGATCACTGCAAACCTCTGCATGTGGCAAAACTTCCCCATGCCCCTGACTTTTGCGCTGACTGGCATTGGTGCACATATGGGCAGCCGTGCGCTATTCAGAGCCGAGGCCCTGTTCGAAACGAAGTTCCCAGCCCCGAAGGACCCGACTGATGAAACCCGCTGATCTGCCCAAGGCAGTTATCGCTGTCGCATCACTCACCAGCGATCAGCTGGCTCGGATTGGACCAGTGTCGCGCGCTATCGCCATCCAGTTCGCACGTCCCCTGAATGAGGCGATGGCGCGGTTCGGCATCATCAGCAAGGAGAGCCGCGCCGTGTTCCTCGCGCAGGTGCTGCACGAATCCCTCAACCTGACGAAGATGGTCGAAAGCCTGAACTACTCGGCCGAACGTCTGATGGTCGTGCCCGGGTTCAAAGGCCGATTCACCCTGGCGCAGGCCAATCACTACGGTCGCACAGATGCGCACCCGGCGAACCAGGAAGGCATCGCATGCATCGCTTATGCGTACCGCAACGGAAACGGCGGCCCTGTCAGCCGCGACGGCTGGCGGTTCCGGGGCCGCGGCCCGCTTCAGATTACTGGTCGCGCCAACTATACAAAGTGCGGCACCGCGCTCGGCCTGGACCTGCTGAAGAATCCCGAGCTGCTCGAGCAGCCTGATCTTGGTTGCTTGGCGGCCGCGTGGTTCTGGGATCAGGGCAATCCGACCGGCCGCAGCCTGAATATTCTCGCGGACCAGGGCAAGCTCACCGCAGTGCGGCACGCCGTCAATGGCGGCGACAACGGTCTGATGGAGTGCATGGACATCACGCGTCGAGCCGTCAAGGAGCTGGTGTGAGCCGCGTAGAGCGCATCCTCGCCAGCGTAATCGTGCTGGCTGGCCTGCTCGTGTTGGCCGCGGTGGGCGTGCGCTGGTACGGCGCGCACAAATACAGCGCAGGCCATGCGGCAGCCGTAAGTGAGCGCGCTGCAGCCGACTCCCTGGCTGTCCTGCGTCGCACCGAAGAGAACGTCGTTTCAGCCGCCGCCCAGGGCGCCATCAATCTTAAAATCACCGAGGCCAAACATGAAGAAATGCAGCCTGTTCGCGAGCGCATTGTTACTCAGCGCGTGTACGTCGGTTCCGCCGTCTGTGGACCTTCCGGCGCGCCCGACGCCCAAAGCCCCGCCGGCGGCGATGGCACCAATTCACCCGGCCGGTTGGTTCGATCAGACGCTGAGCGAGATCTTGTCGCGCTGAAGCTGGCTGTCGAAGAGGACCTAGCCACCGGCCGTGCTTGCCAGGCCTTTCTGCGCGAGAACGAGTTGGTGCCGTGATGGATTTTTTCCTTGCGACCGCGAGCGGTGACTTCCACCTGTTCAGCACCGTCGAGGGCAAGGTGGTGATGCCGCCGACGGCGCAAGTCAGCAGTGCTAAACTCGATGCATGTACGGAAAAGTCAAACGGCTGCGCGACCGCGGCGCCCGCCTCTCAGATAACGACATCGCCCGGATTGTGCCCGTAGAGGGAGCGATCGTCGTCGCTGGCATTGGCAGCACGCTCATGGCGGAGGTGCGCGACCCAAACGCCCAGGTCGGCACAGGCCTGCTCCCTCCGCTGTACGAAGTCCGCCTCCAGGGCATGCACAACGGGAAGATCCTGCTCAAGGGCGAGGAGCGACCGAACGGCGCCGGCGGCCTGGCGTACGTGCAGGAATGGTCAATCGCGGTCGAGCCCAAGTAGGTCAAATTTCCCTGGAAATTCCCTGAGCCTCCGGCGCCCGTCAGCAGAGCTACGCCAAGAAAAGAAAAAGCCCTTGAAGATCAAGGGCTTTCGTATTCTGGCGGAGAGAGGGGGATTCGAACCCCCGATAGGCTATGAACCTCTAACGCAGGGCATTTAGGGGGAATTAAGGGGAACTCTCCTTAGGAGCACCGCCCCTATGATACCCTCAATTTCCCCTCTGATTCCCCGAGAAATTCCCCAGATACCGATATCGCCTGTTCGAGCTTCGCCATCTCCCGATCATCGTCCGCACTACTGATCCATTTTGCGTAGACCGTGAAGAACATCCTCAAGCTGTGTCCGAGCTGGCTGGCCATGAAGCCAGGCTTCACACCGCTCATCAGGCCCAGCGTAGCGTAGGTGTGCCGCATGGCGTAGGGCCGGCGGTACCGGATGCCCAGTTTCGTCAGCGTCACCTTCCAGAATGACCGCACGTCTGTGATCTTGGCGTAGCCCCAGGGTTCGTCGGTTTTGGGATCGTGAAACACATGTTCGCCTGCGAGGTAGGTATGAGCTTTCTGCCGCTGCAATGCCTCGACCGCCATGGCGGTCAGCTTCACGACTCGAGGCTCGTACGTCTTGGTCGTGTCCGAATCCTCGTCGTACACGTTCGCGCCATCGATGAGCACTTCGCGCTTCCTGAAGTCGATGTCCGGCCAGCGCAGCGCGATCCCCTCGGACGTGCGCAGGCCGGTGAAGAACATTAGCTGGACGAAATTCAGTATCTGCTCGGGACGATGTTCCCGCAGGTGGGCAAGGATGGTGTGCACCTCGCCGAGGTCGAATGGATCCGG
>Ga0308160_10001044_pt1 | contig 42566 bp, 59 predicted proteins | sample PhyFR1_FD_201036 | JGI IMG/M metagenome (GOLD analysis project Ga0308160, IMG submission 201036) | Phyllosphere microbial communities from UC Gill Tract Community Farm, Albany, California, United States - DLSLF.R1 | ecosystem: Host-associated > Plants > Phyllosphere > Unclassified | place: USA... | reverse complement strand
AGTAAAACTTACAGACTTACAGACTCCGACACTCCCGAACTACCAAACTCCGACACTCCGACACTCCGACACTCCCGAACTACCAAACTCCGACACTCCGACACTCCGACACTCACGGAGTCACAGACCGGCAGGGGCGCGCGCGAGAAAAGCGGGTCTCGGGGTCGGGGGTCTCTCGAATGTCGGTGGCAGATCGTACATTCATCAATGTCAGATCGAAGCAGTTCTAAGGCACGGTAGGTCGGCAAGCCAGCGCCAATGTCGGTGGTTGCCCGTATATTTATCAATGTCAGATCGAACACCAACGAAAGGAACAACGATGACTCTCATCGATCAGATCCACACCCCCGCCGCCGAGGTCGCCAACCCCGCCGACGCCTGGACCCCGACCCGGGCCGCGGCCCGGTTCGCGGTTGACGCTCAGCGGATCGGCGAGCTCGAACGGAACCTCACGGAGACCCGCCAGCGGTTGACCGCGGCCGAGTCGGACCAGATCACTCGCGGGTCGGACCCCCGTCTGCACGACTTCTGGGTCCGGGCCGGAGAGACCGCCGACACCGAGGGGTTCTGCGACGAGTACGACCGCCTCGCGGAGGCCATGGACGGCGTTCCGCGTGAGCGCGAGTTCAACGTCGAGATGGAGGTCACGGTGACGTTCACCACGACCCAGTCGGCCATGTGCCGCGACAGCGACGACGCCTACGCCATCGCCCGCGACAACCTGACCGAGAGCGACATCAAGGAAGCGATGTCGTGGGTCTCCCTCGAATGGGAGACCGAGGAAGTCAGCACCGACCGGGCCTAGCCGCTACCCCGGAGGGGGCGGCAACCCCGCCCCCTCCCCTACAGCGGGGAGGACCCCACATGCGACACCAGGCCACAACCATCCGAACCGTCATCGCCAAGCGCGACGACGCAAACGAGGCCCGCACAGCGGCGCTGAACGACCGTGACAACCAACTCCGAGCGGCGTCCGACATGGGGTGGGCGCTCGCGCACACCGCCGTGATCAACAGCACCGACTACGCGACGTTCGTCGACACGCTCACCCACACCGAGGAGTGACCGGCACGGGAGGGGGCGAACCGAAATCGCCCCCTCCCGCGCCCCCATCCTCACCGACGACCACCGGAGGCACAGACCATGACCACCACCACTACCGACCGGCCCGCGTGGGCCGTGTTCGACATCGCCGAGACCGCCAACTACCAGGGCGTCGTGCAGATCGACCCCGCCCGCTGGGAAGCCCTCTACGGCGAGCGCTTCGACCCCGCGACCGCCACCATCGAACAGGTACGCCGCTACGTGGACGAGACCGAGACCGCCGTGCACGAGCGCCACGGGAACATCGACGGGCAGACCTGGACCAACCTCTCGATCCGCGGGGAGGACCAGTGAGCGCCACCGAAACCGAGGCCGCCGCAGACATGGTGTTCGGCTGGGACAGCACGCAAGTGCTGTGCACCATCAACATGACCGAGGGGTTCACCTTCGCCGCCCTGTTCGACGCGCTCGGTCGGCCCGACGCCGCCGCGCACGTCATCCGCGAGGTGTGGGAGGGCGAGGGCGACGGCGACCGCGACCCGCTGCCGTGGGAGCACCGCACCGACGGCACACGGCTACCGTTCCGTGGCCCTCACCCGCCGACACCGGACTACCTGTTCCGCCCCCGCACCGATTGGGACGGCGGCACTTGGTACTGCGACCTCTGCGACGCCCCCGCGTGCGCCGAAGACGTGCCGTGCGCCCGGTGCGGCATCGGCACCACGACCACGAACGGAGCGCACTCGTGAGCGACACCATCGAGCAGGTGCCAACTGCCCTCATCGGCGCCGAAGCGACCACGCTCGCCCCCGTCCTCCGCCTCATCGACGCTCACCCCGACCTCGCCCTCTCGATCCGCGCGGCCATCGAGCAGCGCCTCCGTGAGGCCGTCCTGCCGCCCCTGGTCCCGGTGCAGATCACCGACGACGGCGAGACCTACGCGGGCGTGCGCTGCCCCTGGTGCGGTGGCGACGTCGAGAACAGTGAAAGCCTCGCGGTACTCGACACCAGCGACCGACTGACCACCATCGCTGCCGACGAGTTCGACCACGACCACCGAAGCATCAGCCCCGACTACGACAGCCGCGAGGACTACGGCGGGCTCTGCTACGTGCACGAGGGATGCGGTCACCCGGTCGCACTCCCGACCGGCTGGACTGAGGGAGGCTGACCCGACATCACCACCACGGCGGGAACCGGCGGGGTCCAGGTTGGGGCCGAAAATCACCCAACCTGGACACCCAACCGGGTTGACTATTCCGCAAAAAGCGCGTACATTAGTTAATGAAAGGAGGTGGCGACGACAGACCACAGGACGCACAACCACACAACGACCAGGGGTGACTCAACCACCACCCCAACGTGGGATGCCCTCCCAATCCGTCGCTACTAGCGGCGCTCGCCGCCTCCTGCCCGTAGAATCTTTCTACAGGACGCCCGGCCGAGGTTCGATCTGACAGTTGTTCCTTCCAGGCCGGGCGTTCCTGATGTCCGCCTCCACTGTAGGTTCCGCGACAACATGGAACTTTCCGGGCCGATTGTCATCGACTTGACACGTGGGCCATGTCTCGCAGCTTCGAGTCATAAGGACGTGCCCAGTGAGTTCCATAGGCTGGCCGTGTGCTGAATCTCCTCCTCGACACATCGACGTGGCTCGACCTTGCTCAGCGGCGCGACGGACAACGATGGATCGTGGCGCTACGCGTTCTCATCCACCAGCAAGAAGTGAAACTGCTGGTCCCAGCCGTGATCGTCGAGGAGTTCGACCGCAACCAGGACAGGCTGCGGGCAACGATGACCGCAAGCATTGCTTCTCGCTTCAAGCAGATCCGCCAAGACCTCGTGACGTACGGCAGCAACGACGATGAGCACGCCGTGGAGATCATTGAAGGCCTGAGCCACCATCTCCCCCTCGTCGGCGCCATGACAACCCGGAACTTCGGAGAAATCCGTGAGCTTCTCGTCGCCGGCCAGCCCCTCCAACCGACCAAAACCGAGATGAATAAGGTTGTCGAGCGCGGACTACGCAAGACCGCACCGTTCCACAGTGGTAAGAACAGCGTCGCTGACGCGGTCATTTTCGAGATCTACCAGACCGCCACACAGGGATCAGACCTGGCCCAGGACCCGCACGCCTTCGTCACCAGCAACCACCTTGACTTCTCTCGTGTTGCTGGTGACCGGCGGGAACCACACGACGACATCGCGGAAGCATTCGATGGAGACGGCAGCCGGTACGCCCTCGGGGTCGATGGGCTCGACACGATCCTCCGTGGCCACTTCGGTATCGAGATTGAGGAACTCTTCGAGGAAACGGACTTCCAGGAGGAACCCCGCCGGCTGGATGAGATCATCTCCGCGGAGACCGAACTGTTCGACCGCATCTGGTACCACCGCTCGCTTCAGCACGAGTACCGCGCCGAGCGGGAAGGCGACCTCGAGGACCTCGAGAAGCTGCGGGGCGTCGCCGGCCCCGCTCGTGCGCGCGTCGAGGCTACATACGCCGAACCAGGACAGCTCGGGCCCTACACGGACTTCGAGCTCGGGATGCTGAGCGGAAAGATGAGCGCTTTGCGATGGGTGCTCGGCAGCGAATGGGACTTTCTCGACACCTGATCGACCTACAGCGGGTATGCGTTCAGGAGCTTCGAATCGGCCGGGCTGCTGAAAAGCTCGTCGCGTCGGTCACGATCGTGAGGCTGGTCGATGCGCGGCTGAGGGCGACGTAAAGCTCATGCGCGTCGTATCGGGCCGGATCGTCAAGAACGGCGTGCTCAAACTCGAGGCCTTTCACGAGCAAGGGGCGGCCGACGATCCGTGACTCTGGCCGTCGTCCGGTGCGGCTCATGCGGGTACGGATGCTGACGACGGCCTCAAGTGCGGTGAGATCGTCGGTGGCTTCGCAGAGCCGGAGTGCGTCAAGTACTCCGAACCATGCTTCGCGGCGGTAAAGGCGAAACGAGGGGATCTTGCTGATCGCGATGAGTGCGAATCGAACTGTCGCAGCACTGCTGTCGGCTAGCAGTGCATTCACCGCTTGAATAGCTGTTCTGGCGTCGGGTTCGCCCGTGACGGTCATCGCTCTCCCGGTCTGCAACTGGCGCCGGTCCTTGGGGGTGAAAACGTCGGCGACCCCGAAGGCGCACTCGATAGCGAACTGTGCGGTCCCCGCTGCGATCCCGGCCTTGTCGCGCGAGTCGACGATGTTCGCGAACGCCCGAAGGTGCTTACCCTCGATCTCTTCGATCATCGTGTAGGAACCCCCGAGGCGACGAGCCAGCACGGCCGCGTCCTTCGGCCATTTCGTGATCGCTACAGTCGTCGCCGGGTGCCGAGGGCCAGCGTGGTACGCAGCTAGGTCATCGGATCGCGGGCGAACAGTGATCGGTGCACCGCCGAGCTCTACACCGTCGCCCCGGAGGAGGCTTAGGCGGGCGTCGAGGAGCCATTCGCCAAGTTCCGGGTTCCGGCCTTCCCACCGCCAGGATCGAACGGTTACGCCCTCGCGAGGGAATCTAGTGACGACTTCGGTGTCCCAGTCAACGGGGCGAGCCGTCCCCCAGTAAAACAGCCCCTGCATACGATCGCCGAGGACACATGTTGGCACAGTCGCCGAGATCTCGGCAATCAGCTCGTGCTGCCAAAGCTGACAGTCCTGGTATTCGTCGACGACGACGAGGGCGTAGCTCGACCGAAGCATCCGTACGATTGCAGGGCTCCCAACAGCGGCCCGCGCTGCCTCGTGGTATGCCTGCGTTAGAGACCAGTCAGGCTCTTCGTCGACGACAATGCCGGACAGTTGCGGCATCTTCGAGATCAGGTCGAAGCTCCAGCTGTCGATCGTCCGGACCGTCGCCGCCAGGGCAGGAACACCGAAGTGTTTCAAACGTCGACGGATGACATCCACACCGGCGTGAGTGTGGGTGAGCACGAGTACACGACCGTCGCTCTCCGCGCATCGCTCGACGAGCCGTCCGATGAGCTGCGTCTTCCCTGTCCCGGCGGGCAGCTCCACAGAACAGGGCAGCGACGCAAGGATGCGGGAGATGTCATCGTCAGCTGGCATCGGCGTAAACGAACTCGATGACCCGCCTGATGCCACGGCGAAGGTCCGCTTGAGCGAGCGCCTTCCGGTGCTCCCAAACGATCTGGCCGAGCACCATTCCGTGATCTTCGCGCTTGAACCAGCCAGCTTTCTTCGCCGTCTCGGCGAGCGCGTGACGGTAGCCATCGCCGGCGGCAGCAGCCCATGACCCGGGGTCGATGTGGGGTAGCACGATCGGGAGCCGGGCACTGACAGCGTCAGCTACGGAGTCGATCCCCCGGTCGTCGACGACATACTCGACCAGCGTCAGGACGGCTTCGTCGGGGAGAGCAGCGAAAATCGCATCCTCAAGCGCATGCGGGACGTCCCACTGGACGACATCTGCACCGGCAGCAGCTGCCGCCTTAATACGCTCGGCGTTCGTGTCCACGTCGGCGTCGAGGACCAGCTGCGTGGGGTACCCGAGTTCGGCGAACGCGCGCGCCTTTGGCGGCGCCGCCGAGTCGCCACCGCCATTGGTCACGGTCGTGCCGGTACCCACAGAAGTCGAGCGGCCGGCCTCAAGCCGGTGACGGTCGCAGGCGATTAGCAACGCGCGAAGAAACCCGACCTCGGTCGCACCTTCCCCGACGACGACACGTCGGGCTAATAAGGCGGACGGTGCGCCGCGCACAATCCCCTGCACGGTGTTCGCGTCGTCGTCCGCGAGATCTTCGGGAACAGCGGTCACGGTTGTCGCACCACCCACCGACCTCACGACGAAGAGCTGACGCCAGGTCAGGGATTCAACGACCAGCGGCGAATGCGTGGTGAAGATGACCTGGATCTTCTCGGTGTCAGTCTGCTGCACGAGATGACGGATGAGGTTCACCAGTCGGTGCGGGTCGAGCCCCGATTCGAGCTCGTCAATGGAAACCATCGAGCGGCTAGCGAGAGCATTCTCCTGGATGGACAGGCTGAGCAGCCGGCGGGACCCCAATCCGAATTGCGACAGCGGGATGTCGCCGTCGTGGAGCATCAACGCGGCGCTACCGGCCCCAAAGGCCGGGTCCAGTCCCGGGCGCAAGTCCGTGAACTTCGCGGCCCCGAGCGTTTGAGACTCCTCCTGCGCGATCGTCGCCGCATCGTGGAGTGGGGTACCCGTCAGACCGCGGATGGCGTCGCGTGCCTGGCGTTGCGCTTCGATCAAGGCATGCGTGGCGCCGGACTTGGATTGCGTCATGGTGGTCAACGCGGAGCCACGACCCCATCGCAGGTTCTGCCCCGAGTTCTCGCCGACCCGAAAGTACCCGAGCTGAGACCGCTCGGACGCCGTCATGCGGTCCCCAACTTGTTCGCCGGGACGCACGACCTCCCATACAGGCTCAAGGTCGGCGTCGACGATAAGTCGGACGATCAGGCATTCCTCGACATCGTCCTCGTCGAGGGGGTCATGCTCCAACGTGTTGTCCGCACGGATTCCACTTCGGTTCTTCCCGTGCGCACGCTCGTCGACGAGAGTATCCGGCAGGTCAACGACCACCGCCTCAATAACTATGGGCGCGGCCGTGTTGGCGTTGTAGAAATCCGCATCGGTGAAGGTCACGTTGTACCGCGGGGTCAAGACGAGCCCGATCGAATCAAGGATCGTCGTTTTTGTGCTGTCACCCGGTCCCACGAGCGCGATGAACGGTGCGCTTAGGTCGAGGTCAGCTGTTCTGATTCCGCGGAAATTCTCGATACGGAGGGTCCTGAGACGCACGAGAACGGCCCTTTCTTCATGGCCGCTGTCGGGTCTGCGGCGCGCAGGCCAGCCTATGAATCGGAAGCGAGGTTACCTCGCCAGACGCTCCCGTCGTTTCGCCCTTGCTCGGTACGATCGGGCCATGTTCCTCGATGCCCCGCGGGGATTCCGTGACCCGGCCCTAATCGTTGCTCGGAACGAGCTGCTCACCACGGCAGAGAGCACGCTTCCGCTTGAGGCCTGGGCGCGGGACCTCGAAGAGCGGCGCCGGCCCCGGATGCCCGACATCGTCGTGCCGCACTTCGACCCGGCCGAGGCTGGCGTCAAAGCGCGAGCGTTGCTGCTGTTCGAAGCGCCAGGACCGAAGACGGTCCCGTCGTGGGGCGGCTCGGGCTTCATTTCGGTAGACAACAACGACCCGTCGGCGCAGAACGTTTGGCGGACCCGCAATGAGGTGGGGCTGCATGAGCACGTCCTTGCCAGGAACATCGTCCCGTGGGTGCTCGGGCGCGCGTCGGTCAAACCGACCGCGACGGAGCTCGCCCAGGGAGCCGTCGAGCTGCGGAGCCTGCTCGAGCATCTGCCCGATCTACGCGTCATCGTGCTCGGCGGCCAGAAAGCCCAGGGCGGGTGGGACGCTCACCTGGATCTAGTTATCGGTGACCGATATCGGGTGCTTCGGACCGTTCACCCCGCCGGGCAATCGTTCGCGCAGGCCGGTGCGAAAGAGCGATTCATTACGACGCTGGCGAAGACGGCCGAGCTGGTGCGCTGAGCTCACCCTGACCTCGACTGTTGTCACCTGCAATCAAACCGCGTTGATGACTCGTACTTCGGTCACACCCGGTTCAACGGCGGCAGAAAGGCCCACCGGAGCCGAGTCTCCAGGCCAGCAGCGTCCTCCTGCTTCGCGCTTGGAGCCACGACACTTCGCAGCCCAGCAGCCAGTCTCGAATCGCAGTGGCCTGCTCGGTAGTGACCTTCTGACGAGTCGGGTTGCCGGTGACATTGGGCGGGATCTGGAACAGCATCTCGCAGACGTTCCTCCGCAGCGACGAACCGGCAAGGCTCACACCGCCGCCGAGATGGGACGATAGCCGCTTCCGTAGGCTCTTAGCCGTGCCTACGTACGTCGGTGCACCGTCACGCGACCAGAAGTAGACCCCAGGCCCTTCTGGAAGCTCTACGCGCTGGAGGACGCCCGCGAGGCGTCGCGGTACTGCGAGGAGCCGGCCCCAGTCGTCTCCGGTGGGTTCGACGCGCTCAGACGCTGGCGCCGAACTTGCTTCCTCGAGCGCACCCAGGATGGCGTCCATCTTGGAGTCGCCCTCGGCCCCGTAGTTATGCCGAGCGCCCTGGTCGTAGCGGTTCGTCATGACGCGACAGAACTGCGGCGTCGTCGAGCAGAGCGGTTCACTGCTGACCCGCCATCCAGACAAGCAGGGGTTCCGGCCCACGGCAGCGGGCACAACGACAATTCCTCCATCCTCGTTCCCGCCACCACTCTCGGGCGTCATCTGTCGAGCTGAGGTAAATCTCTCGGGTGCTGCTCGTTCGTTGCAGGTCCTTGATGAGACTCGTTCCGAGTCCCCTCGGGGGCCTTGTCTCAGGATCGAACCGAACCGCCTTGCTGACCTCGAACCAGACGATGTAAAGCGCACTGTGTGCTGGTTCATGATGGCTCGGGAAGCAGGGGTCAACCCCCAACCGAGCGACCTCCGTTTGTCCGTCGTAGTACGAGCCCCATTCCTGGCCCGGAAGACCAACGGTCCATCAGTCGGCTCGAAAATTACGCTCAGGGTCACCCGGGAAAAGGGGGCGTCGACCCTTGACCGCATGGTCTTCGTACCTCGGCAGAGTGACCATTAGTTCCCGATCGCGGCACGGAGCAGCTGCCGGACAGCTGCCGGAAGCTGCCGTTTCTCGGAGAGGAGCTCGACCAGCGCCACGGGGAGCTGTGTCGCGACCCCGGGGTGCCGAGCAATCTCGCGAGCGATAGCATCCCCGGCACGTTGCATGGACTCTTCCCCATTCGGCACGGCTGTGAAAGTTGACTCGACGAGAGGTGTTCCTGGTCCGATGGTGATCTCTGCCAGGTACGGGTACTGCGGCAGGTAGCCCATAAGCAAAATCGGGGAGAACTCACCTCGCTCGAAGTCCTCGGGGTGCCACTCGTGATCCTGCGGGATGTAGGGCTCAACCCAGGTCCTGGTTTGCCGCGCTGGCCCCACGGACCATCCGAGGCGCTCGTACCAACTCACCAGGTCACCGCGGATCTGCGCAAAGACTCGGCTGTATCCGAGCATCTTGAGGGTCTTTATAGCCCGTTCAACCAGCGCTGTCCCTACACCTCCGCCGCGTACTTCGGAAACAACGGCGACGTGCGTCAAAACTGCCACCTGTCCGTTAATGCGGGCAAAATTATTGGTGATGTTCGGGGCACCGAGCGCGTAGCCCAGGAACCGTCCGTTGGAATCTCGCGCGACCACAACGGGCGCCTTCATCTCTTGCCAGTGTGCGATGGTCTGAGCAACGATCGCAGGCGTTGTCCCGTCCTTCGTTCCGAATGTCGAGACAGACAGTTTTGAAATCTCCGCCGCGTCCGCGAGCCCAGCTGCCCGAAGGCGAATTTTGTCGATGTACATGCGCCCCCCTTCCCCCTATATTCTGGCGTGCGCCCGGCGGAGCCCGTGGTGTCTACCCAATAGCGGCGGTGATGTCGTCTTCGTGGAGGGGTGTGTGCCAGTCGGTGCGCTCCCACCCGCCGTCCGGGCTCCAGTGCAGGGCACCTCTTCGGGAGAGGGAGCTGGCGAGCCAGAGGTGTGTAATCTCCGGTGGGAGCTTTGGGTCGGAGAGCGGGGCGGGCTCGCCGGACGTGCGCTCGGGGTCGAGGAGGGCATTCCAGAGGTCGTCATCGATGTCTGGGCCGATTGGCGTGGGAAGCGGTGGGGCGTCGGGATGCCAGTTGAGTGCGGCGTTGACCGCCCACGCGCTGCCGAGGGTTGCCCAGATGAATGCGTGACGCTCCGGACCACCGTGGCGCTGTAGCTTGGCGGCGACGTCGTCCTCCCTCTCGAGGACGCGGGAGATCCACGAGACGACGTCAATGGGATCTCCCCAGCTCGACCATACCTTCGTGCCGATGCCGATGATGCCTGGCTGATCGGGGTAGGCGGCGAGGCAGGAGACGCCGATCTCGGACAGCTCGTCGAGGCGGTCGGCGTGGTCGGGGCCGGCGACCCAGGTGTCGGCCGGGACCACGCCCTCGGCGAAGTCGGCTGCGGGGAGTTCGTGGAGGATCTCGGGCACGCGCCGGCGGATGCGCTTGAGGTTGCTCCCGTGGCGTAGGGCGATGTACCAGCCGGGCTCTCCTGGTGACGTAGTGATCGTGTCGCCTTGTCGATCGAGGGCGTCGGAGAGTTTGGCGTGGGCGACGTCGTGATCGCTGACCACCTCAAGGGGTGCGTGTCCGCCGTCGGGGAGGTAGATCAGGCCGTCAGGCTGGCCGGGTGCTGTGCCGTCGTCGCTGCGTTCGACGAGGGTGTCGAGGTGGTGTGCGACGATCGCACGCGCCATCCGCTCGAGGGGGCGTTCCACGGGGCGTGCGGTGCTTATGCACCAAGCATCCGCCGTCGGCTGCGCATCGGTGCCTCGTTACGATCGATTGACTATGACCTCCGCTCCGCTGCCGATCGACGTCCGCGGCGTTCTGCGCGCTTCATTTGCGCAGTCGAGTGACCCGGTGCCGTTCAACGTGCGCGAGCTCGTGGAGGCCCTTGGGGCGGCTGCCGATGTCCTCGTGCGCCGCGGGTGGGAGATCGACGACATCGACGAGAGCGGCGTCGGTTTTCTGTGGCCGCCCTCGTGGGTGCCCGAGGAGCTGCACTACGACGACATGGAATCGCCGATGACGATCCTCACGGTCTGGAGCTCGCTCGGCGTCGGGTACGTCCTCGCCGGCGTTCCCTCGCTTCGGACCTACCCGGATCTCAGCCTCGATGACCTGGTGGCCGAGAGCGCTGCGCTGGTTGAGGTGGAGGCGCATCGATGGTCCGCGCCGCCGCCACGAGAGCACCCCGTCGTCGGTACTGGGTAAGGTCCTGACGTGCCCGAGTACTCCCCCACCGACCTCCGCCAGATCGACGTGCTCGGCAAGCTAATCCGCGCCACCGAAGCAGAACCGTCCGAGCCGTGGGCGTCATCCCGTGCCGTCCTCCCCGAAGGTGCCGGCCATAACGCGACGTCGGCGCTGCGGGACGAGATCCGGACGCTCGAGGCGGCCGAGCTCGTCACTGTGGACTGGCGCTACTCCGGCGGGTGGCTCGCCAAGCCGACCGGCGCCGGCCGCGACGCATGGGCCGCTCTCGACGCTGCTCGGAACGACCGACGAGCTCGTCGCTTCCAGCTCCGGGACGTGTATCTCAGCTGGGTCGTCGACCAGGACGATGACGGTGCATCACCGGTGCCGGAGCAGTTCTTCGATAGCGGTGCCACCTACCTCGGCGTGCCCTACACGCAGGACGACCTCGAGCGCACCGGGGAGTACTTGTTCGACCACGGCTACATCAAGGGGCCGAGGGCCGATCAGCGCCCTGACCCGCTTCGTCCTCTCCCGACCGCGAAGGGTCGGTACACCGTCGAACAAGGGATCTCCGTGAACGCATCAGCTCCGCAGGACGCGACGCTGGCAGGCGACACGTACAACAACACCTTCAACGCGCCGACGAACGTGGCGCAGGGCAGTCACGACGTGCAGCAGACGATCAACATCTCCTGGCAGGACCAGGCCCGCAGCTTCGTCGACGAGATCTCCGGACGGCTCGACCGCATCGAAGACGAGCAGGTCCGAGCCGACCTGACGTCAGCGACCGAGGAGCTGCGGGCCGAGGTCGACGGGGAGGCCCGGCCCCACAAGGTGCGCGCGGTGGTGTCGAAAATCGCCATGGCGCTGGGCACCGCGGCCGCGTCCGAGGTCGGGACCGACCTCATGCAGCACGCGCTGCAGCTGGTCGGGGTATTACCCGCCTAGGTGGAACTCGAACGGGTCGCCGCCGGCCATGCTGCGGCGTACTCGTCGAGCTGCTCCGGTGTCAGCTGAACGTTCGAGGGCAGGGCATCGGGAGCATCCGCGCGAACGACGTCGACGGGCAGACCCGTGTGAGTCTGGCGGAAGTGCTGGTCCGCTTCCTCGATCTGGCCCGCGATCTGCTCGAGGAGCTTGCGCAGCTCGCGGTCGTTCACCTCGACGCGCACCGGCTTAGACAAGGGCCGGCTCCTCGGTGAGGCTCTGAACCGAGACGCGGAACACTCGGGCGATGGCCTTGAGCTCGGCCGGCTTCCACCGAGTCTGACCTCGGAGGCGGTAGCGCAGCGCGGGTACCTCGAGGTGCAGAAGGCCCGCCAGCGCCCGCACGTCGCTCACCGGCGCGTCGGGAGCCGCTATCAGCTCTCGAATACGATCTCCGGCGGTAGGGCCGGTAGAGACCCGCTCAGAGGCGTCCTGGACGCGAGGGGGGTGGCCGGCGCGACCGCGGGAGCGGTCTCGCTTCTGCCGGCGGTACTCCTCGAGCTGCTCGGCGCTGAACAGCGGGGAGCGTTCGGTGTCGGGGTTCACGCGGCGAGGGAAGTCCGCGTCTCGGACTGCGTAGACGCGCACCGACTCGATCGAGACGTTGAGAGCCTTGGCAAAGTCGGCGTAGCTGACCAGGTTTGTCATGCGCGGCTCCTCCAGGTTGATGTTGATCAATGTACCGGCGTTGAGCTGATTTGAGGCTCGGAGCCGCGTGTTGGAGGGGTTTCGTTCACCGGGAATGATTTCTAGGGTCGGAGCGTCGCAGGCGACGATGGGGCACCGGTGCCGCCGTCGGCTGTGTGGCGCTCTGGACGTTGGCCCATGCACCCCGGAACACACGAGAACGCCCCCACCCGAGGCGTGAGGGCGTTCCGAGAGCGGTCTGACGAATCCGACGACGCTGTCACAGCGGCGCGTCGAGATCTCTCACCAGGTCGTCGACGTAGATCTCGGTGCCGTCGTGCTGAAACACGTGCGTGTGACGCACCTCGTAACCGCGCTTGGCCCAGGCGTTCAGGTCGTCGAGGCGTTGGGCGAGCTTGGTGGTGCGGGCGTAGTTGCTGTTGTAGTCGTTCTCGTGAGGGATGACGGTCTGGAGGGACTCGTAGCGCTTGCTCATGGGGGTCGTTTCGGGTTCAGGCGGCGCAGACGTGCCACTCGCGGCGGGGAAATTTGCGGAGGTGGCCGCCGACGTCGACGGTGATGCTCCTGCGGTTACGGCGGCGGTAGGTGCCTTGCACGAGGTCATAGGTCCAGCCGTCCGCGGACAGCCGCCAGCGCACGAGCTCGATCGGGGCGCCGCGCTTGATGGTCACCGGTTCGGTCTGCACGAGGACGTTCTTCACGCGCTGAGGCCCGCGATCTTGTCCGGGCGGAATCTCGACCAGTGCTCCTCGTCGGTGACGACGACGGGCGCCTGGAGGTAGCCGAGCGCCTTCACGCGCTCGAGCGCGGCATCGTCGACGGTGAGATCTAGGGTCTCGTAGGGGATCTGCTTGCTGTCGAGCGCCCGGTACGTGGCGGTGCACTGAACGCAGGAGGGCTTGGTGTACACGGTGACGGTCATGGGAGTGTCCTTCCTCAGGTGGCGTCGGTCATCGGGTCGCGGCGGGCGCGGATGCCGGGCGCCCGCGCTGGGTGGTGGTCATGGCTGAAACGCGCCCTCCTCGGTGAGGCTGAACAGGGGCGGCTCGACGTCGGCCGGCTGCCCCGTCTCGACGTCGAACCAGCCGAAGCTGCGGCAGTGGACGCAAGCGACGGCGGCGGGGCCGTCAGTGGCGAGCTCCGTGTCGAGGTAGCCGGTGCCCGCGCACGCGGGGCAGCGGAGGAACTTCACCGAGACGCCTCGGCGATCTGCGGTGCGCGAGCGCGCATTGCGTCGACTCGATCGGGGTGCTCCTCGCGCCAGGGCGCCCACGATGCGTCGCTAAGGAGATGGGCTTCCCACTCGAGGGAATCGGGTTTCGGCCGCACCGATCCGTGCTCACCGGTCCGAGATCGGTGGGGCTCGCAGAAGTAGAGGCCACAGCCGACCTGCTCGACCCACACCTCCTCGGCGTCGGGTTCGCCGTCGAACCGGTCGTAGCCGATCTGCTGCCCGTCGAGCATCAAGACGTAGTCGCCGTGGTCCTCGCACTTGTTATTGAGGCCGCGGTGAATCGCTGTGTGGCAGCTGGCCCAATCGCACTCTGCGGGAACGGCGTAGCCCGCCCACCGCGAGGGGTGGTCGGGATCTTCGTAGACCTGGTAGCCCATGGGGGTCTCCTCACTTGCAGGTGTCGAGGACGCGGGCGATCGCGTCCCGGTCGGCGGTGTCGATAGTGAGCTCGTAGCGGTGCACCACGTAGGTGAAGCGGGTGACGTAGGTGCAGTCGTACGAGGACGACGAGGGCAGCCAGGAGCCCAGCCCCTGGTCGGACTTAGCGGCGTTGGTGGGGCCGTCGACGGCGGTCAGGTTGGACATGTCGGTGGCGAGCTGCTCGCGGCGCTGTTCGGTCCACGAGGAGGCGCCGTGCTGGAACGCCCAGGACAGCGGGACCATGTGGTCGATCTGGACGGCGGTGCTGGTCTTCTCGCCTTGGGTGAAGGGGATCTCGCGCCCGGTGTAGGGGTCGTGAAGGGTGCCGGTGACGACGGCGCAGTCGTGCGTGCCGGGCTTGTAGCTGACGCCGGTGAGGTCCCGAGCGAGCGTGTCGTTGCGCTGGTCGCAGCCGTTGCGGTCGGTGTCGGCCCAGGCGGGGCCGAAGGAGTCTCGGTCGTATGTCGACGTCGGTGCGGCAGTCGTGGCGGGGATCTCGGCGAGGATCGTGCGGACGGCCGCTGCGTCGACGGTGGTGCCCGTGACGAGGCCAGCCTGCTGCAGCGGGGCGGTGACGCCGGCAGCTGCGCTCACGGTCGGGTCGCCGCCGATGGACGACGTCGCTGCGAGCTGTCCGGGGCCGTACTGCAGGGCCCCGAATGTGACGGCGGCGAGGCCGAGGATGGCGAGAGTGGTCAGTCCGCGGGTGCGCCGGCTCATGCGTCGGCCTTCGTCCGTTCCGCTTCGGCCCATGCGGCGACGTCGCTCCATTGCGGCCGGCGGCCCTGGGTGTGGATGTCGGAATTGTGCACAGCGGCGGCGTGCACGGCGGCCTCGTAGGTGGTGGCGTCCTCCGCGGTGGGGTTCCAGCTGCAGGTGGTGCAGCGAGCGACCCAGAGGGTACCGAGCGGGCCGACTGTGCCGATGGGGGTGGTGTCCACGAGCTGCCCGAAGTCGAGCACGTTGTCGTCGGCGAACTGGCACGGCGTCGGGGTGAAGCGGTCCGGGTAGGAGTTGGCGGGGCTCTCCTCGAGGAGCGTGGCGTAGGCCTCGGCGAACTGGACGGCGAGGGTGGTGTCAGTGCCGTGGCTGGTGGCCCACAAGAGGGCGCGGCGGTAGTGGGAGGTGAAGTCGTCCACGGTGTTCACGCGGTCCTTCGCTGCTTGGTGGGGCGCCCGGTGACGTTTCTTGGAAGACCGAGCTTGCGGTTGCGGAGCCGGAAGGCCGCGATCGGGGTGCAGCCGAGCTCGGTGGCGATCTCGGTGGCGATCTCGCTGTCGTTGAACCCCTGGGCGTGCAGGCGGCGCACGTCGTCGACGTCGACGCTGGGGAGCGTTACGACGTCCTGGCTGGCCTGCGCCGCGGCGGGCTCCTGGTCAGGTGCTGGCGCGACGGGCAGCCGCACCGGGGCGGGTAGGCGCACCGGTGCCGGTACCGGCCGGGGCCGAGAGACGGGAACCGGGCGGGGTGCGGGGTCGGCGAGAACGCCCGGGCCGACGGCGTCGAGGATGTGCACGGCCGTGGAGCGGAGCATGGCGGCGACTGTCGTGCCGTGCGCGGTTGCGTACTCGTCGAGGATCTTCCAGTGGCTGCTCGGAAGGTCGACGCGGGTGGGAACGTCGAAGCCGAAGTCCACGTCGTCGGGGCGGTTCATGCGATGGCCTCCTGTCGGTTCCGGGGCTGCCGGTGGGTCCTGCTGCGGTGAGCGCTGTCGAGCTGCTCGAAGTGGGTGGCGGTGTCCTCGATGGACAGGCCGAGGGTGTGCGCAATCTGCTCGGTCGTGTAGCCGGAGAAGCGGAAGGCGAGCATCTGCATCGAGTCGCCTCCGGTGAGGCTGTCGAGCGAACGGTGAATGTCCGGCACGACGGGGGCGCGGCGGGGGGTGTGGATCGCCCGGTCGACGAGCGCCTCCACCAGCTGCTGCGGCCGGGCCGGGTCGGGTCGCATGCGGCCCATCGCCGTGAGGCGCACGAGGGTGGCAGCTGGCACGTGGATCGTCAGCGGCACCAGGTCGGTGAGTTCGATCGTCATCGCGGTTCCCTTCGTCTGCCTCTATTGGTTAGGGGTGCCGTCTGAGACGGCGACCGGGACAAATTGGTCGGCGCCCGCCTCGAGGAGCGCGTCAGGGTCGAAGCGGAGGACCCACACGACACGGATCAGCTCGAGCATCGACAGGTGGTGGCCCTGGTCTCGCAGCGTCGCCGCGACGTTTTCCGCTGTCGCCGGCACTTCGGGGGCCGTTGCGTGGAACCGGCGGGCGAACGCGATCGCTGAGCTCATCGGGATGATGAAGTCGGGGTGTGCCGACGTCGTCCGGACCTCACCATCGCTATAGCGGATGGTCAGTCGCGGCCAGAGCGCCGCGGGCTCGACGGACTGCACGACGCCGGTGTAGTCGAGCACGGAAGCGCCGCGGCGATCCATATACATGCCGGCGACTCTTTGGCCGGGCTGAAACTGTGCCCTCGTACCAACCAGGTCACGTAACCTGGTTGGGTGTGTCAGCCGGGTTGGGTAACTCTGTCGCCCTAGAGTGCTGGCATGGACTCCCGGGAAGAAGCACGCGCCGAACTGCAGCAGGTCGCCGACGAGGTCGCGCGGCTCCGCTCGGAGCTCGACGCGGCGATCGCGACCCGGTTCGACGTTGTCGAGCGCGCGCGTGCGGCCGGTGTCACTTGGCGGGATGCCGCTCTCATCCTCGGCATGACAGAGACCGGGCTGATGAAGACCCAGCAGGCGACCCGGGAGCGTTCCGGCCGCTAGATCTGGGCCTAGGCCTCGCGTCTATGACGGACGGCGCTCCGCCACACCCAGGCGGCCTCTTTGGCCTGCCCGAATCCCCACTCGACGAGGACCGCGTCAGGGGTGGCCCAGATCGCGGTGGCATTGACCCGCATCTGCTGCTGATCGGTCTGTAGCCATGCGCGGACGGGAGCTGGTGGTCGCACCTCGAGCACAGGCTCCCCTCGGGCATCCGCGGGCACTGAGAATGCGGCCGGCGGGAGCCAGCGGTCACGTCGCCGACGGGCCATCATGGACGCCCTCGTGGCTTGATCTCGCGGAGGGTGACGCGGTCGCGTGGGAGCCAGAGGTGGTGCACGAATCCCATGTGCACCAGCTGCACGAAGACCCTGTCGGCTGATGCCCACTCGACGAAGCCGGGGCACCGCTGCTCACCAATCCGGGTGAGCTGCACTCGTACCCACACCGGCGGGTAGCCGTCGGTGGCTGCTGCGGCAGGGTCGGCGTCGATCCCGAGTGGCCGGTCTTCGGGTGGATCGGGGTGCTCAGGCGGGGACCAGCGGCAGTCGAGGGCGGATGACACGAGGGGTCAGTAGCGGGCGACGGAGGTCATGACGTGGCCCGGCGGCAGAGTCGAGCGGACGTGTTCGATCGCTGCGGCTGGCGTGACGGCCGGAACGGAGACGGCCGTTGCGGTGGCGTTGGTGTCTCCCTTCGGGCGGTGGCGGACGACCCAGGTGGGTGCTGAATCGGTCATGCGGGCCACTCCTCGGGCTCGGGCTGCAGGGTGCCGGTCAGGTGGCTCAGCTCCCGCTCGTGTTGGACCATCCATGCGACGGCGCTGCTGAGGGTGCGGAGCCAGGGTCGGCCGCCGGCGTCGTCCCGCCCGTGGGCGTAGCAGTGGTAGACCGTGACGCCTCGCTCGTTGCGGGACAGGACGTAGCCGATCGGTGCATCCCTGACTCGGCGCACCTGCCATACGCCGAACGTCCCGGGTATCGGGGGTACCGCGAGCGGGTGTGATGGGATCGGGCGCTGGAGGATCTTCCTGACGCTGTCACCTGGCCCCTGGACTCCCACGAGCGGGATCGTACGGCGCTCCTCCGTCGTTGCTGCCGCGCGAGGCGCAGGAGCAGCCTGAGGGCTCAGCCGAGGCTGACTGCGAGCAGCAGGACGGACATGGCCGCGATCGCGATCGCTGGGCCGTGGGGGCGTGATCCCGAGCTTCGGCCGGCGACTTGCAAGCCGAGCCGGTAGACGGCGCCGAGGACCATCGCGATGGGGATCAGGTAGAGGGCGAAGGGGCCGGCGTAGATCGCGACCGTGATCGTCAGTGCCGCGGCGAATTTCGCGTCGCCGAGACCGAACATGCCCGCCAGGCCGAGCCCGACGTAGAGGGCGAACACGATCGCCGCGGCGATGAGTGGCCAGAGGACCCGCCACACGTCAGCCGAGGCGAACGCGATGGCGAATGCCTGGACGGCGCCCGCGACGGCGATCGGGGCGACCCATCGGTTCGGGAGCTTGCGGATGCGCATGTCGATCCTGACGGGCACCGATGCGGCAGCAGCGAGGAGCGCGGTGAGGAGCCAGCTGTACCCGCTGGTGTCGAGCGCAGTGTGGGCGGCGAGGGCCAGCAGCGCACTTGCGCCGCCGGCCACCGCTGAGGTGACGAGCGGGCGCGGCGCGGCCAGGCGTGGTGCAGCCGTCACGGCGCCTCCGGTCATCGCGTGGCCGCGTCGACGAGCTCGGCGGTCTCCTGGTCGAGCTCGTAGTCGGGATCTCCGCCGCCGACACGGGCGTACATCTCGTCGACGATGCGGTTGATCTCGTCAGTGTCGCGGTCCTGCATCGCTGCGCGCAGCTCGGTGCGCCAGCCGGCCTCGTTGAGCGGTTCCACGGCTTTGGCCACGCCGGCGGCGTAACGGGCCTGGTTGCCGTCGCGGATCTCGAGTGCACGGCGGGCGAGCTCGTCGGCGGCGTCCATCACCGCGGCGATCAGCTCCTCCTGGAGCACGGAGATCCAGGCCCACCAGCCGCGGCGGGTGCTGATGCCGGCGAACGGGGTGCCGCGAACGAGTCGGATCGCAGCGACGAGATCCTCGTTGCTGGTGCGGGAGAGGTCGTCGCCGATGAGGCGACGGAAGTCGTCCCAATCAGATCGGATCACCGGGTGGAGCTGGTAACCCTCCTGGTTCTTGTTCTCAGGGAACAGCTGCTCGCCGGTGGGGGCGGCACCAAGAGCGTTGCGGACGAGGCGGACGAGCTTGCGCTGGTTGTCTTTGGCCTTGACGGTGTCGGGCCAGAACGCCTGCTGCAGCATGGTGCCGTTCACCGGCCCGGACAGGTTCAGGAACGCCAGGAGCTCGAAGCCTCGGCCGGGGAGCCGGTCCGGCTCGCCGAGGTGGAGCACGTCGACGGGACCGAGGATGCGCACGTAGGGGGCGGGCCAGTCCGGTGCAGTGGCGCTTTCTTCGGCTGATGGGACATTTTCCGGCTTCGGTGAGACATCGGCGACCTTGTCGGTGACGTTCTCGTCGGCTAGTTCGGACACGGGCTGCTGCGCCAGCTCGGCGTCCTCAGTGATGTCGGAGACGGCCTCAGTGGCGCTCTCCGCTGTGGTGTCTGCTTCCGAGGTCAGTTCTGCCACCTCGACGTGTTCGGCCGTCAGATCGTCACCTGCGGCCGATGTGGGCACGAGGTTTGGGATGCTGACGATGTCGACGGGCGTGGTGGGCGGCGCGGCGATGGGCGCCTGCTCGGTGGTGGCGAAGAGCTCCTGGACGAGTTCGAGCTCGCGCCCCTGGAGCACTTGGGGTGTAAACGGCAGGGGCGGCATGGTTCCGCCGGGCGAGACGAGCTCAGCACTGCTGGCGGAGGAGATCCGGACGACCGAACCGTTGCCCACCATGTCGCCGTTGGCGACCGTGGCGATCCCGAGCCGTGGCACGCGCTCGACGAGCTCCTGCAGCTCGGCCTGAACTGCCTCGTCGGGCAGCTGCCCGAGGATGACCACGTGCGGCGCCCAGGACTCGGCGTCGGTGGCGCGGGTGCGGGCGCTGTGGACGCCGTCGACGCCGTAGCTCTCGAACGCGGCTTCGCGCCCCTCGAGGCTCGTGCGCAGGTTCCGGACGAGGGCGGCGACGTCGTCGACGTGCTGCACGCGGAAGCGGTCGAGATCTCGAGCGAGGCCGTGGGGCATGCCGACGAGCGTCACCTCGATCTGCTCGGACCACGGGTTCTCGGCCAGCTCGACGGCGATCGCGTTGAGAACGCCCCGGGCGGTGTCTTCGTCACCGACGACGTTCAGCGAGCCGACCTGTTCGAGGTCGAGCATGAGGACGCCGCCGTGGTCGTCGATGCCGATCGTCGCCAGTGCTGGGTACGGGGAGACCGACTCGCGAGTGGGGGCGGTGGCCGTTCCGGGCTCGACGACCCACGCAGTGCGATCGGTGGACGCTTGCACGAACGGGGCGGGGAGATCTGCGGGCTCGCTGAGGTAGAGCGCGATCTCCTGCTCCTCAAGGCGGAGCGCGAAGAGCTCGGGGAGAACAGCACCGGTGTCCTCGGCCCAGATCTGCAGACCGCGGAGCGCGTTGTCGATGTCCTCGAGGCCGAGCGGGTTCTCGATCATCCGCAGCTCGAGCTCGAGGTTGGCAACCTCGGGCTCGGGCATGGCGATACGAGTGCCGGGCTGACGCTTGCGGCGCTGCTGCAGGCGGCGGCGGCCGAGGGCGGCGAGGAGACCGGCCGCGAGCAGGCCGGCGATTCCGCCGGCGGTGGAGAGCGGGATGCTCAGGTCGAGGTCATCGTCCGCCTCGTCGACCGAGGTCGCACCCTGCTCGGCGCCGGCGTTGCTCGGCGCACTCGTCGACGGGGTAGCGGAAGGCGTCGACGTCGATTCCGGCGCGGGCGTCTCGACGGTGGCACCTCCACCCACGACACCACTTCCGCCAGCCCCACCAGCCTGGTCGGTCGGGGCGTCAGCCTGCGGCGATGCCGCATCGGCACCCGACTGTGCGGCGCCGCTGTCGGAAGGGGCGGGCGCCGGGGCCGGGGCTGGTGCCGGCGTGGCGGGTGCTGCCACACCGGGCACGGTGAGGTTCCATCCCGGGCGGATGACGTCCGGGTCGGTCAGGTGGCTGCCGTCGGGCTGGACCGTGGCCGCGGAGGCCTTGTAGATGTCGATGTCGCGGGTGCCGTCGCCGTAGTAATGCTCGGCGAGATCCCAGAGCGTGTCTCCGTCGGCGACGGTGTGAGCGACGTCGATGGTGGGCGCGGGAGCGGGAGCCTCGGTCACGGGCGCTGGGGCTTCGGCGACCGGCGCGGGGGCCGTGTTGGGTGCAGTGTCAGGTGCCTGCTGGGCGCTCTGCGAGGTTGTCGTGGTGGTCGCGGGGGCGGGGGCAGCTGATGCGGGCTGAGCCGCTCCCAGGACTCCGCCGAACCCGGCGAACATCACGAGGACGGCGGCGATCATCGTCGCGGCGAGCTGTTGCTGGCCCTTAAACGCCCACGAACGCTTCTTCGTCGTGCGGCCTCCGAGGGAGGCGAGGATCTCGATCACCATCGGGATGGCGAACAGCGCCCATGCCACCCACCCGATCAGTGGCAGCAGCTTGCTCAGCAGGATGACGTTGCCGTAGTCCGGCGTGAGCGACACGATGCTCTGCAGCTGCTCTCCGGTCGGGAAGGGGTTGCCGGCCACGGTGAGCAGCACGGCCGGGACTCCGATGATGATCACCAGGAGGGCGATCAGGGAGGCGAGGCCCGCGAGAAGCTTGCGCATCAGGTGGTCCTTTCTAACCGAGGGGGTTCACGGCGTCGGTGTTCACGGACTGCAGCTCGCCGACACGGACGGTGGTGCTGCTCGGAGTGTCTCGGACGGCGATCTGCCCGTTGGCGCCGCCACCGGTCCAGGTGACGGTCCAGTGGCTCGTCGCGGTCACGGTGAACTGGTCCGCGCCCGAGGTCTTCTTAAAGCGGAACCCGCACGTGGGCGAGTCCTGCGCCAGCTGGTCTTTCATCGCGGCGAGGTTGAACGGGGTTCCGCCGGCGCACGTGACGCTCTGGCCGTCGCCGCTCTTCCAGGTGACCGAGGACACCTTTGCCGTGGCCGTCACGGTCGTTCCACCGAAGGTGCCGGTCTCGGTATACGGGCCGTAGTTCAGCGGTGCCGGGTCGTTGACCCAGAGCCAGACGGGGATACCAACCCAGGTCCGGCGGTACGGTGCGGTGCCGGCGGGGTCGTCCGTGTGCGTCTTGCTCTCGGGAGCCATACCGATGTCGATGCCGCGCAGCTGGAACGTCTTCACGAGCGCCGCGGCGGCCTGCGCCGGGGTGTACCGCACGATCCCTGCGGGAGGCGTGTCGGACCAGAACGAGGCGCCGTAGCAGTCGCGGCCGCCACCGGCGTCGGGCGGGCAGTAGGCGCTGCAGGTGTACCAGGCGCCGACCGCGGCGGTCTTGCCTGCGGGGGGTGCGCTCTGCGGGTCCTGGAGCTTCACGTAGCCGGTGCAGTTGCTGTTGTTGCTGTAGCTGCCCTGGCCGCTCGAGCAGGGCACCTCGGTGTCGTCGAACTTGCATGTCGTCGGGCCGGGCGTGAAATCTCCCGGTGAACCGTCGTCGCCGCCACCACCGCCGGGGCTGGGAGTCGTACCTCCGCCACCGCCGGGCGAGGGGATGGTGATGACGCAGGTCGGGCTAAACGGGTCCAGGTCGCAGCCGTCGGCGTTCGCGGGGGCGGAGCTGACGAGCACGCCGACGAGGACGAAGACCATTGCCAGTAGGAGCGCGTGCACTCGTCGAATCAGCATGCCGGTGCCCCTTGCTGTCCGTTGATGCTCTGCAGGGCGTCAACCTTCCACGACTTGTCCTGGGGGACGTAGCGGACGTTGAACTGCACGGGGGTCACGCGCTGCTCCGAGACCGGTGCAGGCGAACCATCTTCGTAGGTGGCGGTTTGCTTGGAGACGTCGTAGCAGCCCTTGAGGTAGACGATGCCGTTGTCGATCGAGGACCCCTCGGAAGGTGTCAGGACGCCGAATGTGGTGGTCGATGCGTCTGCGGTCCAGACTGGGGCGCCCTTGGTGGTGATCTTCTTCTCAGCGAGGCCCGCGGCGACCGTTTTGACGTTTTCGAGAGCACTTCCGATGGCGAACGGCTCGATGCGCTCGGGGCTGGCGCCGGTGTCGGCTTGGATCTCGTACTGGACGGCGACGAAGTCTTCGACCGTGCGGTTGGCGGCGACGTAGGCGTCGTCGCTGCTCTTCGGCGGGCTCACCTTGCCGGGGTCACTGACGGGCGCATAAGGCGTGGGAGTGGGCGTTGCGCTGGAGCTCGGCGTCGGCGTCTTCGTAGGGCCAGCGTTTGTGTCGGGGGTGCTGGTGCAGCCGGCAAGGAGGACGACTGCGCTCAGAGCGACCGCGGTGAGCGGTGCGAGCTTGCGTGTGAGGGTCATGTGTTCGTCCTTCGCTGGTTCAGTTGCCGTCGACGAGTTGTGCTGCGGCGGAGGCCTGGACGGGCAGGGGGCCGATGCCGAACGTGCCGAGGATCTTCGGTGCGTACGTCATCTGCACGGTAACGACGACCTGGTCGCCCTGGATGCGCGCCTCGCCTCGTGCACCTGACGCGGCGATGTAGTTGTTGGCGGCGTTCACCGCTGCGGTGCCGCTGAGGGTGAAGGCGTCGCCGTTGACGGCGTTGCCGGTTGCGGCGTTGGTCCCGGCTCGGGCGGCGCCCTCGGCGACGGTGAGCGACTGCTGGACCGCTTGGGTCTTGCCGTCGCCGTCGACGACGATGCCAGCGATGAGCATGAGGGCCGCGGCGAGTACGACGATGAGCGGGGTGTACTTCACCGGGTCACCTCTCCCTGTAGGGATCGACGGGGCTCGTGGCGGTCTTGGTGATCGTCATCGAGCCGGGGATGAATGGGAAAGCCAGGTCCGAGGTGTTGATGGTGCATCCGACTGTTGCGCTGACGGTTCCGGTCTCGCCGAGTCCGGTGCTGAGGCCGTTGCCGCCGATCGAGACGTCGAGGCTGGCGCAGTGGACGTTGCCGGTGAGCGCGGTCGTGGCTGCACTCTTGGCGTGCGGCACAGCTTCTCCTGCGGTCCGAGAGAGGGAGGCATCCCGGGCTGCAGCGGCTGCGGCGCTCTGGACGCTGTTGTCGGCGAGCCCGTAGCGGCCCATGAAGACGACGACAGCGATCAAGGGCACGACGACGCCGACGAGGAGGATGGCCAGGTTCGGCATGTCCTCGATGTCGCCGCGTTCGTCGCGGAGTACTCGGCGGATGAACTTCACGGTGCCGGCACCCATCGCTCGATCGGCCCGGTCATTGTGCGCTTGACCTCGGGCATGCTGACGCCGGGGATGAGCGACACGGCCTGGCCGGTGACGGTGATGGTGACGGTGGTGGCGCTTCGCTCGACCTGGACGTTGGGCGAGTTCAGGAACCCACCCGTCTGGTTGATGATCTCGGCCCCGGAGGAGCGGCCGGCGTCACCGGAGGACTGATAAGCACGGGCGCTGCTGTATGCCGCTACGGCGGCGTTCTGGGCGACGTTGGACCCGAGGTACCAGAGGGCGATTTGGAGCGCGAGGAACACCAGCAGGATCACCCCGGGGAGGACGATGGCCGAGCTGGCCAGACCGTCCTCCTCCCCGAGGCGACGCCCGAGCGTGCGGCGCAGCCGAGCGCTCTGGTTTCTGATGGCGTTCACTATGTGCGTCTCAGCCGGGGAGCTTGCCGAGGTAGCCGGTCGCGAATGCGGTGACGAGGCCGATGATTGCGATCGCGAGCACGGCGCCGCCGACGGCGACGATGGCGGTCCAGGTTGCCTGCTCGAGGCCGGCTTCCTGGTCCTCGCGCAGCCTCTCGACCCGCTCGCGCAGTGCGACATCGGTGCGAACCAGACGGTTCAGCAGGCGGTCCTTGATCTTGCTCATTTTCGTGCTCCTTTGTTGGGGTTAGAGGGTGGTCAGTTGAAGCAGTGTGGGCGCGATCACGATGGCGAGGATCGGCGCGAGGGTGAGCATGACGGGCACGTCCATCCGGGAAGTGACGCGCTCTGCGGCTGCCGCGTCGTCGGCGGCGACCTGGGTGCGGAGCTTGTCGCACGCGGCGCGTAGCTGGTCGCGGAGGCCGACGCGGGCTTCGGCCATCCGCATCATGCGAGACATCTCGACGAGGGCGGGAACCTCGATCTGTTCGCCGAGCCGGTCGAGGGCGTCCCACTTGGACATACGAGTGAGGTCGGCCACCTGGTACTCCCGGCGGATGCGACGGAACACCCAGGAGTCAGACACGCTCGCCGCACTGGTGAGGGCGCTGTCCGCGGTGGTGTTCCCGAGCAGTGCGACGGCGACGAGCTCGAGGTAGACGGTGACGAAGCGGGTGAACTCGCGCTGCGCTTCGCGCGCCTTCGCACGGATGGTCGCATCCGGTGCCGTCCACATGATGAACGCCAGGACGGGGCTGAGGATCAGCGGCAGCGGGAAGAAGAACCCGAGGACGAGCTGGAAGAAGATCGGGATGATCAGCGGGCCGGCGAAACCGAACGCGGCGAACTGGAGCTTTTGTGCGTAGAACTTGCTCACGGGGATCTCGAGCAGGTCCAGCTGCTTCACCGGTGCCGCGAACCCGGGGATGTTGGGCACGTGCCGGCTCACCCAGGAACCGATCCGGTCGGACCGGGTGATGGTGGATGCCGTGGCCGGGGTGAGTGACAGGTCGCCGAGGCGGTCGAGGGCGTCGTCGACGTGGATGATGCGCGGGGCGAAGTGCAGCAGGATCAGCGCTAGACCAAGGCCGACGACGGCGCCGGGCAGCAGTGCCACGATGATGGGGCTCATGCGCTCTCCTCCAGGGCCTGGTTGATGATGATGCGCGATTCGGGCTTGCCGCGGGTCTGCGCCTTCGCCCAGACCAGCAACAGGACGAACGAGCCGAGGATGACGGTCAGGATGATCTCTCCGACGGGAGTGGAGTACGCGGCGAGCTGGGGTGTGCGGGAGAAGACGACGATGCCCAGGAGGACCATCGCGACGATTCCGGTGAGGGTCATCAGGGTGCGTCGGGGCTTGTCGCGCTCGTTGTAGATCGCGATCCGGTGCTTGACCTGGGTGGCGAGGTTGTCGGCCAGGCTCTCGAGCGCCTTCGTCAACCCGCCGGCGTTGAACTCCGCGGCCTGGATCAGGTAGATGACGACCTCGTCGGCCCAGGCGTTGTCCATCTCGTCGGCGAACGCGCGGAGGGCTGCGGCGTTGGACCAGGAGCCCGACATGCGGTTGTGCATCCGGTCGATCGCGACGCGGAGGATCGGAGGCGCGGAGGCTCGGCTGACCGCGATGACTTCGCGGAGGGTGAACGAGCCGGTGTCGGCGGTCGAGGCGAGGCTCCGAGCCCACGTCTCGAGGGCGGACAAAAGGTCGCGCTCTCGGGTGTCCTGCTTGCCGAGCAGGAGCGGCAGTCCGACGAACGCGACGGGGATGACCACGGCGAGCACGATGATGCCCGACAGGGTGGCGCTGATGAGACCGACGACGACGCCGATCAGCAGCAGCAGGCGGGTACGAGGGCTGGTACGCGCCCAGAGCGCGGTGGTCTTGGCCGGACGTCGATCGCGCTGACGCTTCGGCGGGGCCGGCTGGAACGAGACGATCAGCAGGATGATCCCACCGATGATGCCGGCGCCGACGAGGGCTGCGAGGAGGGCCATCAGCTCGCGTCTCCCCAGAAGAAGTCCGTGTGGAGGCCCGCACGGCGCAGGATGGTCGAGAGCTCCGGGCTGGGCTTCTCGGGCATCGTGTACTCGCCGCGGTCGTAGTCCCACGCGAACAGCTGCGCGGCCATCGGCAGCTGCTCGTTGGGGCGCGGGATGACTTCGGCGATCTCGGACACGATGCGACGTCGGGTGCCGTCGGCGTTGGGGATGGTGTCGAGGTGCACGACGATGTCGATGCTGCGGAGGATCTGGCGCAGCGGCACGGTGTCGTCGCTGAGGCCCTGCTCGCTCATCAGGATGTCCGCGAAGCGGTGCAGGGCGTCGTCGGCGTTGCGGGCGTGGATGGTCGAGATCGATCCCTTGCCGGCTTGCATCGCCTTGATCGCGACGGGACCTTCCGCTCCGCGGATCTCGCCGAACAGAATGCGCTGCGCCGAGGAGCGCAGAGACTCTCGGAAGGCGTCCTCGAGGCTGTAGGTGGCGACCATGTCGCTGCCGGAGAGATTCGAGGGCAGGTACTGGAAGTCCTGGACCTGAGCGTGGCGGTGCTTCTGTTTACCGAGGTAGAGCTCGTGCTCGGTCTCGATCGTGACGATCTTCTCGTCCCACGGGATGGCCGACATCCAGGCTCGGAGGAAGGTCGTCTTGCCGGCCGCGGCCCAGCCGGATACGAGTGCGGAGACGTTGGCCTGGGCGAGGGTGATGAGCAGGCCCAGCATCTTGTTGTTGATGGTCTGGAGCTCGACGAGGGTCTGCATGTCGATGTCGACGTGGTTGTGCTTTCGCATGGTGACGTTGGGCACGGAGGTGATCGGCTTGCCGGTGGCAGAGAACCGAGCGCCGCCGATGTCGAGGTCGAGGTGGCCGTTGGGCCGGCTGAACGCGCGGCCTCGCCAGCTGGCGAGGTCGGCGATGAAACGCTCGAGCTCTTCGTCGCTGCTGGCGCATGGCCGGCGCTGCTCCTTGCGGCCGTTCGACTTGGTGACCATGACGTTGTCGTAGCCGACGATCGAGATGTCTTCCACGTCGGGCTCGCGCAGGTACTGCTGGAAGCGGCCGTAGCGGAACGCCGAGTCGAAGACGGCTTGGACGTAGCGGTTGCGGGTCTCCTCGGGCCATTCCGTGTCGGGGCCGAGGTGGACGACGGACCAGTCGACGTGCCGCTGGACCAGGCGCACGATGTCGGCCATCGCGGCCTCCTCGTAGGCGGTTTCGGGGCCGGCGGCGGCGGTGGCGACGTCGAAGTCCTGACGGCTGCGGGTGTTCACGGTGTCGACGCTGAGCTCCTTGACGAACGTGTCGACGAGAACCCAGTCGACGTCGTCCTCGAGCTCGGTGTGGTCGTGCGCGTCGACGGCCAGGCGGGCGGCGCGAGTGCGGGGGCGCACCTGCGGGGCGGTGCCCTGCACGACGGGCTCGGGAACAGAGACCGGCGTCGGGTCCTCGACGAGGTGCAGCCGCGACGAGCCGGTGGCGGCGGCGAACAGGTGGGACTGTCCGTTCGGGGTGCTGCTCTGCGGGGTCTCCTGTGCGTCGACGGTGGTGCCGGTGCGGATGATCAGGTCACCGAGGAACGGGCGCTGCTCGATGCCGATCTGGGGGATGTTGTCGTCGGCCATCAGACTGCCTTCCGGTCGAGGTCACTGCGGGACTGCTCGTCGACGGCGCTCACTGCGCGGCGGATGGCCTGGCGGTAGGAGTTCCGGTTCGGTTTGGCGTCGGGGCGTCCCAGGGAGAACACAGCGGCGCCTTCGGGGTCGAAGGGCAGTTCGGCGATGATGGGCATGAGGTGGTCGTTGAACGACGCTGCCGGCACGGACTCGGCCGGTGCGCCAGCCAGTACGAGCCGGTACTTCTCGGCGCGGCCCACGCCCTCGAGGCGGTCGGCGAGGTCGGGGAGCTCTGTGCGGCGGTAGATCCGGTTGAGGTCGACCATCGTGCTCGAGGCGAACGTGAGTACCCGGTCGGCGCCGTCGAGGATGGGGAGGCGGATGTCCTCGTGGGCGATGCGGCCGAGGTCGACGATGACGTCGAACCCGGCTTCGCTGAGCGCGCGGAACAGGTGCGGGAACCGTGACCACATGCCGCGGACGCCGTCGACGATGCCGAGCCGGTAGAAGCCGGGGACGACCCACATGCGGTGGCTGCTGGGGATCGAGGGAATGGGGGTCTGGGCGATCTCGGGGAGCTCGTGCACGGCGATGGCGAGGCCGCGCTGCGGGTCGACGAGGTCCTGCCAGGTGAGGGCGTTGCGTGAGTAGGCGACGGCGACCTTGTCGAGTCCGCCGGCGTCGGGGCGCAGGTTCGAGCGGAAGAAGCCGGCCATGGAAGATGTGACATTCGACGTCTCGGCCTCGAACACGATGACCGGGCGCGGCCAGTGCACACCGAATGCGAACGCCGCGGTGGTCACACCGGGCGAGCCCGCGAATGAGGTGAAGGCGAGAACGGACACGGCTACTTCTCCTCGGGGGTGAGGTAGATCGCGACGGCCCCGGCGGAGGCGCGGCTGGTCAGGTCGGCAGCGGTCGTCTCGCTGACGTAGACGTCGACGATGGTCGTTCCGGCGGCGTCGTCGCGGGTTGTGTCGGACACGACGCCGGTGACAGCCGCGGAGTCGCCGGCTGCAGCGGCATCGGTGGCGACCGGGACGATCGCGACGCGGTCGCCGGCAACGAGTGCCTGCGCGGGCAGCTGCGCAGGCTTGAGGCTGAGCCCGACCAGGGCCTTCCCGTCGGGGACGCTCAGCGCGGAGGCAAGCGCTGACTTCGTGACCATGCTGCCCTTGGGGAGGTCGACGGTGGCGACCCGGCCGATGACATCTGACGAGTCAGCGACGGCGATGCCTTGGGTGCTCTGCCCCTCGGCGATGTCCAGAGTCGAGAGGTCGGTCTGGCTGATGACGTCGCCTCGGGCGAGATCCCGGCTGACAACGAACACCTGCTCGGTGTTGGAGATCGATGAGTAGATGAACACGCCTGCCAGTGCACCAGCGACGATAATCGCCACAGCGCCGGCCTTCCAAACCCACGAGCGACGGGTGCGCACCGGTGCGATCGAGCTGTCCTCGTTTCGTGCTGGTGTTTCCGCCCGTGTTGCTGTTGCTATTGCCACGTGGTTCCCTCCGAAGTTCTTCTACCTATGAGAGGTGCCCTCAGCGCCCCGGACCGGGACAAATTGCCCCGAACCCTTGGGCTGGCCCTCTGTGCGACGAACGGTGCTCCTCGAATTCAAATTACCAACATATGGTAATTACTAAACGGTGGCAAGTGGTTCCTTAGACTGTGGCGATGCCCGATGGTCCTCCCGCCGCCCCCTCGCTCGAGGACGCGTGCGCCGTGGTTTCCGGCACGCCGGCCCGTGTCCGAACACTCCGGGTAGTGATGGACGGCACGGACGTCACAGCGATCGATGTCATGGCTGCGACGGGCCTCTCGCGCAACGCGGTTGGCCATCACCTAACAGCTCTGCTCAAGGCGGGCGTGGTCACCCAGCGGCGAGCGACGCATGCGCGAGGAAGCGGCCCAGTCATTTACTGGTCCGTCGACGTGGATGCCATCCACGCAATCCGGGACACGTTGAGTTCTCACCTGACATGACCCCCATCACTTCTTCCATGACTCGTGTCTAGTGCCCCGCCCTGCCCTTCACGACCACCTATGGGCTGAAGCCGTCCGGCGCCCCGGTGACCGATGGTCAACTGGACATGGCTTTAGCTCGAAGGCCGGCGTCGAAACACTGAGCACTCCACTACCTAGCCGACAGGCAAATCCCCATGATGCGTGCGGCCTCTGAAAACCGGTCAGGGTCGGGGCCGGAGAAGTTCATGTCTCAGCAGCTCCCAGAACCGTGCTTCCAGGGCACGGTTCTCTAGTCTCGTTCGCATCTGCAGCACTACGAATCACGGTGGTGTTGCAACGACCAGCTGAACCCAAGATCCCCTATCGGGCAGTTTCGATCAGGACCCCGGCTAGTACACGATGCCGTCGCCGTCGGTACTGCGTCATCGCGGCTCCTTGCGGGCGATGCTTCGTCAGCCGAGTGCCGTCGTCGCTGTCCGGAGCTCCTGCAGGGCCTGGAGCGCGTGGGGTGCGAGGCCGTCATCGTCGCTGCGCTCGCCTTCTGACCAACGCGCGTAGCCCTGCTTAAACGCCAAGACGCCCATCTCGCCGGCCAGGTGCGCGGTAGCCTCGGGCACCCCGCGCTCGAGCAGCGCTGTCGTCATCGCCGCAGCCATGCCGACGCTCTTCAACGCATCGCGTTCCTGCAGCTCCACGCTGGCCGCTACTGCAGCCCTCAACCGTGGCCCGAGCTCACGATTCCCAGGCCCCATCACACTGGACGCCCGATCGAGTCCAGCAGCGACAGCCTCCAGCGGGGTGGCGCCTGCGGGCGCGCCGGTGATGCCCTCCGCGAGCAAGGCGCTCAACGCCTCCTGTCCAGCGACGAGGAGTTCACGCTTGTCGGGGAAGTGCCGGAAGAAAGTGCTCCTGGTGACGCCAGCACGATCCGCGATCTCGGCGATGGTCGTCGCGTCGTAGCTCTGCTCGGTGAACAGGTCGACAGCAGCGGCCACGAGCCGCTCCCGTGCCCCCGGTTCCCAACGCGCCATAACCCGATCATAGTCGATGAGACAATTGTCCCATCACTGGGATACAGTGACGGGACACATGTCCCTTCACTTGATGTCAGGAGTTCCCATGCACGTCTTCGTCACCGGTGGCACCGGCACGATCGGCACCGCCGTCGTCGCCGAGCTGCTCACTCACGGCCACACCGTCCTCGGGCTCGCCCGTTCGACCCGCTCCGCCTCCACCCTCGAAGCCGCCGGCGCCGAGGCCTTGCACGGCTCCCTCACCGACCTCGATGTCCTGCGCGATGGGGCAGAGCGGACCGACGGGGTCATCAGCCTTGCCTTCAGTCGCGACTACAGCAGCGCTGATGCGCTGGAACAGGGCCTCACCGAAGAGGCCGACGCGATGGCGACACTTGGCACCGCACTGGTCGGCACGGACAAGCCGCTCGTGACCGTCTCCGGCACCCCGTGGGTCGCAGGCCGCGCGTCGACCGAGGCCGATCCGTTGCCGACGGAGGGCCCGATCGCCAGTCGGGCGGCCGCTGTGACGGCCCTGCTCGCGCTGTCCTCGGAGGGCGTCCGGGCCTCGGCCGTCCGGATGCCTCGCACGGTGCACGAGGACGGCCATGGCGGGTTCGCTGGCCTGCTCACCGACGCCGCCCGACGCTCCGGCATTGCCGGCTACCCGGGTGACGGGGAACAGCGGTGGCCTGCCGTTCACGCCCGAGACGCCGCCTCCCTGTTCCGGCTCGCACTCGAGTCGGCACCCGGGGGCACGGCCTGGCACGCCGTCGCCGACGAGGGCGACCGGGTCATCGACATCGCCACCGTGATCGGGCGTCGACTCGGCCTGCCCGTCCAGTCCGTGCCGGAGGAGACCTTCGGTCCCTTCGGCCCGATCTTCGCCATGGACCAGCCGTCCTCCAGCACCCACACCCGCCGAGCCCTCGGCTGGGAACCGACGCACCCCAGCCTGCTCCACGACCTCGAGGCGCTGCGCCCCTGACGAAGCCAGACCGGTACTGGTCCGGCGAGGGCCGTCACCGCGTGGTGACGGCCCCCACCCGACCATTCCTGGTACCACGATCTGCACGACTCGGCATCTCACGAGAGTGCTGAGCGGTCGGTGTCGGGGTGCGCCCAGCTCGCCAGGAGTGTCAGCGCTTGGTTGGAGGGAGAGCCGGGTTCGGTCGTGTACACGTAGATGACCTGGCTGGGATCGCCCGGGAGGGTCAAGGTCTCGAACTGGACGTCGAGCTCGCCCACGACGGGGTGGTACAGGCGCTTGGTGCCGTGGGTCCGCTGGTGCACGCGTCGGTCGGACCACCAGTGACGGAACTCGGCACTGGCGACCGAGAGCTCCCCGACGATCTGCTGCACGCCCGCGTCATCTGGAGCACGTGCGGCATCGAGCCGGAGGGCCTCAACGGCGTTCCGAGCCTGTTCTTCCCAGTCGAGGAACAGCGTGCGGGCGTCGTTGTCGAGGAGCAGCCACCGGGCGTAATTGCGGTTCTTGGCTGGCAGGGCCTCGAAGTCCGTGAACAGGGCGCGTGCGAGCGTGGTGGAGGCAAGGACATCGGTGCGGCTGCCGAGGATCAGCGCGGGCTGCGTCGAAAATGAGCCGAGAAGCTGGTGAAGACCCGGCCGGACGCGTTGCGCCGCCGGCCGGGTCCGGGGCTGTCGCGTCCCCGCCGCTGCGCTGAGCGTGCGAAGGTACGCCTGGCCGGCGTCGTCGAGGCCGAGCGCGCGGACGAGCGCGTCGAGAACCTGCGGGGACGGGGTGAGGTGTCGACCCTGCTCGAGTCGGGTGTAGTAGTCGGCCGAGACGCCCGCCAGCAGGGCGACCTCCTCGCGGCGCAGACCCGGGACCCGCCGGATCCGCCCGTCCGAGAGTAGGCCTGTGTCCTGCGGGTCACGGTCGGCTCGGGCCCGACGGAGGAACGCGCCCAGCTCACGGTGCAGATCGCTCACGGCGACATCTTCCCAGGGGTCACGGTGCGATGGGTCATGAGAGGGGCTCCGGGTCGGGATGCCGGAGGCCGTCGAGGCGGACGGCCTCGACGAACACACTCGATCTTCGGCCCCCCCCCTCACGAGTGCAGGGGGATCTGGTGTCAGCGCACGTAGTCGGTGCTGTGCGCCAGTTCACGGCCTTCGAGGATCGAGGCCTTGAGGGAGTCGGCCTTGCCCTCCGCGAGGCTGGAGGAGTCGGATCCGAGCTGCTGTCGCATGGGACCGGTGTCGGTGGTCGCGATGGTGACCAGTGCGGCGGCGGCCTTGCTCGGATCGCCCGGCTGGGTGCCCGGCATCTGCTTGTGCGCGCTGATCATCTCGCGGATGGCCGGGTAGGCGTCCGAGACATCCCCGGCGACGGCGAGGGAGTTGTCGGTGAGGAAGTCGGTGTCGAAGTAGCCGGGCTCGACGATGGAGACCCGGACGCCGAAGTCGGCGACCTCGGCGGCGAGCGATTCCGACAGGCCCTCGACGGCGTACTTGGCCGCGCAGTACAGGCCCCAGCCGGGGAAGGACAGGACGCCGAGGATCGAGGACACCGTGATGACGTGGCCGGACTGGGCTGCTCGCATCTGGGGCAGCACCGCGCGGATGACGTTCCACGTGCCGCCGACCTGCACGTCGAGCATCTGCGTGACGTCGGTGCTGCTGGTCTCCTCGACCGCACCGAGGTAGCCGTAGCCGGCGTTGTTCACGACGACGTCGATGCGTCCGAAGCGGGACGTCGCCTCGGCCATTGCGTCGGTGACGTCCGCCTCATCGGTCAGGGTGACCTGCAGGGGGAGCAGGTTCGTCGTGTCGACGTCACCGAGGGCGGTGAGGAGCCGGTCGGTCGAGCGGGTCGTGGCGGCCACGTGGTCGCCGCGCTCCAGCAGGTGGGTCACCAAGGCTCGGCCCAGGCCCCGCGAGGTGCCGGTCACGAACCAGACGGCAGGACGGTCGGTGGGGTAGGTCATGGGAGTTCCTCTCGTTGTCGGTACTTCCAATTTCTCGCGGCGAAGGGGTGATGAAGAGGCCATAGGCGGCCCTCGTGTGACTAGGAATCACATGCCCACCCAAGGGCCGCACCTCATACCGCCGCGGAGCTGGGTAACTGTTCTCCGTTGGACGGGCGACACTCCCCCGCAGCTACTGGGCGCCGGCTGTCTCGATAGGTCAGTCCGAAACTGATCTCGGTGAACGATCCCCTACCGGGCGGTGGTCGGCCGTGCATCTGCCCACACCAGGCCCTCCGCGCAGAATCAGCACCAAGATCTCCTGTTCTGCATCTACCGTCAACAAGGTGACCACCTCTGACGCGGAGCCAGCAGCCGACGCCCCCGAGAGCTTCCCCTCCGGCTGGGTACTGATCGGCGAGCGACGCAGGTGGTGGGCGCCCCTGGCCGGCGCCGGAGTACTCACGTTCGTCTTCTTCGGCATCTACGGCGCCGGCACGTTCGGGGCATTCTTTGAAGACGTCGCCCCCTGGCCCAGCAGCCTCCTCCTGGGCGCCTTGACCGCAGGCGTTCTCGTGGTCGCGGCCACGCTCATCCGGAACACCCGCTACCCGCAACCCTGGGTGAACCTCGACACGGACGAGCTCCGAGCCGGCCGCCGGACCCTGGCCCTGAACACCATCGACAGCGCCCTGATCCCGTCTGACCCAGCGACGCAGTCGGAGATCCTCACGCTCCGGCTCTTCGCCAAGAACGCGCGCGTCGAGATCATCCTCCGCACCCGCAAAGGCCCACGCCTGGACACCGAATCCACACAGGTCCTCGCCGAGGCAATCCGACGCACCACCATCACGATGCCCACCTCGATCCACGACCCCAGCGGCAAATTCGCGAGGTACAACTTCCCCGGGCACATCGACCTCGACGACACACTCGCCCTCGTCCAGCACCCACCCGCACCGGGAAAACCGCTACCCGCATCCTGGTGACGACCTCGAGGCCGTCCGCTGTCAGGAGGCCGAACCAAAAAAGGATCCCCTACCGGGCACTCTGAGCACGCTTGATGCTGACGGTGTTGAGGTGAATCGTGATCAGGACTCCGCTCTACATGTGGCGCGCTCTCCAGCGATTGTCTCGGCCGGGCTCGTTCTACATGGAGTTGAGCCTGTTCACACGGCAGCGAGAGCAAGCTGCTGTGCGACCACACGGGTCGGGGCCCTGGAATCGGTGCCCCAACGGTGAAACGACGTGAGACGTCTCGTGAGAGAACACGACTGTCGAGCTCTCTCTCGACTTCGAGGGCGAAGTCCCGAAGAACCTCGATCGGCGGATCGGGGTTCGTGGTCAAAAACGCAGATGGCCCCGATCCGTGTCCCGTTGATGCTGTGGACGGGGTAGCCGGCGTAGAAGCGGACGTCGGTCTCGGGCGTGTTCTCGTCGCCTGCCAGAGCGTCCGGCACGACGAACGGTGCGTCTGGGCGGATGGTCGTGGCGCAGAAAGACTGATCGATCGGCAAGGTCTTACCGATCCAGGCTTCATCCGAGCTGATGTGTGTCGTCTGGAGTCTTCGAGGACCAGGTTGAAGGCGGCGAATTCGGTGCCGAACAGCGCCCGCGCCCTGTCCGTGATGCGCCGCAGGGCGTCGTTGGGTGCCTGCCGGACGATGTCCAGGTCGTAGATGGCGGCGAGGCGAGTGGCGAGGGGCTGGGGCTTGTTGCGTGCCTCCTGGGGGGATCCGTTCTGTGCTCGCTGGTGCTCGCTGGTCCTCGAGAAGGGGCGCGATGTGGCCGGCGATCACCTCGGCCCAACGACCAACCTGCTTCGTGACGCATGATTCACGCTGGTCGGGCTGGTGAAGTCGTCGCAGTCCTGATCCGGAAGCGTGAGATGGATGGTCCTGGGGAGGCCACTGCAGATGTTCCGGGCCGTTTCGTCGAGAACCGGGGCATGCCCGGTGATGAGACGTGACGTGCGGGGGCCGATGTGGCGGGGCGCGTCCGCTAGCAGCGCGGACGTGACCATGACGCGCGTTGCCGGGTGGGATCGAGCGATGACGGCGGATACCGTCTGCTTCAGTGCCTCGGCGAAGGAGGCAGGAGAGCGGAACGTCATCGGCTCGGCAGCCTCGAGAGTCACCACGATGACGTCCCAGTTGTAGAGCACGTGCTCCTCGATCAGCCGGGGCAGGGTCGTGAGGCGCTCATCGGGGTCGGAGAAGGCGGCCACGTGCGCCCCTCGTCCGGTCGCCGAGGCGAGACTTTTCGCGAGCTGCCCGGGCAGGGCTATATCGTGAGTTGTGAGGCCCCAGCCGACAGCTGGCCCCGTGCCCACGACGAGGACACGGTCGGGCTCGCTCCCGGATGCCGCCGCGAACGGGACATTCAGCGGGCGGATGTCGGGACGGGAACGCGCGAGGCGGTACCGGGCAGTGAACAGCGGGGAGATCAGGGTGCGGGTCGCGTCAATCACGATGCGTCACTGGCCCTTCCTGGTGGTATGTGAGGACGTCGGGGTCGAGGAGAAGGCGTTCTTTAACGCTGCCGCAAAGCGGCCGGCTCGAGGCGACTGGCCCGAGGACGCGGGCTCAGGGTCATGCGCCGATTCGTCTTGAGGGACGGAGTTGCCCTTGAGGAACTCGACCCATCCGCAGTCAGGACACATGTACATCCATTCGTGCACCGCCAGGCCGGTCCCGTAGTAAGGGTTGGGGCGCAGCAGGAGCGGCAGATGACACAGTCGACACGAACGGGTCAGCCGACACGAACGGGTCAGCCGGGTCGTCATCGGACTGCCTGGCGAGCGTGCCTAGTGGAGAGCAGTGGTTTGACGAACATCGCAGTGGCCGCTTCCTGATCACGTCTCCACGATTCACGAGTTGGTTGGCAGTTTGCTGCCTCGTGTGTTGTTCAGTTCATGGCGACGGCGTCACAGTAGGCCGCGGGTCCGCTGGGGCAACGACCAGAAGACCATCGTCTATCGGGCACTTCCGTGGACTCTAGCCTGAACTAGACGTCGGGCGGTGATCGATCCCCTATCGTGCACCAAACACATCAAGTGACTCGGGTTCCTTGATGAAACCGCAGGACTAGCTGAGGCCCACTCGTGTCCCAGAGTGAACTGTGTCTGCTCTGTGGCTCCGCAGCACCGCCAAGCCGGTAAGTCAACAGCGTGAAAGTCGATGAAAGACGCGTGCTCTCCCACTCATCGACGACGAGATCGACAGAACCAGCCTCCTCGAGCAGCGCATCGATGATCTCGGCTTTCGACCACCTCCGGCCAGACCTTCCGATCTCGACAAAATCGTCGTGGAGGACCGCCGCAAGATGCCTGTCGTTACGTCGATCCGGCCCCTGGAGAAGGTCAAGTTCTCCCTGCTGGAGACGGGCCTGAAGAGTCATCCCTCGACGGTATGTGCGCCGAGGTGAACTGTCGAGCAGTGCGGAACATCGAAGACGAACCGGATGAGCATCCCGCTCCGGACACAGACACGTGCCAAGACAGGTCACGGCGAAAGCGAAAACCGGCGTGGTCCTGTCCGACCATGCTCCCCATACTGAAGACTGCCTGGGGTGAATCCCACGATGCGAGTGAATGCCCGGTGGAAAGCAGCCTCGGACCGGTAGCCGAGTTCCCCCGCAAGCTGTGACGCTGTGACGTCTTCGGTGGCCAATCGGTACCGCGCGACGTCCATCCGCCACCGGGCGATGTAGGCCATGGGAGTCACATCTACGAGCTCCGCGAAGCGTGCACTGAATGAGGATCGGGACATGGTGGCGGTTCGCGCGAGCCGTCCAAGATCCCATGCGTCACCAGGCCGAGCGTGCACGGCTTCGAGTACCCGGCCGATGCGCTCGTCCCGGAGCGCTCGCATCCATCCAGTGGACCCCGCCTCGTCCCGCTGAATCCACGACCGGATCGCCTGGACCACCAGAACGTCGGCGAGCCGTGTTGCAACCGTGTCACCGCCGGGCTGGACGGTCGAGAGCTCGTCGGCCATGAGTCGAATGGTGTCGTGGATGGAGGCGCCCGCTGAGACGTCGGCGTCATCCACTCGCAGCAGCTCCGGCAGCCCGCGCATCAACTGCCGGGCAGCGGGGCCCTCGAACTCGACGATTCCGCAGATCAACTGCGTCGCTGAGCCCTTCCCGCCGTGCTCGAGCACGGAGAAGCGGTCGTTAAGGTACCGCTGCGGCAGCAGGTCCACGCGGGCACCGCGTCTGCCATCGGGCGCGCTGAGGAGATGATGGCCGAGCCCGTGCGGCACGAGGGCGAGGTCGCCCGGATGGAGCTCGATCGGGTCCGCCCCCGGGAGACGGAGCCAGCAGACGCCGCGGGTCAGGACGTGGAAGCTGAGTGAGTCATCGACCGCTGGCATCTCCAACGCCCACGGGTCCCGTAATTCCGCGTGGCAGTAGAACGTCCCCATCATGCGCAGGGACTGCAGCACCCGATTTAACCGGTGTCTTGGATCAGAATCCGGCTCCGCTGTCATGGCCCGATCTTTCCACCCCGGGCGGGAAATCTGGACGTCCGAGCAAGATGCAGCGATGAAACAGCATCCTACCGCCGCACTCACTCCCTAGCGTCAGATCAGGAGTTCGACGACGAAAGGACAACCCGTGTACGTGACTGCCGGAGTGACAGGACGAGTCGGAGGCGCGACCGCGCGCGCCCTTCTGGGACGGGGGGCCGAGGTCAGGGTCCTCGTCCGCCGAGCAGCGGACGCGGAGGAGTGGCGGGCTCGCGGCGCAGAGGCCCACATCGTCGACCTCGCCGACAGGGACGCCCTGACCGCCGCGCTTCGCGGATGCGCGGGCTTCTTCGTTCTATTGCCGTTCGACCCGTCCGTCGAGAACCTCGACGGCAACACCGACGCTCTACTTGCTTCGATCGTGGGAGCGGTCACCGATCAGCACGTGCCGCACGTCGTGGCCCTGTCCTCCGGTGGCGCCGATCTTCCCACAGGCACCGGTCCCATCGCTGGCCTGCACCGGTTGGAGCTAGCACTTCAGTCCACCGACGCGCTCATCACTTCACTCCGCCCCGGGCACTTCCAGGAGAAGGTCGCCGACGTCATCGACACGGCAAGAGCCTTTGGTGTGTTCCCCGTCCTCGCGCCGTCCGCCGACGCTCCGGTGTCGATGGTGGCAGCGGCCGACGTGGGGGTCATCGCCGCCCGGAGCCTGCTGAATCCACCCATGGTCAGTGAAACCGTCGACATCGTCGGCCCCTCGTACTCCGAGAGGGACGTCGCTGTCCTCCTGGGCGCAGCCCTCAGTAGGGCCCTGCACGTGGAGGTGATCGCGGAGCCCAGATGGCTCACCACGCTCATGGACGCTGGCCTCCCTCCCCACGCTGCCCGAAGCCTCGTCGAGCTGCATCACGCGGACGCGCAAGGGCTTCTCGCACCGCGAGGCGACAGGCGACTGCACACCAGCACCGAGATCGCATCCACCATCGAGCAGCTGCTCCTCGGCTGAGGCAGCGAGATTGTGGTCCCCTCTGCGCAGGCCGCGGTCCTTCTCATGGCAATGACCACGAACGGTCTGCTCGCCGGCGTCTACCTGGCGTTCTCGGTCGGCGTCTCTCCCGCCCTCAGGCGACTCGACGCGTGCACCCACGTGCGAGCATTCACCAGCGTCAATCTCGTCATCATCAACCCGGTCTTCCTAGCCCTGTTCTTCGGGGCGCCGGTCTTGGCTGTCGTGGCTGCGATCATGACCTGGTCGTCAACGACGGGGCTCGTGATTGGGGTCGCCGCCGCGTTCTCCCTGGTCGGATTCGTCATCACCGTGGCCGTCAACGTTCCCCTCAACCGAGCCCTCGAGGCGTCTGACACTCTCGATGACGCAAGTGCACCAGCTCGTCGACGGCAACGGCCTCCCGTTGGTCACGATGATCACGCCCGGTCAGGCCGGGGACTCCCCAATGCTCCTGCCGCTCCTGGCTGACCTCCGCGTGAGCCGAAGCATCGGCCGTCCCCGGACCCGGCCCGACCGTGTCCGCGGCGACAAGGCCTACTCGTCGCGCGCGATCCGCGCATACTTGCGATCCCGCGGGATCGAGTCCGTGATCCCGGAGCCCCGCGACCAGCAGGGCCACCGGAAACGGCGCGGCGCCCGTGGCGGCAGACCCGTGACCTACGACCAGGTCGACTACAAGAACCGCAACGTGATCGAGCGCGGCTTCTGCAGGCTCAAGCAGTGGCGGGGCCTGGCCACCCGGTACGACAAGCTCGCGATCGTCTACCGTGCCGCAGTCGTCCTCAATGCCGTCATCACCTGGCTACGCCATTTAGGAGACACGCCCTAGTTGCCCCAGCCGCGCTTCGATGAGCGATCCCCTATCGGACGGCCTGTGCGCTTGAAGCAATGCCATGGCTCCGGCTAGAGCAGCGCACTAGTCCTATCCCTCGCGTCGCCTCATCACCTAGATGGCTCGACCGGCATTCAGAGCAACGAACACCACCCCGACGCCCACCCCAATGAGGGCGAGCTGGCTAGTCACAAGACTGACCGCAAGGAAAGCAACGATGAGGACGACGCCCACGGCCATGCCGATGAGTGCCCTTCGGAGTTGAGCTTCAGCCGGACGGACGTCGCCGTGGGGAGCCATGGCCCAAGAATGCCACTTCCGTTCCATCGGCCGGTCCTGACCGAGATCATCTCGTACCCGCCCCTGTCCCTCGTTGAACAGGAGGTTGGCTTCGCCATGGACCCCGTCCAGCGCAATTTTGGGGTCAGAGTCGAGGGCTTGGTGGCAGTCAGGCTCCTCCACGCGTTCGGGAGCGGCACCTTGGGGTCAGTCGGTGTAATGGCCGGCTTCGAGGTCCTCGAGCAGCGTCGGGCCCGATGGTTCCCATGACATGAGTTGCCGGGTCATGATCGCGGATGACGGCTGGTCACCGCCGAGAAGCGCCCCGAACACGCCCAACTGCTCAGGTTCGACCGCAGCTGCGGGAAGACCCGTCTTGGCCGCGATGACGTCGGCGACGTGACGCATGACGACGCCTTCTTCGCCGACGGCGTGCAGCACCGATCCCGCGGGTGCGTTCTTGAGGGCGAGGAAGAAGAGCCGTGCGGCATCGGAGATGTGGACGGCGGGCCACCGGTTCTGCCCGTCGCCGATGTAGGCCGCGGCACCGAGCTGGCGGTCCAAGGCGACGAGCGCGGCGACGAGTCCGTTCTGGTCGCCCTCGCCGTGTACTGACCGGGGCATTCGGACCAGCGCGGAGCGGATGCCCTTCGCGGAGAGAGCCAGGACCGCCGACGCCGTCCTGGCACGTGGGCCCGCGGGGCCCGCGGGATCGAGCACGTCTTCCTCGGTCGCGACGCGGCCGGGGAGGATCGGGGTGCCGGAGGCGGCGACGAACGCCTTGCCGGTTCCTTCGAGAGCGGTTCCGATCTTGGCGATCAGGTCCACCTCGTTGTCCACGGTTTCCTCGAATGCGGCGAAGTCGAGGGTGAAGGCGAGGTGCGCGACGGCATCCGCCTTCGTGGCTTCGGAGACGATGAGGTCGTGGTCCTGCATGTCGCCGCGGACCGCGGTCCCGCCCGCGGCGGTGATCTTCGCGGCGGATGCCTCGGAGCGAGCCAGTCCCGTGACGTCGTGCCCCGCGGCGACGAGCTCGGCGGTCAGGGCCGATCCGATCCATCCGGATGCTCCGGTGATGAAGACGCGCATGATGTCTCTCCGTTCTCGCGGGCGGGTGGCTCGACCGCCACCGCGCTCCTGATGTGACTTGGTAACGTCACGGTACACCTGACGTGACTGAGTTGCATCACTAGGATGGGAATCATGGGTCGTTGGGAACCGGATGCGCGCGGCCGTCTCTTGCGGGCGGCGATCGAGTTGTTCTCTGAGCACGGCTATGACGCAACGACGGCCGCGCAGATCGCGGCTCATGCCGGGTTGACGAAGACGACCCTGTTCCGGCACTTCGCCGACAAGCGCGAGATCTTGTTCCAGGGGCAGGACGCGCTGGTCGCGGCAGCTGTAGCCGGCGTCGTCAACGCACCCGCCGGTGTTCTACCCGGCGAGCTCGTGCGGGCTGGGATCTCGTCTCTCTGCGCCGCGCACTCCGAGGATCTCCGAGACGTGGGCCAACTACTCGACCCGCTCCTGACTGCCACTCCCGAGCTCCGCGAGCGGGCGACCTTCAAGCGATCCGCCATCACGGAAGCTCTGCAGGGCGCTCTCGAAGCCCGCCTCGGGGATGTTCGCCAGGCTGGCCTTCTCGCCGACATGGGCATGCGGGCTTACTACGAGGGTTATGCCTCGTGGATGCTCGGTGACGGGTCACACACCCTGATCGACCGCGTCGACCATGAACTCATCGCCTACCGAGGGGCACTTGCTCACATGCAGAAGGTCTCGGAGCAGGTCCGCCTCT
>Ga0308160_10001043_pt1 | contig 42647 bp, 45 predicted proteins | sample PhyFR1_FD_201036 | JGI IMG/M metagenome (GOLD analysis project Ga0308160, IMG submission 201036) | Phyllosphere microbial communities from UC Gill Tract Community Farm, Albany, California, United States - DLSLF.R1 | ecosystem: Host-associated > Plants > Phyllosphere > Unclassified | place: USA... | reverse complement strand
ATGACGCGTCACACGCCACTCCTACAGGAAAAAGCGCATTATGCGCTGTCAGAGACAAACAAGACCCGCTTTCCTGCTTGAATGAAGCAGGAAAACTGGCTTGTGTCTCGCCTGAGGAAAGGGCGTGGAAAGACAAGTCATTCTTTTTTTGAGTCAGCCCCTTATTGTTACCGTCCTGATTGTTGGATCGAGAGTTCAGGCGTTAATCGATCGAGTAAAGCGAGCGTCTCTGGATGAGAGGCAAGCGTCTGGTCGAGCGCGTTTCGTTCGGTCTCTAGACACGCTAGATAACGTTGAGCCGCTTCAGCGTGCGTTGCGGGTGTCAGGACGTCATAGATTGCTTCAAGCGCAAGGCGTGGATGGTCTGGCAATGTCGTCGGAATCGTCTTTAATCCGAGTTGCGCTCGTTCAGGAACATGATGATGGAGTAATACTTTTGCGAACTTGATCAAGGCGCTACGGAGCATCTCGACTGCCCATAAGTCATTCCCCCGAGCTGCTGCTTTTTTATATTGAAACAAGAACCAGACAGCGTCGATTGCTTCGTCAGTCGCTTCTTGAGCAGAAAGTGTTAAGTCACATGTATCGGTAAAGTCCGTCAACTGTTCTTGTGGATCATACAAGACGCGTAATTGATCCTTATGGTTCAGCGAATCAAGCGTCACCGTAAACAAATCGATATGTAGCAGATCATCATAGACGACGATCATTTGTGGGGCGATGATATCAATCTCATCTTTCCAGATGATTGAACGATAAGCAGAAAGGTGGGACAAGCGACGTGATAAGAATGTTGTTTGACGTTCTTCTGAGACGAGACAGTACAGATCGATGTCTGAATGAACATCTTCTTCTCCCCGTCCAAAAGATCCTTTCAAGAAGATAGCTTCGACTGCAGGATCTTGTTTGAGTCGAGCAACCAGTTGCTCGATCGCATGAAGTTGATGCATAGGAACTCATTCCTTTCCAAAAACAGAAGTCTATTTCGTCAGTTTACTTAAAATGGATACTAAATAGCAATGGAAATGGTAAAATATCCTTAAAAATTCACTGGGAGATGGCATTTATGGCTACAACTGTCCCTGAAACAATTCGAACTTCAGCGACTGCAGGCGAACGTCTGTTGTTTCGAACTTTAAAAGAATACTTACCAGATGATTACATTGTATATTTTGAACCTGAGATTAAAGGAGTAAGACCTGACTTCGTCATTATCGGTCCTGATATTGGTTTATTGGTTTTAGAAGTAAAGGATTATACGAGTAATACGTTATATCAATTGAATCAAGATCAGTGGACAATTCAATCAACGAGTGGGAATTTACATACGGTTAAAAGTCCACTAGTTCAGGCTAGAGAATATGCGTTTAAAGTAGTAGATGTGCTAAAAAAAGATAAAAACTTAATCCAAGGAAGTGGGAAATATCAATTTCAGTTAAAGTTTCCCTATGGATATGGAGTTGTATTTACACGATTGTCTGAGCAACAAATAGTTAAAAATCAGCTGTATCACGTGATTGATATGGAATCAATGTTAGCACGTGAATCCATTAATCCAGAAGATCCGCTTTTTTCTGAAGAACAGCTAATTGAACGCTTGATTGGAATGTTCAAAGTAAATTTTCGTTTGAAAAAGCCTCTAACCTATGAAGAAATCAACACAATTCGATACTATCTGTTTCCGGAAGTACGTTTTAGGGGCAGAATTTCAAAAAACAATTCCGCATCAGGATCAATTACTGTTGTCTTTATATGATATTAAAACAATGGACTTACATCAGGAGAACTTAGCGAAACAAATCGGTGATCGTCATCGAATGATTCGAGGAGTTGCAGGAAGTGGGAAGACACTAATACTGGCTAGTAGAGCAAAAATGCTAGCAAAGCAGCATCCAGATTGGAAAATACTTATTTTATGCTACAATATTTCATTATCTCAAAATATTAAACATATGATTCAATCTATGTATTCGCAACCAGAGGACCTTTTTGATTATGCATATGAGAAAGGGAACTCTATGATTGGAAAAATTCCAGACAATTTGCATATTTTAAACTTTCATCAGTGGTTAAAGCAAAGTTTAAAAACATCCGAGAAACAAATTGAGGGGCTAATTGATTCACTTGAGAACAATAAAATAATTGTCCCGAAATACGACGCTATATTAATTGATGAAGGTCAAGATTTTCAAATGTCGTGGTTGCATTTAGTTAGTCTTTGTTTAAATCCGGAGACTCAGTCCCTTTTGCTAGTAGAAGATCGAGCACAGTCTATTTATAAGAAAAAAGGAAGCTATGCTAAAGAAACTGGTCTTGATTTTAGAGGACGATCAAAAATATTGAATATTAATTATCGTAATACATCACAAATTGTAAAGTTTGCATGGGAATTTTTCCAACAACATTCTGTCTTAAAAAATAAGGTTGTTTCAGGACAAACGGATAGTGTTGAGTTAATTTCACCTTTGAGTACAAGACGAAAAGGACCTGAAGTGGCCCTGATGAAAGTAGATAAATTCGCAAAAGAGGTCGATTTGGTTGCAAGACAAATCATCCGACTTCATCAAACAAAAAATGTACCTTTTTCAGAAATGCTTATTTTATATCGAGTTAAACGTACGTACAAACACAATGTCGTAGATGAACTTCGTCGTAGCTTAACACGATACGGAATAGCCTACGAGTGGATTTCTGAAAATGAGGAATCCAAACGTTCATATAATCCAGAGTCAAACAGCGTCAAATTGAGCACAATCGACAGTAGTAAAGGATTAGATTTTCAAGCAGTCTTTATGATTAAAGTAGACTTGATGCCATTCCCTTTAGAAAAAGATGTTGAACGTGAAGTATCGCTGATGTATATCGGAATGACGCGAGCAAAAGAATATTTATACTTGTCATATTCTGAGGAATCTGAGTTTACTGCTTATTTAGATCAAGTTAAAGCTGTTCAGTCAGTTGTCGCATCTCAACAAGCATAAGTGAAATTTAAAGAGTTGAGATAGATGCAGTTTCTTTTTTTGCTAAATGTTGAACATGCTGTTCACCCCATGCATTGATGGCGTCAAGAACCGGAATCAGTGTCCGACCGTAATCCGTCAGCGAGTACTCAACGCGTGGCGGGACTTCCTGGTAGATCTCGCGATGAACGATGTCGTTCAGTTCAAGTTCACGCAGTTGAGCCGTCAGCATTTTTTGCGTAATGTTCGGCAATTGGCGTTTCAATTCACTGAAGCGGAGCGTTCCGTGTGTGATCAAGACGAGTAAAATCGACGGCTTCCATTTTCCGGTCAAGATTTCGAGCGCTGTCTCGACGCGACAGCTTGGTGTCTCTTCCATCGGTCTTCCTCCTTCATGGTATCGTTGAGGATACTATACCACTTATTCGTGCCTACTTCCGCTTCGATCGCTTCCGCGTAATAATAGGAGTACGAGCTATTTCATTGAAGGAGGAAACAACATGTCGATTCACCCACAGATTACACTCGGTCCTGTTCGTTTACGCGTCACGGATCTCGATCGTTCGATTTCATTTTATACAACGTCACTTGGATTACGTGTGCTGACGCAAACGGATCAGCTCACAGTTCTTGGCGCACAAGATACACCACTTGTTGAACTTGAAGTCCATCCGAATGCCCGTCGTTTCCCACCGAATTCGGTCGCCGGGTTATATCATTTTGCGATTTTGCTACCGAACCGAAAAGAACTCGGTTTCGTCATCCGGAATTTGATCGAACAAGGGATCGAGATTGGTCAAGGTGACCATCTCGTCAGTGAAGCCTTTTATCTGTCGGATCCAGACGGGAACGGGATCGAGATTTATGCCGATCGTCCACGTGAGACATGGACGTATGAAGCGAACGGAGACGTCAAGATGACTACGGATCCCGTCGATTGGCAAAGCATGCTCGTCGAAGCGGGAGAAGAAGATTGGTATGGCATGCCGAGCGAGACGGTCATGGGACATGTCCATTTCCACGTCAAGACACTCGAAGCAGCGCGGTCATTTTATGTCGAGACGCTTGGCTTTGACGTTGCCGCTGACGCTTCGCGGATGCGTGCGTTGTTTGTTGCTGCGAGCGGTTACCACCATCACATCGGTCTGAACGTCTGGTCTGGAGTCAACGCACCGACGAATCCGGAAGATGCGGTCGGACTTGTCTACTGGACGTTACGTTATCCGGATCAAGCGACGCTTCAGGATGCAATCAAAACATTAAAAGCTTCTTCGTATACCGTCATAGAACTGAAAGATGACGTCTATGCGACGGATGATGCTGGAATTACCGTTCGGCTGACGCTTAATCCGTCTTTGTAATTTGAAGGGTAGATCAAATCATACCCCTGCTACATGATGACTTCATGTAACAGGGGTATTTGGGTTGATCGATAAGTAAGAATTCAAAGAAAAAACAGTTGAATCGATAGCAACCCCGATACGGGTATCATCAGCTTCGATCCGAATAAATGCGTCTGCATGTACATATAGGCAAGCCATAATAGAATAGCCGAAATCAAAACTCGCTCTAGCAGCATCTTTCCCGAAAAACGTGATCTTTTCATAAAAGTTACCGTCCTTTTCTCTGATATAGCCTCACTTTATCGATATCAAGAGAATGGAACGTAAAAGGTCACCTATTTGCTACCTGAATCGAATTCGTCTTGTCCGTGCAGGTGCCTATAGAAAGATCGTGAAAGTTCTTCTTGGTGGTAACCGAGTACTTTGTATATCGTCAACGCTTGCTCGACATCCTGTTTCCCCGTGTTGACGTCACCTTTTGCGATCAAAAGAAGTCCTGTATAAAAGAGATGGGCATTTCGATAAAACATCGCTTCGATTCCTTGTGAAAAGTCATCGAGTTGAAGGAGTAAAGTCTGTGCCATATGAAGCTCAGAGCCCATGATCAATTCATGAATTTCATTGATCAGCAAAGTACAGATGACGGTTCTTCCACGCTTGAAGTGCTTGTAACGGTGTAAGGAAGGAAGGATGCTACGGAAGTACTCTGTTTTTCGCTCGTAGTCAATGAAATCAAGGGTATTCGCAAAAAACCGCAGTTCGCCAATCGTCCAAGTTTGAATTCGATCCAAGTAATCGTGAATGGTATCGCGTGTCTCTTGTGAGACCGCTTCTTTCGATAGCACGCCATATTGATTAAAATAGGACAGTTGCTCGATGCGAGCATCTAGTTCAGCAATCCGTAAATCGTTTTGGTAGGAGTCCGGAAAGTCGCAATACGTCTCCCGTAACGTCATCAACCCGTCTACGTCATTCGCATTTCCCTTTAATCCGTACTCATCGTAAAATTGTTCGACCAGTGATTCCTTATATTCATGTTGAATGTATAGGAATTCATCTAGTTCTATGCCGAGCCGTTCAAGAAGTAATTGGATGAGATGAAACGAAATCTCATGTTTTCCTTGTTCAAATCGAATCGCATAGGATTTAGACATGACGGAGCCATACAGTTCTTTTTGTGTGACGCCTTTTTTGATCCGTAGTTCCCTCAGTAATTCTCCGTGAGATAAGATAGAAATCCCTCCTATGTTCATTATGAATGGACTGCTGTTTCCTAATGAGAAGAGAACGAAACAAAAGAATAGATGTTTCTAAAAAGAACAGGTACCAAATAGGAGACTATTGGAACCATTCCCGAAAATTCGTCTTATGATTCAAGTATCAAATCAAACACGATTTAGATATCGTGTAACAACTCAAGGAGGAAACATGTCATGAAAACAATGCGGACAACAAACAGTGGGTTATTGGTCGGAGCAATCTTATTATTAATTGGTTTTGGAGCATTAGTACAATGGGAATCAGCATGGTCAGCATTATTCATTTGTGGACTTGCTGCATGGGCAGTAGCATTTAAAAAGGATAGTCTTCAAGTACTTTCGTTTCCGAAAAAGATTTGGATGATACCCCTTAGCGTCATCCTTTACTTCGTCGTCGGTCTGCTGATTGGTGTATTATCGGGTATGGCAGGAATGGAATGGGCGGCTAATCCGGCATCCGGTCACCTTGGACAAATCATTTTAATCATGCCATTCATGCTGATGGGTGAAGAACTACTCGGAATCGGAATTTTAGAAGGTGCACGGAGTAAAGGTTTGTCGATGTGGACGAGTACGCTGTTGAGTGCTGTTGTCTTTGGTCTCATGCATATTCCATCATACTGGGATGGTTCATTCGTATCGACACTCCTGCATGTGCTTCTTCTGCAAGGTGTAGCTCGAGTGATCTTCAATTACCTCTACATCAAAACGGGTCGTAGTATTTGGGGTTCTTGGATTGCGCACGTGATTGTCGATTTAATTGCCTTATCCCTCTAAAAGAGCCTATATATAAAATTGAATCAAAAAATCCAGTAGCAAACGTCTGCTACCGGATTTTTTGTTATATACAGGTAAATCAAACGTGCCTCAACGTGAAGACGACGTTGTGTTGCCGTCGTACCGGCTGATCAGTTCATACGGTCTGACTTTATACAAGGCATGTGGGAAGTAGTGCGGATCCATCGCATCAAGCGTTCGCAACTGGAAGTGTTCTCGTTTGATATACTCACTCAGCGAGTCACGTGTCAGTGGGAAGAAGCCGACATCCGTCGTTTCGCCTTCTTGTGTCGCGAGTTCACCACCGACCGCTTTCCCACGGAAGCAGACGCACAGGACATGACTTGAGACATTTTGATAGATACCGGTGATGCCATCGATTGAGACATCGACACCGGTCTCTTCTTTGACTTCTCGTTTGATGGCGTCAAGAATTGACTCATGATTCTCGACTTGTCCACCCGGCATCTCATACGTATCACCACGATGGAGATTGCGGACGAGCAGGACTTCACCGGCATCGTTCGTGATGTACGCAGTCACGCTGACGATCGCGCGAGGTGGAGCATACGTACCAGTCGACGTCATGAAATCTTCATAGGATTTGATATAGAGGTTTTTGCCGAGGCGCGCGCGCTTCTTCATCGCTTCGCGACGTAAAGCACTGTTGCGGACATCACGATCGACTTGTTCGTAATGTTCACGGTCGCGATATTCCCAAATGGCAATGACTTCATCTTCCGCCTCGGTCACCCAGCGACCAACAAGACGGGCACCATGGCTGACTTGGAGCGGGTACAAATAGGTATGGAAAAACTCAGTGAATTCTTCTAGGCGTTCGGGACGAATCGTATAGGTCTTCCGGCGATGTAACATGGAAATTCCTCCTATCAGATGAGCGTTCAGATGTACGTTGTACCCCTTCTCGAACGGACAGATGAAACCCTTTTTCTTGATGTGGGAAAAGGATTTTTTATTGAACGATTGCGTATACATGTCCTCCGGTCTAAGTGACTTTACATCATCGATGATGATCTCTTTTGATCGGAAAAGTATAACTAAAGAAGAACTTAAGAAATGGATAGGGCTCAACTTCAGAAAAATCGGGGATACTGAAAGTAGAGAGAAACAGAAAGAAGGGATACGTGATGGATATCATGGCACTCGTCCGCCTGGCTGGCGGAATCATGTTCACCCCATTGTCGGACGATGTCTTGATGATGAGTTTTGCAGCACTTCGATTACGAGAGGGGATGTACCCGGTCGTCATCTGGTTGACCGCATGGCCGGTCTTCTTCATCGCCTTTACGTGGTTTTATCTACTTGCTCGGTTCTTCCGTGAGATTCCGCTCGTCAAACGGTGGATGAAGTCACGTTTCTTGGAACGAGCAGAAACGATCATTGAACGACGGGGATTATGGGCGATTGGACTATCGTTCTTCTTACCCGGCGTCAGACACCCGATTCATTATGTCGCCGGACTCCTCGGTTATCCGTTACCGCGTTATTTAGTAATGACGTTCTTAGCAGCAGGCGTGTATACAGGACTCTGGACTTTTTTGATCGTCCGGATCGGAGAAGCCGTGACGTGGTCGGAGCTATGGAACTGGCTCCAGGTGAATCCAGGGATTGTCGGCTCTGTCGTGATCATCGTGATCGGTATTGCCGTCATTGGTATCGTGCATCATCGCCGTCAAAAGGATGCGGTAGAAGAGAGTTCTTCGATTTAAACGATAGGTACTAAGTGAGCGAATCCATTGCTGGATTCGCTTTTTTGATGAAGTTTGATTTTATGAATACAGATAGTTTTTTGAAATAAGAAGTAACCTGCAAAATAAGTGAAATCATTGTCAAAAAATGACGATAAACACTTCTTAAAAGACACCTGATTTACACACCGGATTGGCAATTTATCGTCACAGGTAGCTGTCTAAAAATGGTTTGTAACCGCTTATACTAAGAGGTGTTCACAGAGTGGACATATTTAATTGGGGTCAAGGGGGATCACGATGAAAGAAGAACAACACGTCAGAAGAAAGCGGCAGAGTTGGTATCAATCGATGTGGCGGTGGCATTTTTATGCAGGTATTATTTTTGCACCAATCTTTATTATTTTAGCTGTCACAGGATCGATTTATCTCTTTAAACCGCAAATTGAAGATGCTTTATATGGTGATATGATTTTCACACAAGAAACAGGAAAACCCGTCACGCTTGAAGAACAGATGGATGCGGTCAAGGATGCGTATCCAAAAGCAACGATCACGTCGATCGGTCAATTCGAAGACGCGGACCGGACGACACGGATGGGGATTCAAGTTGGGGAAGAAGCTGGATATGCCTATGTTGATCCGAACACAGCAGAAGTAACGGGACAACGGATGGGGGATGGACCTCTTGGCTTCATCAAGACGATTCACGGAGAACTGCTCGCGGGGAAAGTCGGGAACCTGCTTGTTGAACTGGCAGCCAGCTGGGCGATTATCTTATTGATCACAGGTACATATCTATTCTGGCCGCGTGGGGAACAAGGGAGCTTTAAACGCGTGTTTCTCCCTTCATTCAAGAAGTCGAAAGGATCACGTAACTTCTGGAAGGGACTGCATGGATCAGTTGCTGTCTGGTCAACGATTGGTCTTCTGATCATCATCGGTTCTGGACTAGCTTGGTCTGGTGTAGCAGGTGAATGGATCAACACGGCTGCGACGAAAACGAACTCGAACTTCCCGCAGTATGCATTTGGTCCAGATGAGACGATGCAATCGCAAATCGTCACGAAGGATATCGCACAAGATATTCCGTGGGCAACACAAAACGATGTCGTCCCGACTTCTGGACCGGCAAAACCGATCTCGTTGTCAGTGACGGACATCGCAACACAAGCAAAACAACTTGGTATGGAGCGTCCTTACCAAATCAGCTTGCCACAAGGAGAACAAGGCGTCTACACACTCTCTTCCTTACATAGTGAGCCGCTGAAGGAAAAAACGATGAACGTCGATCAGTACTCAGGCAATGTCTTGTCGAACGTCACGTTTGCCGATTATGGCTTCATGGCAAAAGCCATCTCGATGGGAATCGGGTTCCACGAAGGACGTCTTTTCGGTCTATTGAATCAACTCGTTGGACTCGCACTATGTCTCGGTTTGATTTTCATCGTCGTTAGTTCGTTCGTTTTATGGTGGAAACGCCGGAATGGCGCGGGTCAATTATCGGCACCAAAACGTGCCGTCGACCAGCGTGTCAAACGAATCGTCGCGTTGCTCATCGTCCTGATCAGTCTGACGATGCCACTCGCAGCGCTTTCCGTCTTTGCGATCTTAATTCTTGATTTCATTCTGTTCCGTCGCCGGACAGGGGAAGAGGAGGTGGCGGCATGAGACGAATCGTTACGACGGTCATAATCGGGAGTGCCGTGTTATTAGCGGGCTGTCAGTTCGAGACGAAAGCGGCTCCTGTCGCGATGAAAGTCGGATTGTATGCGCCGGAAAAAATGGAGGAACCTGCTAATACGACGGTGTCTGTCGAGATCGAACATCCTGATAATGTCGATGAAGTTCATGTTCAAGTGACACCATACGGCAGTGAGGAAACGGAAACATTCGAGACGACACATCGGAAAGGGCACTATGTCAGTAGTATCCCGTTCAAGCAGGCGGGGATCTATGTCGTCAACGGGATGGTGCACTCAGGTGAAGCCGTTTATACGCCAAAAACGCTCGTTCGCGTCGGCAAGGTATCTGACGCGGATTTCAAAGACGCACAAGCAAGTTTTCAGTCGAACGTGTCGACAAGTGGTGGACACGGACATCATCATCATCATTAATCATGTAAAGGTGAGCGAGCGATGAGCGATCTCACCTTCATGATGTCATATGAATATTTTAGAGAACCGAGGTAATGTCATGAATCAACCGCAAACGATGACGGAAGAGAAACAAGTCACGACGTCATCCAACAAAGCGTATCGGACGATTTGGCGGTGGCACTTTTATGCTGGTATCATTTTTGCACCGTTCCTCGTCATGCTTGCCGTGACAGGATCGATCTATCTATTTAAGCCACAAATCGAAAACGTCCTGTATCAATCGTATTATGAAGTCACACCACAAGCAGATCGCATCACGGCGACGGAACAGATCGATCGCGTCAAAGCGAAGTATCCCGATGCACTCGTTACGTCGTATCGACCGGGTGAATCAGACGATCGATCCAGTGAAGTGAAGGTCTCCTCAAAAGACATGTCGGCGACGGTCTTCGTCAATCCGTATTCCGGTAAGATCATCGGAACATTATCGGACGATGACCGGATCATGAGTAAAATCGAAGAAATCCACGGGGAACTGATGGCAGGAACGACCGGCGACCGGATCGTTGAACTCGTTGCCTGTTGGGCGATCGTCTTGATCGTCACAGGTTTGTTCCTATGGTTCCCGCGTAAGCAAAAGGGACTGTCAGGCGTCTTGTTCCCGCGTCTTCGTCAAGGCAAGAAGTTATTCCGTCGTGATCTCCACGCTGTTCCAGCATTCTGGATCACAGCAGGGATGCTGTTCCTCATCTTAACCGGTCTTCCGTGGTCTGGTTTCTGGGGAGCGAACTTCCAGTCACTCGTCACGAACCAAGGGCTTGGCTATCCACCGTCGATCTGGGGTGGCGATGCACCGGCGTCAACACTTCAAACGAAGGATATCGCGGAAGTCCCGTGGGCTGCTGAAACACTTGATGTGCCACAATCGAAAGTCGAAGGAGCCGTCCCGGCTTCGATCGATGATATCGTTGCGATCGGCAAACAACAAGGGATGGACCCAAGCTTTAAAATCAGCATCCCGAGTGATCCGAGTGGAGTCTATACGCTGTCTGCGTATCCAGCGAAAGCACAGGATGAAGCAACGATTCATCTCGATCAATATTCCGGTGCCGTGCTCGCCGACTACCGTTATGACAACTATGGTGTCGTCGGGAAAATCGTTGCGACCGGAATCACGCTCCACAAAGGAACGGAATTCGGCTGGTTCAACCAATTGATCAGTCTCTTGATTTGTCTTGGAATCATTCTCGTGGCAGTCAGTGGTTTCTATCTTTGGCTGAAGCGGAAACCAAGTAAGGGAATGGGGGCGCCAAAAGGTCCGAAAGCATTCATGTTAAAAGGATTCCTTGCGGTACTCGTCGTACTTGGGATCGTCTTCCCGCTCGTCGGACTCTCGTTGCTCGTCGTTTGGCTACTCGATTTCCTCGTCATCCGTCGTATTCCGAGTGTAAGGAGGTTCTTCAATGCGTAAATCGATGCAAACATTCGTGCTTGGCGGACTACTCGTCACGACGACGAGTCTTGCCGGCTGTGCGGTTGATTCCGATGCAGCGGCACAGTATGTCGTATCTAAGCCACTATCGATTAAAATGAATGTCCCAAAAGACGTACAACCGGACGCGAAGAAAAAGCAAACGTTCGAAGCGACGGTCTGGCGTGAAGCCAAACCGGCTCAAAAAGTCGATTACGTTCACTTTGAAATTTGGAAAGCGGATGGAACAGTACGCTATAGCATGGAACCGGCAGAGGAAACGAAACCGGGTGTCTATACGATTGCGAAGGCACTACCGAAATCCGGCTTGTATTATGTCAAAGCGCATGCAAGTAGTAACGGGGAGATGATCATGCCGACAGAACAGTTCATCGTCGGTGAGTTATCGAAAGAAGACTTGAAGATTTTACAAGGTGGAGCAAAACCAGCTGGCGGCAGTAGCGGTCATCATCATTAAAGAAAGTAACAGTCATTTTCCGATGGGGAGAATGGCTGTTTTATATTTTCGAGAATAAATATTTCGATTTAAAAAATAAAATCAAAACTATTTGTGAACTCCTTACGTTATCTATGTGAAGTCCAAAAATTCAAAGGGGTGTTCATAAGATGAAGATGAAAAAGTCGTATCTCGCTGTTCCGCTTAGTGCCGCATTGTTGATTCCAGCAGCAGGTGTCAGTGCTCATGGTCATGAGGACCATAGTAAGATGTCTCATAGTTCAGGAAAAGTCTCACTGGACGTCTCATCCCCAGCATCGGATTTGCGAGCGACACTCGATCAAATTCTATCTGAACACGCGTATCTCGCAGTCGTTGCGATGCAAAAAGGAATCGATGGTAAAGAAGATTTTGAGCAAGCAGCAGGTGCCTTGAATCAAAACACGGATGATTTAGCGGCAGCTGTCGGATCAGTCTACGGGGAGGAAGCAGGCGCTGCCTTCAAAGAAATCTGGGCGAGCCATATCGGTTACTTCGTCGATTACGTCAAAGCGACCGGAGCAAAAGACGAAGACGCAAAACAAAAAGCGTTGAAAGATCTTGATGAGTACCGCGTCGAACAGGCTGCTTTCCTTGATAAAGCAACGGAAGGACGCCTAAAGGCTGCCGATCTCGAAGGTGGACTTAAAGTCCATATCACGCAACTGTTAACATCGTTTGATAGCTACGTAGCGGGTGATTATGACGCCGCTTACAGCAATCTACGTAAAGCGATTGAGCATATGTATATGGTCGGAGAAGGATTATCTGGTGCGATTGTTGATCAGTACCCGGATAAATTCAAAAATACGAAAGTCGATACACCAGCAGCCGATCTTCGTGCCGGACTGAACCGGAACTTCTCGGAACACGCAGCGCTTGCAGTGCTCGCGATGCAAAAAGGGATTGACGGAGCAAAAGACTTTGATGCGGCAGCCGGTGCCTTGAATCAAAATACGGATGACCTGACTGCTTCGATTGGCTCTGTTTATGGTAGCGAAGCAGCGCAACAATTCAAGAAGATTTGGTCGAGCCACATCGGCTACTTCGTCGACTATGTCAAAGCAACAGGTGCGAAAGATGATCAAGCACGTGACATGGCTGTGAAAGAACTTGATGAGTACCGTGTCGAACAGGCAGCATTCCTCGATGCGGCAACGGAAGGTCGCTTAAAAGCGAAAGATTTGGAAGAAGGATTGAAGGTCCACATCGACCAACTCTTACTTGCCTTCAATAGCTACAATGAAAAAGATTACGATAAAACGTACCCAGCGATTCGCGAAGCGTACGCGCATATGTACGGCGTAGGGGAGGGAACAGCGACAGCAATCGTCGATCAGTTCCCAGATAAATTCAAAGGTGCGCCATCTGGAATGCCGAACACAGGTCTTGGTGGGATGCAAGAATCATCGACGACAGGCATCGTGTGGTCACTACTTGGTATCGCAGCAGCATCGATCCTTGGATTCTTCGCACTCCGTCGTCGCACGCAACAATAAAGGACGACCCGCTGGTGACAGCGGGTTTTCTTGTACACATCAAGCAGAAAGGAGGTAAACGACATGCGCATCATCCGATTTGCACTTCTATTCCTCATTTGTCTGTTGCCCATATCGGTCGAAGCACACACGAGTTTAAAAAGCTCGAATCCGGCAGATGGATCGGCATTATCTGAACCCGTCGATCGGATCCGCTTGACGTTCAGTGAGGCTGTTGAAAAAACGAGCACCTTACGTGTAGTAGACGCGAATGGAGTTGAACAAGCCCTTGCGAAACCCCTTATCATCGGAAATGAACTGAGTGCTGTCGTCTCAGAGCCTTTAACGGAAGGAAAATACACGATCAAGTGGGCGTCGATTTCAGATGATGGTCATCCCGTGAAAGGAACGATCCGTTTTACGGTACTGGGTGCGGCAAAAGCTGAAACAAGCACTGTAGAAAAGGCTGAGCCGATGGAAAAAAAAGCAGCAGTCGTTCCTGAAGCAGAGCCTGTTTCAAAAGGACTCGTTCCGACACTGCTTCCTTGGGTTGTCGGGGGACTTTTGATCAGTATCGTCATCCTTCTGTTGTTACGTCGTCGCACGACATGAGTGCGTTCGTAGGAGAACTACTCGTCTACATGGGTGGTGCGCTTTGGATGGGCTATTTGGTATTACGCTTCATCTCAACGAAACGCAAACCGCCATTAATGGACGGTACGTCATGGGCGGTAGCGGGACTCGGGATGCTTGTTCTTGGAACGAGTATCCCAGTCATCGGTGCCGTTCGTTTTCTGCTTTCGACGCAACCGATGACAGCGGCTCTGCGAACGGGGTTACTGGAATTGCACATCGGTCGGATGTTTCTTGTCGTTTACTTCGCTGCCTTACTCATATTGATTGTACTCGCGTGGCAAAAGCAACGGTCCGTCCTCCTCGCACTTTTGACGATCCCATTATGGATTGGTATCGCAGGAACGAGTCACGCTGCAGCGAAATATGGTGCTCTCGGATGGACACTTCAGTTTAGTCACTTCTTATGTGTGACGGTTTGGATCGGTGTCGTATTTTGGTTAGCCATCGGTGCCCGCTCGACCGAGCGTTGGTCTGCCTTTTTAAGTTGGTTCAGTCCATTTGCCCGGATCGCCTTTACGGGTGTCATCCTGTCAGGGCTGTTACTGATGCAACTGGCGATTCCGCTTGAAAGTTATCCGAATCTCTGGGGCGTGCCATACGGTCAAGCGTTGTTGCTGAAGCACCTTTTATTGTTACCGCTTTTGTTCTATGCTTTCTGTAATGGAACGCTTGTTCGGCGTCGGTTGCGTTTTGACTCAACGTACGATCCGCGTCCGTTACTCCGGATGGAGAGTATCATTTTAGTATTGCTGTTCATGGCGAGTGCTTCACTCAGCCGTCTCGAACAACCGACGCTAGGGCAACTACCGACCGGTGATCCAGTGGGGAATGGATGGGTTTTGATGATCGGTATCGCGACCTTACCACTGCTTTTACTAGGATATCGTCGGCATGCAGTGGGTATCTTGCTGAGTTTATTCAGCGTCAGTTTGATTTATCTTGGGTTGCTAGCGACAGGATGAGTATAAAAAACAAGGTAGCGGATCGTTCCGCTACCTTGTTTGACGTGGTCTTATTTCGTTGAAACAGCGCAATTCGTTGCTTTCGCAAGAATCTTCGAATAGGCACGTGCGCCCTTGATATTCAAATGGACACCATCTGCTTCGAAGTAAGATGGATGTTTGACGGCAACAGCATGCCAGTCGATCAGTTCGACTCGCTTCCGTTTCGATGCCTCGCGTAACATCTGATTGACCTCTGCTTCCCACGGACGCGGGACGCGTGCAGTGACCAGATAGACGTGATCGGCATTTGCGAATTGATCGAGCAAACTGTTCAACTGATCCTTTCGGAAGCTACCGTTCGTTCCGAGGTGGAGAATGACTTGGCGTCCATGTCGATTATACGCGGCATACTGCTCACTCAGCGGAATCGCTTCTCGCAGCTGGCGACCGAGTTTCGCATCAATCGTCAATTGCTTGAGTGTGCTGCCGAGATAATCTTCGACACCGAGTAATACTGAATCACCGATCGCAAGCGTCGGTCGACAAATTTTTCGCTGGTCGGGCTTTTCTTTCGGCGTCGTCGGTTTCAGGACTGGTTTCGGTTTTTCTTTCGGCGCCGCTACCTTATGAAAAGCAGGTTCTGGCTTCGGTGTATCGGAGACAGCAAGAATCGATAAGTTACCAATGAAGCCGACGACGAGAACCGTCAATACGGCAACACTCGTCCACTGCACCGCCGAAAACTGACGTAACTGTCGTGGATGCAACGATAGACGCTTTAAGTAACCGGACAGTCCGTGTTGACGGATCGGACGTTCAATGAAGCGATACGATGCTTCGGTTAACGCAATCAGCACGACGACGATCAATACAGTCCGAAGCAATGAAAACGTTCCGATCTGCTCGACTGGCGTAATCAGTGTGATGACGGGAAAATGCCAGAGATATAAACCGTACGATCGTTTGCCGATCGCAACGAGTGCCGGATGCGCAAACCAGCGACTCCAAATCGACGCCGGGTGGGCGATCGCAGCAATCAATAGCGCAGCAAGGACGGCGACAAGGAAAAAGCCACCCCGGTATAAGAAGCTTCCGAACTCACTTGTGACAATCATCAATATAAGCAAGAGTGGCAAAGTGACAGCGCCCGTTTGATTCAATAACCGGACACCGCGTTTTGGTATATCGAGCTTAAAGCGGGTTGGTTGCCACGCAAACGCGAGCAGACTCCCAATCAATAGGGCGAATAACCGAGTATCCGTGCCATAGTAGACACGACTTGGATCTTCACCAGGTGTGAACTGAATCGCCATCGCAAGCACGGATGCACCGATCGCAACGCCCATCAATTGCAGGAACAAGCGACGATTTTTCATTCCGAACCAAAGTAAGATCGGGAATAGCAGGTAGAACTGCTCTTCGATTGCAAGTGACCAAAGGTTTTGAATCGGTGACGGTTTGCCGAACGACTCGAAATACGAGACGTCATGGAAGATATACCACCAGTTCGTTCCGTAAATGAGCGCAAAGGCACTATCTTGGCGGACCGTATGCAACAGGTCGCGTTCAAAGACGGTCACGTACCCGAGAACGAGTAACAGCATGACGAATAGGGCCGGGAACAGGCGACGGAAGCGATGAATCCAAAATCGTTTCAAATCGAGGCGTCCGGTCGTCTGCCACTCGCGTAACAAGAGACCGGTAATCAGATAACCGGATAGGACGAAAAAGAGATCAACACCGAGGAAACCACCGGAGAAGAATGAAACCGACAGATGGTAGAGAATGACAGATAGAACAGCGAAGGCACGTAAGCCATCAAGCCCTGGCATATATGTAATCGAACGAGACGAGGATTTCATAAGACACGAACAACTCCTTTAAAACGACAACTAATTTCTAACAGTCTTTAGTGTATCGAATTCCAATTTCAAAGAAGTGTCTAAGAAGTAACAACCTGACCAAAAAAGCACCCGATGCGCACATCGGATGCAGGCTTATGAAATATGTGGAAAACGACAGGTCACGATGAAGCGGTTGTCTTGTGAAGTCAACGCGACGTTCCCCGCATGACGCGCCATGATTTGCTGAACAATCGACAGACCGATGCCGGAGCCACCAGACGAGCGGGAAGCATCGGACGTCCCGAACGGTGTTAGCCATTCGTTTAGTTCCCCTAGCGTATAAGTCGATTCAATCGCATTTGAACAGATCAGCTGGATACCTTCTGCGTCGTCGTTGATGGTAATCCGAAGATCACCGGTCCCGTGAAGCGTCGCATTGCGAATCAAATTCTCAAGCAAGCGTCGTAAGAGCATCGGATCGGCGAAGAGAGTCGCGTGTGCAGGACCATTGACAGTAGAAGAAGTGCCAGGAAACAGTTCCAGGACTTGTTCCGTTAAGGTCACGAGATCGAGTGAGATCCGTTCGACTGGATAATCGGTATTCGATAATTTAGCGAGCGTGAACAGTTCATCGATCCGGGCAGCGAGCGTTTCCGACTGGCGGGTGACGATCGCTAGAAGTTCCGCGCGTTCTGTCGTGGATAACGTCTCATGTTTTTCCGTTAGCCACTGGATGAAGCCTTGGATTGAGGTCAAGGGTGTCCGTAAGTCATGCGATAGACTAGTTATCAACCGCAACTGTTGAACGAACCGCTCCTGATCACGCATCCGTAACGTTCGGAGTTCCTGTTCGATTCGTTCGATCGATTGGGCGAACAGTTTAAACTCCTTCGGTCCTTTGACCGGTGGGAGTGATTCAGTTGGTGGCGGTTCGACCGTCAACCGTTCGAGTCGTCGCTCGAGTTCCCGGAACAATCCGGCAATCCAACGCGTCAAGAGTAGTAAGAAAAGGATGAACAAGCCGACTTGTAAGACGAAGAAGGCGTTCGAATTCCCGACTTGATATTCATTGAGTCTCGGTTTATCTGTCTGTACCGTCAAGAAAAAACCGGACGCCCCATTTGGTAGGGAAATCGCTTCGATATGGTGCAATGTCCGGATCGTTCCTATGTCGGACGGCTCTCGCTCCGTCGGTGTTTGAGCAGCGAGTAACCGGCTGGGCGTCAAGTCTTTCGGAAACTTGTCAGATGCATCGAGGCGACGACTATCGGCACTGTAAACCGCCCACTCGTAAGGACCGTTTGGTGATTGCCCGTTTTCGTAACGGGCGATATCACGTTTTACGTCTTGGACGACTTCTTGCTCTGTCGTGTAATAGTACCGAGGAACCGTCTTCGTACCGAGCGGTAACTGACTAGCAAGCAACCAGGCGAGTGCCGTACTTAAAACCGCGGCGAGTAAGAGTAAGACGAGCATCCAAACAGTTAGTTTGATCCGTCTCATGGCTCAACCTTGTAACCAACGCCCCAGACCGTCTGGAGGTGGCGCGGTTCTTTTGGGACATCCTCAATTTTGTCGCGGAGCTTATGGATCAGGACCATGACAGCGTTCGATGCGGAACCGAGTGCTTCCTCCTGCCAAACCCGTTCATACAGGTCGTCTGCCGAGAAGACACGACGGGGGTGACTCAAAAAGAGCGCCAGGCAATCAAATTCACGGCGTGTCAGGGCGAGCGGTACATCGTATTTAAAGATGACGCGTTCGTCTTCTTTGAGTGTGAACGGACCGACCTGAATCGCTGAAGCAGTAGTCGGGACATGATACTGACTGACGCGGCGTAACAGCGCCTTGACGCGGGCGACGACTTCAAGCGGATTGAACGGTTTACCGATGTAATCGTCCGCCCCGAAGGTCAAACCTTGAATTTTATCCATGTCTTCGCGTTTCGCTGTCAGCATCAAGACGGGTAACGTGTGACCGGCAACGCGCGCAGCTTGAACGGTCGAGAAGCCATCGCGAACGGGCATCATCACGTCGAGTAACATCGCATCAACTGGACGCGTTGCAAGAGTCGCTAACGCTTCCTCACCATTTTCGGCTTCGATGATCTCGTACCCTTCATTGGTTAAATAGAGTCGAAGCAATTGACGGATGTCTGCTTCATCATCAACGATCAAGAGCGTGGGCATGTGTAGATTCCTCCTGTTGCACCCCCTCGAAAACATAAGCGGGGGGCAGATTGTAGAGTGTGTGCGAATAACTGTGTTCTTGGAAATAGTCCCGGAACATCTTGAACTGAAACCGGGTGTATTGAAAGGCGATGAAGTGACCGCCTGATCGTAGTAACGTTTGAAATTGTGCCAATAAATCATGCCGTAACGTTGCCGGGAACGACGCGAACGGGAGACCACTGACGATGACGTCGATCTGTCCGCTCCATGAATCGGATAATCCTTGAACGTCACCAATGAAGAGAGTGACATTCGTTTCCTGAGCCAGTAATTGTTCGAGTGCCGGGCGGAACGTTTCGCTCCGTTCACAAATCAAGAGATGTGTTTCCGGTGAACGAGCGGCCAGTAAAGCTTTGGTGATCGCTCCGTCACCCGCTCCGACTTCAAGAATCTGACGCGGACGATCGGCGACGGCGCGTCGTGCCATCATTTCGGCCAGACGTGGACTACTCGGTGCGACCGCTCCGACGCGCAGTGGAGCGTGAAGTGCTTCTTTTAAGAAATCAAACATGAAAACCCTACTTTCCGTTGAGTATATCATGTAGTATGCACGTCGTCCCTTTCGAAAACAGGACGATATTTCATAAGTGAATCTTAAAAAATCGATGCCTGATTTTCGGCGACATCGTAACCAGACAAGCCGTTATACTAAAGACAAAGGAGGGGAATGCGATGGAACACCATACGTATTATGAAGCGCTCGTTCGCCGGGACGCGACATATGAAGGAACGTTTTTCGTCAGCGTCAAGACGACCGGCATCTTTTGCCGTCCGACGTGTCCGGCACGAAAACCGAAAGCAGAGAACTGTGAGTTTTTTGAGACGGCGCAAGAGGCATTACTTGCCTCTTATCGACCGTGCCGTCGTTGTCATCCGCTTGCTTATCCCGGAGATCATGGTACGATTCAACGCTTGATCGAAGCGGTCGAGGCAGAACCAGACAAACGATTCAAGGAAGCCGATTTTCGAGCACTTGGTCTCGATGAATCAACGGCACGCCGCCAGTTCAAGAAACGCTTCGGAATGACGTTCGTCGCGTATGCTCGGGCACGACGGATGGGGCTTGCGATGAAGGAGATCCGGACCGGTAAGCCGATCATCGAAGGGCAGTTGGCTGGAGGTTATGAATCGAGTAGTGGTTTTCGTGAGGCGTCAGCACGGATTCTCGGGCAGGCACCGTCGCGCTTTGACGGGCAGGTCTTACGCGCGAAATGGCTTGATACACCACTCGGTTCGATGCTGGCGATTGCCGACGATCAACTCTTACATCTGCTCGAGTTCGTCGACCGACGTGGACTGGAGCGGGAAATCGAACAATTACGTCAAAAAGCGCGCGCTGTCATCGTTCCCGGGGAATCACCGGTCTTTGGACAGATCGAAGCGGAGCTCCGTCGTTACTTCAAAGGAGAGCCGGTATCGTTTCAGACGCCACTGATGCGGTACGGGACACCATTTCAACGCCGCGTCTGGGAAGAACTCGAGCGGATTCCGAGCGGGGAGACGATCTCGTACCAAGAGCTGGCGATCCGGATCGGTCAACCGACTGCTGTTCGTGCCGTCGCACGAGCGAATGGAGCGAACCAACTGGCAATCGTCATTCCGTGCCATCGGGTCATTCGGACGAATGGAGATTTAGGTGGATACGCGGGTGGACTCGCACGCAAGGAAACATTGCTCAAACTGGAGCGCACACAGAGAGGACTGGATGAAGGATGAGTTTGATTAAAGATGTATTTTCACCGAGTTGGCTCGACCGCTTAGGAGCAGCGGTCGATGTACCGGATTTTCGAAGACGAGTCGAGCAGGGAGACTGGGAAGAACTCGCGTTTAAACAACGTGTCCGTCGTGTGGCGGAGACGCTGGAGACGATCTTGCCACCGTTTCCGGATGCAGCGGGGGAGCTAGAGCGACTCGCACCGCAGTTTACTGGGCTACCGGGAATTGTTTTTCCAGAGTATGTCGAACGAACGGCAGACCTTTCTGACTGGACGCTTGCGATAGAGATACTTGCCAAGTTGACGCAACATTCGACGTCGGAGTTCGCCGTTCGGCGTTTTCTACTTGTCGATCAGGAACGATATCTCGACCAGGCACTCAAATGGACAACATCAGACGATGAACATGTCCGGCGCTTAGCGTCTGAAGGAACACGCCCGCGTCTGCCGTGGGGACAAGCGATTCCGCGTTTGATTGCTGATCCGCGACCGGCGTTACCGATTCTTGATGCGTTACTGCAGGATCCATCACTCTACGTTCGAAAGAGCGTCGCCAATCACTTGAATGATATTTCAAAGACACATCCGGAATATCTGATCGAGCGAATCGAACGTCACTTAGGAACAGATTCGAACACGGACTGGATTTTACGTCACGCTTCCCGGACGTTACTGAAGCGTGGAAATCCTGACGTGTTGCAGTTATTCGGGCACGTCACACAAGGTGAAGTGGCGGTCACGGACTTGTTCGTCTCGCCGGTGACGATTGGTCAAGAGTTACAGTTTTCGTTTCAAGTAAACAGTTCTGTTGAACAACGTCTGCGTCTTGAATATGCAATCGATTACGTCAAGCAACGCGGGACAAGTCGAAAGGTGTTTCAATTGCGGGAGCGGGAAGTCAAAGGTGTCTTACAAGTCGAACGACGCCAATCGTTTCGGAACATGACGACGCGTGTCCATTATCCCGGGACACATACATTAACGATTTTGATTAACGGAGAGGCTTATGCGACAGCAACGTTCGAGGTCGAGGAGGAGAGCTGAATGCAAGGGAGACATCCGGATTTTACGACGTCACGCCTGTTTGTCGAAGCAACGGACGAAGAATCGGGTTGCAAGTGGACGCTGCATGCATTGCGTGAAAAAACGATTGTCGGAACGATTATTTTCACATGGAACGCATCGACCGGAAACTTACGTTATACGACGACTGATGAGGATGATCAGCACGGGTACATCACAGAAGCGTTGACGTCGATTTTGTCATATCTCGCGCGGACGTTATTACTGACGCGTGTCTACGGCGAAGCAGGCAATGAGACGGTCTGGCGTCGAAACGGATTTCAGTTGCAGGCGAATCGATATGCACGCGAACTCTATCACTAAAGCCCCGCCTGCTTGAGCAGGACGGGGCTCGTTTGTGCTTAGACCGTTGTTTTGGACCAGTTGAAATGGTCGCAAATCGCTTCAGCGCTTTCACGCGCGCTTAACTGTTCCGTATCGAGGAAGAGGTAGTTGACGTCCGGTAGTTCACCTGGAAGCGAACGTGTCCGGTATCCGTCCGCCGTCTCGCGTAAGTCCTGTTCAGAAGCGGCGAGGTCACGCTTCGTTACTTTGTGCGTCAATCGGTTTTCGGTCGTGTTCCGGTGCAGACGAGTTGCGACCGGCGCATCCAGTTCAACGATATAGACGTCAGCACCCGCTTGTTCGAATAATTCGACTGTCTCTTCGATGAATTCGAGACCACCGCCTTCGACGCCGAATAGACAGAGGAATGTAAACAGGACACCTTCGAGCGAACTGTTCGCCATTTCCTTGAACATCTCGCGCCGGATCGTATCCTTTAAGCGATGGTGTGCAGGTTCAGAGAAATCAAAATAAGGCAATAACAGGTCGATTGTCTGATGGTTATGGAAGACTTTCATCTCCGTCAATCGTTCGATTTCCTGACCGATCGTCATCTTTCCGACCGCTTGGGGACCAAGTAACAAGACAAATTTCATAGACGAACCTCATTTCCTTTTTCTGCTAAGAATAGCACATTCCGACGAGTAACATCACTAGAACGTTTGTTCGTAATTTGATATAATTCAGATATGAAGTCCTGTCGTGTCCTTGTCTGAAGGAGGACAATCATGCAAGAACAATGGAAAGCCGTCATCGGCTATGTAGGTATATATGAAGTCTCATCGTTTGGTCGCGTAAGATCGCTTGACCGAACAATCGTGACGTGTCGCGGTGTCCAGCAACGACGAAAAGGTGTCTTGCTCCGTCCGCGACTCAATCGGGAAGGGTATCGCAAAGTGACGCTTTATCAACGTGGTCGAGGAGAACGGGTGCAGGTCGGATTGCTTGTCGCACAAGCCTTTCTGACGACAGACGTTACAGAGGCGAAACTCGTCCGACGCAACGATAAACGATCTGACGATCAGTTGTCGAACTTAGACGTCCTGCCTTCAATCGATCAGCAGTATACTGAACTGCTTGGTGAGTTTGATCTATTGTTAGGTCAACATGTGACGCTGTCACCGTTTCAGATTCGAACGATTCGCGTGCAGTACGAAAAAGGGAAAACGATTCGTCAATTGGCAGAGCAGTATCAGGTGACGGAGAACCGGATTCGCAACATCATCGATAAGAAGGAAGCACGTTATATCGGCTGAAAACAGAGGAAAGGAGCGCTTGCCAAGAATGGCAGGCGCTCTTTTTATTTAGGACGGCGATTCACTCGAACGAACGGTCTGTTGCAACGAACTGATCCGTGACTCGAGTACCGCACTATGTGTCTTCAGTTCCGTCTGCTGGGTGACATGGTGTTGCATCTGTTCGCCGAGCACCTGGCTGTAAGACGAGAGTTCTGACATCAACTGCTGAACGGACTGTAGATGTTCCTGCATGTTCGACTGGACGTCTGCGACGATCTGGCGCTGCTGTTCAACGGTACCCAGTGTCGCCTCGATCGTCGTCGCTTCGGTCAACATTTGTTGCAAGTGATCCGTTGCCGTCTCGAGCTGTTGTGACGTCGAGAGAAACCGTTCTGTCATCTGCGAGAGCGCTTGTTCGACTTGATCGAGTCCAGCCGTCCAGGTCTGATTGACCTGCCGGATATGGTCCGTACTCATCCGGATATCGATCGCTAGTTTTTCGACTTCCTTGGCGACGACCGTAAAGCCACGACCGGCTTCTCCGGCACGAGTTGCTTCAATCAGCGCGTTCAGCGACAAGCGACGCGTCTCTTCAGCAACGCGCTGGATATGCGAAATTGAGGTTTCCATCTGTTGCTGTAGGTGTGAGGTCTGTTGCAAAATCTGTTCCGTCGTTGCGGATTGTTCCTTCAATAAGTGGCTTTTCTGCTGTAATGTTTCGAGGGTTGCATGATTCGTCTGGACGGTCTGTTGAAAACGGGTTACGGCATGTTGGCTGTTGAGAAGTGTTGTTTGCATCTCACTTAACGCATCGTGCCCTTGAGCGGTCAAACGTGTCGAGGCGACGATTGTCTGATCCATTTGCGACGATTGCGCAAGTAAAGAACCGGCGACTTCATCGACGGCTTGGACTGATTGATCCATCGCAGATAAGCGCGAAGAAAAGTGGGGTTGGACGGATTCGAGTTCCTGACTCGCTTGTTGCATCTCAGCCGTTAAATCTCCGATCTGTTGCATCAACTGATTGTATTGAAACGTCAGCTGTTGTAACTCAAAGGTCGTCGTCTTGAGCGTTAATGGACGATACGATCGCTTCGCATGCGCTTCTTCAATCTGTAAGGAGAGTTTCGATAGTGGGGCGAGTTGTTTTCTAATTCGTGAGCGAATCAAGAAACTGAGGCTAACAAGCGTAATCACACTGACCCAGACGAGTGTCCAAGCTAAATCGCGAGCAGGGGCGATTAATTTATCACGATCGGTCGTTAGTAAAATGACGTCATCGAGTTCCGGAATCGTCATCGCGACAAGAAACTGGTCTTGATTCGAAAAAGCATATGTACGCGCATTTTTTAAGTGCTGCAGTAGTTGTTTCCGTTTTGTCGGTTCGAGTGTCAGCGGTCGGAACGCCTCACTCGTTTTCAGGCTTTGAAAACGAATCGAATAGTCGTCACGTGATAAGTCGGTTCGTTGTTGCTGTTGCAATCGTTTAATGGCACGCGAGCGGTCTGTTGCGTCATCCGGATACGCAAGAAACGTTGCCCGGACATTCGCATCGAACATCGTTAACTCACGCATCAGCCGTTCCTCAGTTGCTGCGACGGATTGTTGATACGATGCGTAAACGCTGAGTCCGCTGACCACAATCAGTCCGATGGCAACAATCGGAATCAGCCATCCATTTAGTTGTTGTGCTAGTAATCGTTTTTTCGTAATCATAAAACATCTCCTCCCGTGTACCTATCGGAAGGAGATGGAGCAACATGTATGAAGGTGCTGTACGGCTTGTGTAAAGGTCTTGTGAATCTAATTCACGTAAATCGGAAGGACAGTCGCAAGATGTGTCATAAGTGCTTGTGTCTCTTCTTTTGGTTCAGATGTGACGTAAATAATCAACGCAGCAGCAACGATGACGAAGATAGCGATGACAAGAATGATGAAGAATGGCATCTTACTTTTTCGTTTTTCGGCCTGACGGTCCATGAAAGATTCCCCCTTAATGATGTAGACGATAGACATATTTGTTTGATTCCCTCTCCTCTTGTTTGAAAACCTTGGAAAAAGAGGGGAATGTGTAATTTGGAGGGAATAGAGTAAACATCTGAAATGGAATGAGGAGGATGTCGTCGTGCTTACGTTACTCAATTCATTGTTGTTGAACTTTTCACTATTGATTGCGACATTGCTGTTTGCGTTTTTACCGCTACGACGGATCGAGCGCATCTCGCCCAACTCCTCCTTACAAGTCCGACTCGTGATTGGTTGTATCGCGGGTGTGATTGGTGCGCTGTTGATCTTTAACAGTATCTCCTATGACGTTGCAAAGATTGATTTGCGTCTTGTTGCGCTCGTCACGGCGTACTTTTACGGCGGATTAGTCAGCGGTAGCATCACAATGCTGTTCATCATCGGCGCCCGATTTGCGGTGACACCAGCTGGCGAATACCAAGGATTGATTCTGACGACCTTGATCTGTGTCGCGTTACTCGTGACAGCGACGATTTATCGACGGTTCGCTGCTCAACGGATGAAGGATTATCTCGTGTTGCTTGGAACAGGTATCGCATACAGCTTACCGGCGCTCTATTTATTAACGAACACGTTCGAGCGGTTTTTAGAGATTGCGCTCGTCTATATCATTGTCATCATGATTGGTGGTTACGTCACCTATCGTTTCTTACAAGAACTAAGGAAGCACTTTTTGTTCGTCCACACGCAACAGGAACTGGCTTTAACGGATGGGCTGACGCAACTGGGAAACCGCCGGAAGCTAGATGAAACGTTAGCCGAGTACGCTCAGAACGGAACAGTCTTCTCCGTCCTCATTCTCGATCTCGATCATTTTAAATCAATCAACGATACATACGGTCATGAAGGGGGCGACGTCGTCTTACGACAACTCAGTCATCTCTTACAATCGTATTGTCCGGAACAGGGCGTCGTCGGTCGGTACGGTGGTGAAGAGTTTGTCTTACTATTGCCGGACGTACCACTCCGACAAGCGGAACGACTCGGAGAACGGATTCGTTCTGCCTGTGCCGATCAACACTTCGTTTATAAGGAGCATCCCGTCTTTCACGTCACATTATCGCTAGGGGCTGCCTCTTCCGATCAAGCATCGACCGTATTTGAGACTGTCCAGAAAGCGGATTTAGCCTTGTATGAAGCCAAACAAACCGGACGAAATCGCGTTGTCTGTTACCGAGACCCTTTACTGTAAATAAAAGCTGCCCCGCTCGACCAAATGGTCAGGCGGGGCAGTTGTGTTTAGCGATGCAGTAACGAAAATACATCATAGCGTTCAAAATCAGCTAACATATTCGGTGCGATCAACTGACGAATCATTGTTTCGTCCGCCCAGAGATAAGCATCGTGTTCCGCGGATAATTGAACGTCCGTTTGATTCGTCGAGCAGACGTACATCAACAAAATGATTTGCCGATCGGGATGTGTCAGGAAGCTCGAGGCATAGAGTAGATGCTCTGGCGTCACAGTCAATTGTGTCTCTTCTTTTATCTCGCGAACGAGACTGTCGACTGGTAATTCACCGAAGTCGATCTTGCCACCCGGGCATTCCCATGTGCCGCCACCAAAGTCAGCAGCAGCCCGGCGGACGATCAGGAGACGTTGCTCGTGAATGATGATGCCTTTGACGGCAGGAACGATCGCCGTCATCTGACGGGACTCCGCGATAATACGACAGGATCGATTCCTTCTGTTTCAATCAGCTGCTGATCGCGTAGATAGATTCCGCTTTCGTCAGCAAGTCCGAAGGCACGGCTCGTTGTTTCTTCCGTAAACGATTGCACGAGATGGGCAGCTTCGCCCCACGTCTCGTAATGCACACAGACGACCGCGTCGTTCAGTAAGGCAAGACCAGGCAAGCGAAGGCGTCGATTATCGCGTTGGTCGATCTCCGGAATGATACACCGTTCGGGCGAAACGAGAGCACCGGCCGAGAAGCCAGCGACGGGAACACCATCTGCGAAACGGGACTGAATGATGTCACCGATCGGTGTACCGACCAAGTATTGCTGATACAATTCGGTCTCGCCACCGGAGATGATGATGCCTTGACACTGCTTCAGTTGCGCGAGTTGTCCGTCTGTTGGTACGTCAGATAGTGGCAGATGGACGAAAGACGAAATGCCATCTTCCTGTAACGGCTTCATATAGATCGAGGCGTAACGCGTCCAGTCCTTACCGGTTCGCGGAACGTATAGAATCGCGACCGGTCCACCATTCGTTAATGCGGCAAATCGTGTTCGTAAGTTCGGTGTAAAAGGAGGACCGCCTCCAAAGAGGAATAAGTGAGTCGGCATGAGGCATGTCTCCTTTCAAGTTTAATCCAGTGTATAGCGGTTGATCGTCTCGTGCAACTCACGGGAGAGCGTATAAATCTCTTCCGTCAGCGTATGGACGACATCCATTCGTTCGCTGAAAGCGAGTGATTGCTCGGATGCATATTGGTTGTCTTGAGCGCTGGCGATGATTCCGGAACGCAGCTGTTCGGCTTGTGCGACGAGGTGGGAAGCGGTCGATAAGACATCCCGGTTCGTTTCCGAAAGGGCGGCCATATCAACAGTGACACCTTTTGACTGGGTGACGATCGAATCAAACGATTGCGTCGCTTCCGTGACGCGAACGACACCGTCTTGAACGGCAACGGTTCCGCGTGCCATGGCGTCTTCGAGTTGTTTTGTCTCCAGTTGGATCGAATCGATTGTTTCCTGGACGCGAACCATTGACTGTTTCGATTGGTTGGCAAGATTCTGAATCTCACGCGCGACGACGACGAATCCTTTGCCTTGTTCCCCGGCACGTGCCGCTTCGATCGAAGCGTTTAATGAGAGAAGATTCGTTTCGTTAGCGATCGATTCGATGATACTGATGATCTCTAAGATATTCTCGGAAGCGATTTGGACGCGACGTGATTTATCGGCCGCCTCGTCAATCGCATTTTGAATCGATTGCATCTGTTCCGTAACGGCATGGAGATCCGAACGTCCGGTCGTTGCAAGATTTTCTGAACGACTAGCGCTATCGACGACAAGTGCCGACGTTTGCGCGTTCTGCTCAATCGTCGCTGTCAAAGATTGCAAGGACGCTGTATGCCCATCAAACGCGCCAGACTGTTGCTGGGCGGTTGCGGCAATTCCAGTCATTGCTGTTGCCATCTCTTTTGTTCCGTGTCCGGTCTCTTCGGCTTCAACGACGAGCTCAGCGAGAGAGTCATCAATCGTCCGTGACATTGCATCGACTCGCTGTACCAAATTGATTAAAGAGAGGCGCATTGTCTCGAATAAACGGGAGAGCTGTCCAATCTCATCACGTGACGTCGCAACGACCGGTTGTGATAAATCGTGTTCGGCAATCGCGCCCGCACTATGCAGTAACGCGCGAATTGGTCGGACGAGCGTGCGTGTGAAGAGGATCGCAGCAAGTGCAACGAGAGCAATTAACGCCACTAACGCAATCAATAGCTTTTGGACGAAATCAGATAAAGAAGCAAACACTTCTTCCGTATGGACTTCGGTGATCAGTCCCCAGTTAAGACCGGCGATTTTTAGTGGTGTGAAGGACGTTACGACTTTGTGACCATCGGTGTCCGTTGTTTCTGTCGTTTTCGTCTGACCGGCAATGACTTGTTTGACCGGCGTCGACTGGATACGTTTTTCGCCGACTTCGGTCTGTTTTGTCGCTCGGAAATCAGAGCGTAAGCGTTGGTCGGCACCGACGAGATAGGATTCACCAGTTTTACCGAGTCCTGCTGTTGATTTCATGATTTGATTGATTCGGTCTCCAGCGAGTTGAAGCGCAAGCACTCCGCGTGGCTGCTTCGTCTTTGGATCAACGTAGGGGATCGCAAAGAAGGCTGCTGGAGCTTGTGACGGTTCGTAATACGCATAATCGGCGATGACGCCTTTTTGTTGTGTTAAGGCATTCTGATAGGCTTTTCCGAGCCCAGACGATTTTAAATCACCCGTGACAACATTCTGACCGAGGTCCGGTTCCTTGAATGCTGTGTAGACGACATTTCCGTCTGGATCAATGAAGAAGACATCATAGAAGCCAAACTGTTCGATGTACTGATTGAAATACGTATCGAATTTCTTCGCTTCTTGTTGGTAGGCGTCGTTCGCCAGTCCACCGTCCGCAAACTGTTTCGTTAAAGGAGCGAATGCTTGCTGGACTTGTTCGTTCTCTGCTAATGCTTCGAGGTTCAAAAATTTCTCATCGATATGTTGTGTGACAGTCGCTTTTTTGGCATCACGAATCGCCTCAAGTTTCGCGTAAGCTTCGTCCGTTAAGGCACTCTTCGTTTCAACATACAAAAACGAACCGATCAAGACGATCGGTACGATCGCAAGACCGAGGAAAGCGAGTAACATTTTCGGATACAGACCCCACTTCATACGCATACACTCCGTTCGTTTTAGGTTACCTTTAGTGTACGAAAGGAATACGAGAAGAGATATTGGATTCCCATATCTTTTAAATGACTTTATTTTCCGCAGAAGGTGTAATACGAGAGTCAACGAGCCGATAGAAGCGCTGCTGTCTAAACCACAGGGCGTGTTGTTTTACTTCTTGATACAGGACGAACAGAACGAAGGCGATAACGAGACCGCGTCCAATCCATGGTAAGACGAGAAGACCGTAGTTCATCGCACCAAACAGCTGGAGTAAGAAACGACGTTTACTCGGATCTCGCAGATACGTGATCAGTGGAAGTTGCTGATGCGTCTGCTTGAATAATCGCAGATGAAGAAACGGACGCTTTCGGTGAGACGGCTTCGGTAAGGCACCGTTCAATTCAAGGACGGTCGCCGATAAACTCGACTGTCGTTTCGTTGACAACAGGATATCCTCCGTCAATCCGTCCTCACGCAGTGACCAGTGCCGGACATGAAGGGATCCGAACAGCAACACACACAGTGCGACGACGAAGAGGACAGGGTGCGGTTGAAGCCAAAGCAGGAGTAACAGAGTGATGCGACCGGTTGCCAGGACGAGATGACCGCTCCATTTTCGCAAGAACCGTTGCCCGGATAACCGGTATGTCCAAAAGCTAAAGAACGGTTGGAGCAAAGAGAGCGCAAGACTAATCAGCAGTACTGTGATGCTGGACTGATCAAACCGAAGGAAATGTAACGGGAAACAAAGTAGATGTAAGCCAGCAGTGAATAGAAAAATCCGCACAAAGTGATACCGAACGGAATACCGCTTCATTCGAACGATCGCTCCAGGAATTGGTTTGAAAAAGAGACGGTCTGCTGGTTCGAACCAAGCGTAAAAAGCGGGCAGGAATCCATACAGAATCCAACCGAGTAAAATCCAAGCGACCGGAACTGTTTGAACCCAGTCCGCTTGACCACTTAAGATTTGAACCGTCTCATAGATGATGAACAGACCGATCGGAATGACGAGATACAGCAAGATTGTCCAGTCGAAGATTTCTCGGAAGAAGCGACGTTGATCCGCATGCCGCCGACGGATCCGTTGCTTCAGAAAGGTTTCAATCATGCTCGAGCACCATCGCTTCCATGATGTCAAATAAGCGGGCACTTGGCTGACCAGAGGCTTCACCGATTTGAGCGAGTGTCCCTTGATGTTTGATGCGCCCCTGATCAATCCAGACGAAGTCGTCACACAAACGTTCCGCGGAATCAAGAACATGAGTGACGAGCAGAATCGCGACGCCACGCGTTCGTTCTGCTTCGAGTAAATGTAACAACCGAATCGTTGCGACCGCGTCAAGACCAACGAACGGTTCATCGATGATCAAGCAGTCCGCGCATTGCATTAAGGCACAGACGAGCATCACCTTCTGTTTCATTCCTTTAGAGAAAGAAGAGACATAATCACCTGTGACAGCATGCAGTTCGAACGTCTTTAAGAGTCGTTCCGTATAGGCATGATCTGTCTCGTGGAGCGAGGCGACCAGCTCAAGGTGCTCGGCGAGCGTCAAATATTCGTAATAGGTTGGCTGTTCCGGAATATAGGCGAGTGAGACCGGTAAATCAATCTCTCCTTCGACCCAAGGTAGCGTACCGAACATCGCTTGAATCGTCGTACTTTTTCCTGCACCGTTTGTACCGATCAAACCGGTGATGGATCCAGGCTGTAAAGCAAACGCAATCTCTTGTAAGACGGGCTGACCGACGTCATAACCAGCTTGTTGAATGGATACATGCATGTGAAACATCTCCTTTCACTACATCTACTGATAGAAGGAGAAAAATGTTTCACAGCAACAGAAATCAGCAGAACCATACTAAAAAATGTAACAGGTTAAAAATAACAAATGGGCTATAATGGAAATATCAATTTTAGAGGATGATCACGATGCAAACAGTCGAACGAATTTATTACCGGGAGTCCGGCATGGGAAAAGGACAAACGTTTTGGTGGGACCGCGCAAGTCGGACGATTCGAGCGGAAGATGAAGAAAATCGATTGACGGCACCCGGAGAACGCACACTGACACAAGACGATCTAGCGTTCATGGATACGTGGATGAGGAAGTATGATCTAGTAGCGTGGGGGACGTATCCTGAGTCAGTACATGAGATGCTAGACGGGACGGATTGGACACTTGAAGTAACGACGAATAAACAAACCGTCTGTATCAGTAAGTCAAATGTCTATCCACCCGGATGGAGGAACATCCGTGACGCGTTGTATCGTTTTTTCACATCACAAGCGAGTCAGGAGGGGCAGCGATGAAACGAACATGGTTGTATGTGATTCCCTTTGCTTGGTTTGGACCCTATTTTGATTGGAAAGAAGGTTCGCTTCTAGGCTATGCCTTATTTTTGTTTGGACTCGGTGCTCTATCGTATTCACTTGCGCGGAGTGGGAAACCAAAAAACATCGCCATTGGCAATCTAGTTTCGTTTGTGATTTCATACGGGATCGCATTAAGCGTAGGGAGAGGATATGGTGAAGGGTACTTCAATCCATTGACGGTCAGTCAACTGGTGATCGGAGTAAGTATTTTGAATCTGGTCGTACAAATACCGATCGTGATGCATGCGATTCAACGACGAGCAAAACAAAGTAAAAGCGCTCCTTAAAATCAGGAGCGCTTAAGTATTAATTTTTACCTTTAAAGACGACTTCGTTATCGTTCCATGAGAAAGAAGGTTTATAGATGAGTTCGAGGGACTGACCTTTTGGTGCATCATAAAAGAGTTTACCCTTTAACGTCTTACCTTTGTTTAAATCACCACTGATTGCCATGTCATCTCCGAAATAAGAATCGACTTGTTCATCATTGATATAGAGGTTGAATTCCGTATCATCGATGAAAGCAGAATCATCGCCTTTATTGATTGCTGTTACATCAAATACAACAACATTGCCATTTTTTGATTCGCTGTACTGAGCAGGAGACTGGTTTTGAGCTTTTGAAATCGTGAGCTGTACATCACCGACTTTGATCGTATCGCCGAATGCAAAATGCTTAGGCGTATTTTTTTGTTTATCGCCTTTAGCCTGTTTTGAATCGACTGCAGTGACTTCATCTCCTTTTTTGAGCTCTTTGTCTACTTCATTTGCGAAGAATGATGTACATGCGACCATTGCAACGATAAGAATGACGATTGCGATGATCAAACCAAGTACCAATTTAAGAAGCTTTTTCATACTGATAAACCGATCCCTTCGAATTCAATAAGAATTGCTATGTATTTCCTACACTTATTAAAATGGAAAAAATGCTATACTTTTTAACAAATAACAAATTTTAATATAAAATAAGTAATAATTAATAATAATCTATCATAAAACCCAAATTAATACCATAATTTATTTATATTAAAATAATTTTGAAATTTCTATTTTTTAGGTTTTGAATAGAGAAGACACTACAAAAATTTACAAATAAAAAACATCACGCAAAATGCGTGATGTGTGATTAGAGGAGTCCTAAAATCTCGACTTCGACCAAGGCACCTTTTGGTAGTTCCTTAACCGCGATACAAGACCGAGCCGGGAAGTGATTATGCGGTGAGAAGTAATCGGAGTAGATCGTATTAAAAGAAGCGAAGTGTTCCATGCTCGTTAAGTAGCATGTCGTCTTGACGACGCGGTCAGGTGTCAGTCCCGCCTCTTTTAGGATGGCATCGACGTTTCGCATGACTTGTTCTGTCTGCTCGGTGATTCCGCCTGGTACGAGTTCACCTGTTGCCGGATCAATCGGGATCTGCCCGGAAGCATAGAGTGTACCGTTTGCAATGAAGCCTTGTGAGTAAGGACCAATCGCAGCAGGGGCGTTCGTTGTATCGATCTGTTTAAATGTAGACATGAAAAGAACCTCCTCTTATAAAATACATATGTACGACACCGAGTGATTCGACTCGGATATCCCTCAACCCTTCAAAGGAGTGAATTGATATGCCACTTTATCATAAATTAGTTCGAGACGCGATTCCAAACATCATCGACCAAAACGGGAAAAAAGCGACGTTCCGGACGTTGGATGAGAATGAATTCCTAGTGGAAGCCAAAAAGAAATTACATGAAGAACTGGCTGAATATGAGGAAGCGACGACGGACGCAGACGCTGTCGAGGAATTAGCCGATTTACTGGAGCTCATCCAAGCGTTAGCGAAAACACATGGCGCGACCGTTGAGAAACTGGAAGCTGTCAGAGCGAAAAAACAGCAACAACGCGGTGGATTCGAAGAACGTCTCTACCTGATTGAGGTCGAGGATTGATCCCGGAAGCGAAGCTGACGACGCATCACTTATATGACTCGCTCGTTGAAGCCATTGATCAGGCAGAGGAAGTCTATATCGTCGCAGCGTTTGCCCAGAAGTCAGGCGTCTCCTTGCTCGTTCCGACATTTCGTCGTGCCTTGCAACGAGGAGCCGAGATTCGGCTGTTGATTGGCGACTATCTACATATCACCGATCCAGAATCATTGGCGCAGTTGCTTGCGCTGGATGGATTGTCAGTTCGCTTTTATCGGTCAGGCGGACGCTCGTTCCATCCGAAAGCGTATCTGTTTCGAAACGCAGAGACTGGCTTATCAATCGTTGGTTCGTCGAACATCTCGAATAGTGCGCTTCGATCCGGTATCGAATGGAACGTCCATCTACCACAAGCTGTCGCTCCACAAATCCTTGATGATGCGATTGATGCCTTCATGGATCTTTATCTCAGTGAATCGGCAGAAGAACTGAACCCAGTTGTTTTAGAGGCCTATCGTCAAGAGTACGCGGCACGTCAATATGTCGCGGAACCAGAAGTTGAGTATGACGAAGGGACGGTCGTCGTTGCGCCAGAAATCCTGCCGCACCGAGTGCAGGAAGAAGCGCTGAACGCGTTACGGGAAACGATGGAAGAAGGACGGACACGGGCGTTGGCGGTACTTGCGACTGGGTTAGGGAAGACCTATCTCAGTGCGTTCTTTGCGGGAAATTTTACACGAGTCCTGTTCTTGGCACATCAAAAAGAACTGTTAATACAGGCCGAGCGTTCGTTTAAAAAAGTCAATCCGGCGTGGCAGACCGGCTTTTATATCGGCAGTGACCGGACTGTCACGGAGACGACTGAGATTGTCTTCGCATCCGTCCAGACGCTGGCACAAAAGCGTCACTTGGAGCGCTTTGCACATGATCAATTTGATCTCATCATTGTCGACGAGTTCCATCACGCAGCAGCAACGAGTTATCGGAAAATCATTGATCATTTCACGCCTCGTTTCTTGCTTGGTCTGACGGCAACACCAGACCGAATGGATGGTACGGATGTCTATGCGATCTGTCACCATAACGTTGCCTTCCAGATGCATTTCACAGCGGCGATTGCTGAAGGCTTTTTGACGCCGTTTCATTATTACGGTATTCATGACACGATCGACTATTCCCAAATTCGACGAATCGGTCGGACCTATGATGCATCGCAGCTCGAGCATCGACAACTTGATCGTGAGGTCGCGGGTAATATCTATCATTCGTGGGAGAAACATCGGCAAACGAAGACGATCGGCTTTTGTTCGTCAATCAGGCAGGCGGAGTATCTCGCGCAAGTATTCCGGGAAAAAGGAACGACGGCGTTTGCACTGACCGGGCAGACGACGAATCGCGTACAATACATGCGAGCATTCGAGCAAGGCGAGATTGACGTCCTCTTTACCGTCGATTTGTTCAACGAAGGTGTCGATATTCCGAAAGTGGATACACTCCTGTTCTGTCGACCGACTGAATCTGTCGCCATTTACACGCAGCAAATCGGACGTGGCTTACGTTTAGCGCAAGATAAATCGCATTGCGTCATCATTGATTTGATCGGGAACTATCGTAACGTCGAGACGAAACTGAAACTGCTCGGAACAATGAAAGAGTCGTTCAAGCGAGGGGAGACAGAACCAATTACACCACCGCCCGGCTGTGTGATTGAGTTCGATACACGGGCACTGGAATTGATTCATCGACTTCGGCAACCAAGTCAGCGGAAGTTACGATTAATCGAGCAATACGAGCAAATCAAATACGAACTCGGTCGTCGACCATCCTATGTTGAAATCGGAGAATATGCGGCAGTTCCACAAGGCTATAAACAAGAGTGGGGCTCTTATGTTGGTTTCTTAAAGGAGCAACAGGAGTTATCTAACGAAGAGGTCGAAGCGTACGACGCAAATCGTGAATTGATTGAACAAGTCGAAAAGACGATCATGAATCGGAGTTATAAGATGGTCGTCTTGCTGGCGATGCTGGAGCGGGGAGAAGATCGATGGATGGAACCGATTACGGCTGAAGAAGTCGCACCGTTCTTTTATGAGTATCTGCATGCGGAAAAGTATCGGGAGTTGAAGGATGCGCAAACGGCGGAGTTAAAAGGACCATTTGATGCAGCAAAAGTAGAACGGTTATTGAGGAAAATGCCGTTTCCGAAGATCGGGAAGCCATTTGCATTTGATTTTGATATCTTATCTATAGAAATCGAAATACAAAGTCCTGAACTTTTATATGTAATGGTTCGTGACATCATGCAATTTAGATTAAATTCATATTTTCTAATGAAAAAGTAATGATGAAGTTTTAAGTAATATTAGTGTGCTATTTTTTTTAGAGTACTCTCTTTTGACTAATTTAGAAATTGGTTAGAGAAAAGCGTAACGAGAAAAGCTTTATTCCGAATAAATCATACTAGGAGAAAATATATGAATAAAAAAGAAAATATTCTAGATGCTTGGATTACTATAGAGAAACTATCCGAAGGTTCTATTAACAAAAAAGATAAGTCCTTAATTTCTTTGGATGAGTATGAAAAGCAGGAAGATTTCAGAACATTTTTTTTAGAATTTATAACTAAGAAAAAAGAAGAAAACAAAGTATCAGATAAGCTATTCGAGAAGTCAGGTATAATCATATACTTTGATATTTTCGACTTTCAAGAAGTCGTGGACTTATTGAGAGCGAAATATAGGATTACTCAAACCGAAGAAGAAGTTAGCAATTCTCATAAATTCACGTTTGCTCTATGTTTTGATAATCAATTAAATTTAGTAGCCGATAAAGTATTCTACACGATGAGCGGCTATATCCGTAGATATGGTGACTTTCCAAAGGAGTTCTTGAAATTTGAAAACTCCTTCAGAGAAAAACTAAATCGGGAATTCAGTGAAGAATTTAACGCTACAATTTCTCGACTTTTACAAGAATATAATGCTGATAAAGAAAACTTACGTTATGCGTTTGTAAAGAACTTAGAGAAAGGAGATGCAAATTTACATTCATTTTTTATTGAAGATTTGAATAAGGCGAAGACAATCACTAACGAAAATTTAAATCGTTACTTCAAAGGTTTTTCAGGAATTAGAAAAAATCTAGACGGAAAAAAAGAATCTCCTAACTTTAATCCGCATATTTTTGAAGAAAACATTTTACAGCCTAAACTTTATCCGTTAGGACGATTCCCGAGTAATCCTGAATATGCCCTTTCGTTCATGCAACAAGTTGCTGTGAATTTAGCATTGAATGATAAAAATGATATTCGGAGTGTTAATGGACCACCAGGGACAGGAAAAACGACCTTGCTCAAAGATATCTTTGCTGATTTAGTAGTACAACAAGCATTAGAAATAGTAAAGATGTCTAACAAAAAAATGAAGGGATCGTTAGTTTATTGGCAGCACGCTAAATTCGCGATTTTGCCAATGTCTATTTCAGAAAAAAATATTATTGTTGCAAGTTCAAATAATGGGGCAGTCCAAAATATCGTAAAAGAGTTACCTAAAAAGTTAGAAATTGCGAATGAGTTTCAACATTCTCTGGCAGAGGCAGACTACTTTAAGGATATTGCTAATTCAAAATTAAAGAGTAAAGGTTTCGGAAAACATCGAGAAATCGAAAGTGAGCTTTCGGAGGAAGACAAATGGGGCGTATTTTCATTGGAAGGCGGAACAGCAAGCAATATCAATCATTTACTTTTAACTATTGAAGCTATTGAAAAAGACCTAGAAGAAAATTATCAAGATCATTCTGATACATATCGAGAATTTTTAAGTTTTTATAGTCAAGTAGAGGATACAAGAGAGGAAATTCAACGATTTAGTGAAGAAATATCTCGTCTTCAAAAATTAAAGAATGAATGGAATCAGGAAAGTAATACTTTTGAAGAAGAAAAGACTAAAAAACAAAAGGAATTAAGAGAGCGACACAAAGAAAAGAAGTTAGAACGTGAGATGCTAATCCAAGAAAATATCAGGTTAGACCATGATGTATCAGTGTTTACATCTGAAATTAATAACTTGACTGATTTACAATCTCAAGCTGAGAGAAATTACGATGTCATTATTTCACAGAAGCCAAGCTTGTTATGGGTTCAGAGGCTATTTAACAAATCAAATATTAAACAGTATTTTAATGATCTCAATCATGCGAATGACTATTTAAATCATATCTCTGAACAAAAAACTAATTTCCGAGATAATATCATACAATGTGAAAAAAAGAAGAGAAAAAATCAAGAATTATTAGAGTATTCTCTTAAGCAAGTTCAAGTTGAGCAAACTAATTTTGAACAATGGAATAATAATGAAAACAAACGTTTAAAAAAATGGAAAATAAAATTAATGAATTAAAGAGTAACAAACCTAATAATAATACAGGATTAAATTTTGCTCTCTCGTATGATGAACTTCAAAAATCTAATCCTTGGTCAACAGAAAAGTTTCGTAACTTGCAATCACAATTATTTATCTCAGCATTAAGAGTTAGAAAACAGTTTTTATATGAGAATAAAAAACAGTTAAAAACAGTTTTTATATGAGAATAAAAAACAGTTAAAAACAGCAAGAATGATTTGGAGTAAACAGTCTGAATATATTGGGAAAGAGAATGGAGAACAGTTAATTTCAGAATCATGGCAATGGTTGAATTTTACTATTCCTATCATTAGTACTACATTTGCTAGTTTTGGTAGGATGTTCAAAAATCTCAATGAAAATGCAATAGGTAATCTATTCATTGATGAAGCAGGACAGGCACTTCCTCAAGCCAGTGTGGGTGCTATTTTTAGAAGTAAAAAAGTTATGGTTGTTGGCGATCCATCGCAAATAAAACCGGTGGTAACATTAGATTCAAACGTCTTAAATTTGATTGGAAGACATTTTCAAGTCGATGAAAAATTTGTATCCTCTGATGCCTCTACTCAAACGCTCGTAGACGATGCAAGTCAATTTGGTTTTCAAAAAAGGGATGAGGAATGGATTGGAATACCACTTTGGGTGCATCGACGTTCGAATGATCCGATGTTTACAATTGCAAATGAGATATCTTATGACGGTCTAATGGTACAAGGTAAACCAGGTAACGCTAAAGGGAAATCATGCTGGTATATCTCTACCGGAAAAGCAAATGACAAGTTTGTGAAGGAACAGGGTGAACTACTGAAAAACCTAATTGAGAAACGGGTACAGGAGAATCCTGATTTAGCTAATGAAATCTATATTATTTCTCCATTTAAAAATGTGGCGCGTAATCTTGTGAAAACTTTAGATGAAATTAAATTTACAAAACGAGAAGGCGGAAAAGTATCAAACATTGGAACGGTCCATACCTTTCAAGGAAAAGAAGCAAAGATTGTTTATTTTATCCTTGGTGCGGACTCCACTAGTAGTGGTGCAGCAAGCTGGGCTGTTTCTGATCCAAATATGATGAATGTAGCTGCTACACGAGCAAAAGAAGAATTTTATATCATTGGTGATAAAAAATTATATGCGTCACTTGGTAGTAAAGTAGCGGATACAACAATTTCAATTATTGATAATTATAATGTATAAAAAATCTAATTATAAAATAATATTTTAAAAATTTTATCCAATAAATGAGGTTGATTTAATGTCTGTAAAACTCTTTTTAGTCGAAGGACTCCCAGGTTCGGGCAAAACAACAACGGTTGAAGCATTAACTCATTTGCTACAAGAGCAACAAATCAATACACGCCTTCATATCGAAGGAGATCTCAACCATCCTGCGGATTATGAGAGTATCGCTTACTTAACGCTTAGTGAATGGACAGACTTTCAAAGCAAGTACGCTTCACTCGATATCTTACGATTTACTGAGGTGTTCAATGACTACGTGCTGATATCATATCGTCAGTGGCAGTCAAAACAGGATGTTCCTGAAGCAGCACTTACATTTCTCCAAGCACGTGATATCTATGAACTGCCGTTCGAGTTGTATCAGTCATTGAGCTTTAAAAAGTGGGAAGCGTTCGTTGCTCAAGCGTTAACGATGGATACAACATATGTTTTTGAGTGCTGTTTCTTGCAAAATCCATTGACGATGGGGCTCATCAAATACGATCTACCGGAAGCGACGTTGCGAGCGTATATTGAACGCATAGCGACGATTATCGCACCGTTACAACCCGTTCTCGTTTATGTTGATCAAACGGATGTAGAACAAAGCTTCCGAAAAGCGTTAAAAGAGCGTCCGACAGAATGGGCGGATGGATTTGTATCCTATTACACTGAGCAAGCATATGGTATGAATCATTCGTTATCAGGAGTGGAAGGGACGATTATGATTTTACAGGTACGGCAAGCACTGGAGCGTCAGTTGTTAGAAATGCTTCAGTTCAGAGTAGAGAGATTCGGAAATGAAGATTTTTCAGTAGAGGCAAGACAAGGCTGGTTAAAACAATTGATTCAGTCAACTGTGCGTTCGACTTCTTTGAGCGAGAGCTAACTAAAGGGCGATTCCAAGTCACGGAATCGCCTTTTATCATTGCGACAAGCTCTCTATTTTTTCGAGTAAATCATCCTCGTATTTTCGGTCAGAAATAACCTCGACGAGCTGATGAAAAGATAGAGCTGCTTGTTTAAAAGTTTGAATGAAATCTAGTGTATTATAGACAGCTTCTTCTTGATCAATGGTTAATGATAATCGATTGTTATTTACTTTTTTCAAACACACTTCAATAGGTGTGTTCGGATAATAGAATGTAGCAGAGTTATCTTCTAGACAGTTTTTCAAAGCATCTGCATAGTACTGCCACAATGGTGCAAGTTCATCTGAGTGATCGGCTCCTTGTATGATTTCATTCTGGGCAAAAGAAATCGTACCGTCTAAATTTAAAAAGCCATCCTCTAACCAATCCTCTTTTTGCTGAATGTATACTTGAATGCGATCTTGTTCTGTGATGTTCACATGTTCCTGTTCATTTTCTAAAAAGATAAAGGTTTGGATATCCATAAAGCACACTCCTTCTTCCATTCATGAATTAAGTTAATATATATGTCCTTCTTCAACGCCTATGACATATTTTAAATCATCAACCATTCCTGTAAATTGCTTTGAACCTGTAGAAACATTTGAAAGATCACTCTATTTTGTTTGGCTACATTACAATGGAGAGGTCTGTGGAAATGGAGGATTTTCCACACATAAGACAATACTAGTTGGAGCCGTTAGTTCAGCCAATTATGCATGCAACTTTTTAAGCGATAGCTAAACAAAAGGCGATTCCAACTTACGGAATCGCCTTTACCTATAAAAAAGCTTCGTAGCGAATCAATCTTCTAGTTCAATGACAGTTCGAGTGAATGTCAAAAAATCATTAAGATGACGATCTAATATCGCTTGAAGAATGTCTAGATTCAGTGATTGATAGTCATGTACTGCAATGTTACGAAATCCGACCATGTTCATGAGACTAGTAGCTAGGGAAGTATCGATGAGCTGAGCTTCCTCGAGCAACTGAAATCCATCACGACTCGATTTAGGTAGACCAAGCTTCCGTGTTCGAACTAGATGCATGGCAATATCGATACTTGCCTCACATGCCCGCTGGATGTTCAAAATGATACTATCTTGTTTGGTGTAATCCTTTAAATGACTAGGTTCGTTCTGGTAGACGTCCTGTATTCTTAATAAACAACGTTCAATGGTCGCTATCTTATTTAACAACACATCGTTCATATTAAAAAACACTCCCCTGATCTTTGATTGACTGTACGATTGGAGCCCTCTCCTCAGAAAAGGCAGCATACATGCTATAAGCACGCATTTGTTGTCGTGTCAGCTCATTAGGATTTTGACAGTCGATGACTAAACCTTCTGTGAAGATTTGCATCGTCAAAATCGGATCAATCTGTTTTATATCGACGAGATCAACTTCACGGCCAGCGAGTCGTGCTAATTGACCCGCCAATAAAAATCGATCGTAGGCGGAGAGGGTGTGGTCACTTAAATAAGCGATATCCAAATCACTATCGTCTGTCATGTTTCCCGTAGCTCCGGAGCCGAATAAGATAATAAAATGAGCATGCACGTGTACGTTAATCGCTTGAACGAGTTGTTGTCGCAACGTCACCGATATCATATGATTCGCTCCTTCTAACCCTTTTTTCAAAGTATACCATGGCTTGATAGACTAAAAATAAACTCCCCGGTTTTGAACTGAACCAAAAAAGTTAGACAATAAATAATTTGTCAGGCGACCTTGAGGACCTGAGTCCGGTATTCCACCGGGCTCAGGTTTTTTAGTCGTCTCTTGATACGACGATGGTTATAGTACT
>Ga0308160_10001042_pt1 | contig 42692 bp, 40 predicted proteins | sample PhyFR1_FD_201036 | JGI IMG/M metagenome (GOLD analysis project Ga0308160, IMG submission 201036) | Phyllosphere microbial communities from UC Gill Tract Community Farm, Albany, California, United States - DLSLF.R1 | ecosystem: Host-associated > Plants > Phyllosphere > Unclassified | place: USA... | reverse complement strand
TTGCGCAGCGCGGTCGGACTCGGGACGCCCGTTGAGCGCGGGGATACGGGAGAGGAGTAGTGCGCCGACGAGATACGACACGGCGTCGATCAGGAGGACGGCCGGCCCGCCCGTGGTCGCCGCGATCAGTCCTCCGAGTGGCGGTCCGGCGATCCCGATGAGTGTGCTGACGGTCATCATACGAGCGGTCGCCGCGGCGATTCCGGTTCGCCCCACGATCGCCGGGATGGCACCGAAGCTCGCGGCGTCGAAGAAGACGAACGCGATCGAGGTCGTCAGGCCGACGAGGACGAGGTGCGCCGGAGCAACGGCGCCGAACATGGCCGCCATCGGGACGCTTGCTGTGGCTAGGGCGCTGATGACGCTCGACCCGGTCAACGTGGAGCGGGGGCTCCACCGGTCGACGAGCGCACCGACGGGAAGGCCGAGCACGAGGTAGGGAACCGCTTCGACGGCGGCCAGGAGTCCCGCGAGGGCGGCGCTGCCGGTGAGCTGGAAGAGCATGAGGGGCAGTGCGACAGCCGTGAGGGCGTTACCGGTCCAGGAGATGCCGCGGGACCAGAGGTAGACGCGGAGCATCAGTGCGGAAGCGGGGTCGGGCGGCGGACCGCATGGATTGGACGCCGTCCGCCGAGGAACGGCCATGCGTGGGGAGCGTTCGAGATTCGCCCGGGCACGAGCATCCTGACGACATGGAGCCCGTGCGGTCGGACATCGTCGGTCGTCAGATCGATGGTGATGACCCGCTCGCCCTGTCCGGAGAAGTGGGCGAGGAGGCGTTTGAGGTCCGGACCAGGGCGGACATCGCCCAGGCTTATTGTTCCGATGAGGCTGCGGTCGAGCTCGTCCGCGAAGCGCCCTTGTATCGTCGGGTCGAGATGCAGCTGGAGGTGACAGCCGTAATCGAGGACGTCCGACAGGTCCTCGGCGTACGAATGCGAGTAGCGACGGTCGGGGCGGTGTGGTGCCAGCGGACTTCGCGGGTCGGCTGCGACCTTGGCGTATGGCCCTGCGGCGTCGTCGAGGTCCGCGACGAAGAGTTGCAGCTGTAGGGCCTCGCCGAGCGCCTTCAGCGCGCTCGCCTCGGGGTCCGATCCCGTGCCGACGCCGAGCGTCAGATACCCCGTGCAGCGGTCGTGCAGGAGGGCCCCGATGACGGGCACCCCGGTGTCCGTCGGGAAGAGCAGCCAGCGCGGCTGGAGGAGACCACGCGGTCCCGCAGCGAAGGCGTCGAGCCATCTGGGCACTCGCAGTTCCAGTATGCCGCTCCCGCCGACCCAGGCGCGGGTCATCGCATCGCGTTCGACGATCTCACGGAGACCGCCGAAGCGCGCAGCATCGAGCGAGCGCTCGGTTGCGAGGCCAGCCTGCATGACCGGGTGGAGCAGTGGTCGCGCCTGGATACTGTAGGAGACCCAGACCGACGCCGCAGGGACGAGCACCTCGCTGCCGTTCGCGTCGTGGCCGATCGTCCAGTCGGTCACCGTGTCCGACGTGAAGTGGGACCTGACCGGGAGTGCCAAGTCCTCGGGGTTGACGTGATCGACCCCGTCCAGGTCGCGAGCGCTGGAGCGCACAAGTGGTCCGGTGACGAGGTTGCCGCAGTACCGTTCGACCGCTTCGCCGATCGCGGCCCCCAACATCGCCGCACCGTCGCCGAACGCGTACCCGGCACCGCTCGAGTCTGAGCGCCATTGGGCGAACGCGGCGGTGTCGGCGAGGACAGCGTGCAGGAGCCCGAACGGTTCCGGGAAGTGGGCCGGGACACTCCGCGGTTCCACGGCGCGGATCACTCCGGCGCGCGCGTCGACGAGAGGTGCGAGGGTGGGAGGCAGGTCGAAGAACATCGGTGATCCCATCAGGCGAGGGGGAGGGGGAGGTGCGTCAGTTCTGCGGCCGAGGAGGGCTGACGGTCCCATCCGAGGGCGCGGGGGACGTCCACGTATCGATCGGAGCCGCGAAGCGGGAAGGCTGGGGGTCCGTTGCCGACGAGCCCCGCTGCGACGACCCGGACCACGACGAGCCCGCAGCTGCGGATGTCTTCCGTCGTGACGTCGACCGAGACCATGCGGACGCCGCGGTCGGTGAGCATTGCGACTCGATCTCCGGTGATCGGGGCCAGCGCGCCGAGATCGTGGCGCCGGTCGGGCCGGAGACGAGGGAGGGCCGCCGAGGCCATTCGAGGGTCCAGGTACAACTGGGCGATGGAGGGGAGGTCCGAGAGGGTGCTGAAGTCCTCCGGCACGGCGTCCCGGTAGCTTCGATCGGCGCGGTAGGGCAGAAAGACGTGGGCTTCGATCGCGTCGGCTCGCATCGCACGCCAGACCTCCGACTCGGGATCGAGGAGCTGCCGGGTGATGCGGTGGAGGCCGAGGGCCTCCATGACGGCTTTCCGTGCGGCCGACGTCGGGTCGCTCCGACAGGCGCTGCCGAACGCGAACAGTCCGTCCCGCTCCGGATCGCCGTCCTCGATGACGGCAGCGACGACCCGGCCGGGGAGGTCGGTGGGTATGTTCAGTAGCCGCACGTCGAGGCCTGTCTTCCCGAGCATGCCGCGGACGACGCCACCGTCGTCGAGTTCGTGCGACGAGGCGCCGGAGGCCCACCAGACGGTCGTCGCGTCGCGTTCGATCAGCTCGTCGATGGCGCCGGTCTCCGCGCTCACGCGGTCTTGCCCGGCCGCGATGCCGGAGTACATCAACGAGTGCGTCGAGCGCTCCCCGGGCCGGTTCGACGCCCGCGTCTCCAGGTAGACGAGCGACGCCGGGACCCACACCTCGCCACCGGTGCGCACGTCGCGACCACGGGCCCACCGGACCGGGAGATCTCTGGTGAACGGCGTGAACGGAAATCCGGGGAGCTGGTACTGCTCGGGTGTGTACAGGGCGAGCGTCTGCGGGTCCAGTGCATCCTCGCCACGGAGCGCGTGATCGTCCCAGCTGCAGTACGGGAGGTCCGCGGGTACGGCGTTGCCGCAGTACCGTTCCACGGCTTCACCGATCGCGGCACCGCGGGCGGCGTCAAGATCGCCGAGGGAGGCTCCGAAGCCGAACCCATCGGCCCGCCACGCTGCGAAGCGCTCGGTGTGCGCGACCGTCGCGCCGTGCGAGCGCCAGAACGAGGGATCGCCCACCGATGGGGGCTGCGCATTCGTCGAGGTGAGGATCCCGGTACGCGGGTCGATGAGGCGGTCGGCATCGATCATGCGACGGTTCCCTCAGCATGACCGACCGCGGGCAGGACCAGGCGGCCTCGGTCGACGGTCTGCACGATGAGACGCGGGAGGCTTTCGGTCCCGGTCCGGTATCGATCCGCGGTGCCGGTGTTCCTGGCGAGTCGCGGCAGGTCCGCAGCCGTCAGTTCGAGGACGAGCGTGTGTCCAGGTTGCAGCTGGATCGACAGAGGACCGAGCGGGAGATGCAGGCGCACCTCGGTCGTGTCGGTTCTGGCTTCGGTCACGGCGAGTTCGACAGCAGGACCGCTCCCCGACACGAGGAGAAGCCGGAGGATCCAATCACCTACGTCCGCATCGCATCGGCCCTCGAGATCCACGGAGCCCCACCCCACGAATCGTGTCGCTGCAGTGGTGATCGGCCAGTGGACGGCGTCGGTGCGCTCGAACAACGGCCCGCGGTCCGCCGCCTCAGCCCGGCTCGGGAAGGGCGATCGCGGGTCGCTCTGCAGGATCGCTGGGCGGAGTTCGTGCATGTCGGCGCTGCTTGCCGGCGGCCATCGGTCTGCGCTCTCCCAGGTGTCCGCCCCAATGACGAAGGTGTCGGCCCGCCGGAGCGGGAGGCGTCCGCTCAGGGCGTCGTCGATCCAGGTCAGCAGCTCGGTCGACCAGGCGATCTTGGATGCCTTGCCGTGGTCGAATACGCCCACCCGGGTTCCGGCGGAGAACACCAGGTCGTGCAACCACGGGCCGACGAGGAGCCGCTTCGGGGTTTCCGCGTCCCCGACCAAGTCCCAGTGGGCCAGGGTCTCGTCGATCAGGAGGTCGTGCCAGCCGCCGACGTGCAGACTCGGCGCCCGGACGGCAGCGAGATCGGATGCGGTGATCTCCTCACCCGTCACCGCCTCGGGCCCGTCCTCGATCACGGCATTCCAGCCGGGCAGAGCAACGCCGAGTCGATCGGCGATCTCGACGACCGGGAGGTGGTCGAGTAGGGTCGGATCCTCCCGGAAGACGATCGCGGATAGACCTTCTCTGCTCGTCCGGGCGTCTGCACGCTCGGTCCACCAGGCGGCGTGTTCCCCGAGGCGAAGGATGCCTGACGGCGAGAACTTGGTGCGTGCGAGCGACATCGATGGACCGAGGCTGACGATCGCAGCGGTCTCGTCGGGCCGTTCGACGGCCATCGCCCAAGCGGTGTAGCCCGCGTAGGAGCCACCGATCACGATGATCCGTCCGTCGCTCCAAGCCTGCGCCGTGATCCAGTCCACAAGGACGGCACCGTCGGCCCGCTCGTTCCGATACGGGTCCCAAGTGCCATCGGAGTCGTAGCGACCCCGGACGTCTCCGACGACGAACGCGTAGCCGCGCGCGGCCCACCCTCGGCCCTCTTCGAGATGCCTCGAGCGACCGTACGGGGTCCGCAGCACAACGGTCGGTACCCGGTCTGTGGTCGGCGGTCGATGGACATCGTAGGCGAGGGCCGTCCCGTCGGCGGCGAGCAGCCGCTGGTTCGCGCGGATCACAGCGAGGCCACTGCGGGAAGCGGGAGCACGGGGTGGTAGCGTAGCAAGCCGTCCGCGCGGATCTCGACCTCCGTCGTCGCGTTCGGCGCGTCGGTTCCGGACGCCCACGCGAAGAGGTCCGCGGCGATGATCGCGGCGGCGATCCCGGCTCTTCCGGGTGTTGCTCGGAGCGGCACGGTCGGCAGGCCGTCGAGATGGGTCCAGAGCCCCTCGAGTTCGTCGAGGAGCGGGTCCGCGGCCCGTCGGCGCCCGCGATAGTCGAGATAGGAGGCGGCGTGGGGACCCGCGCTGAACGGACCGACGAAGAGTGCGAGGCCATCGTCGTGGCAGCGGTGCAGAGGAATCCCACTTGCGGCGAGTCCCGTCCAGTGCCGGTCTCGGAACCACGGTTCGACGGAGACGACGGCGTCCGGCTCGGCATCACCGATGAGCACTTGGACCAACCCCGGCTGCGCGTCCAGTGCCAGTTGCAGCGCGTCGGACACAGCACCCCGTCCCAGGATCCGGACGTGCTTCGGCGTCACCTGTGCCTCGGTCCGTGAGGGATCGTCGATCAGTGCGCCTCGATGTCGGAGCTGTTGCTCGAGCGCCTCTGCGTCCGGTCCGAGCGAGGCCAGGTCGGTGCCGGACGAGATTGCGTTCGCAATCGCCGACAATCGGTCGTCCGGTCCATCGATCCGTTGATACCGTCCGCCAGGTTCGGCCAGTCGCCACGAGTCGGGTGCTGAGGCGTAGAGGTGGTATCCGGGGGCGAAGCGGGGCATGACATGGGGCCTTCCGACGACGAGGTGAAGTGGTTCGTTCGAGTGCAGAGCGGTGGTCGCCGCGCCGAAGCGCGACGACCACCGGGTTCTCACTCCGCGTCGAACGCGAAGGGGTTGTGCACGAGAGCGTTCGTGCCCGGACCCTGTGGCGCGCTGAGCACACCGGCGGGAGCGATCGTCTCGAACGCGAACGGGTTGTGCACGAGAGCGTTCGTACCCGGACCCTGAGGTGCACTGAGCACTCCGGTGGCGGCGATCGGTTCGAGGTTGATGTTCTGCATGACATCGTCCTTTCTGTATTGAGAACCATTCTCAATTAACGCAACCTTAGGGAGCGTTTGTCGAATTCGCAACCGGATCGTCGGTTCGCCTCCCCTTCGCTTAATGAGTATGATTCTCAATACGCGATGTGCTGTCGCGGTGGAAAGGCATGAGATGCACGATCGACGGGCACCCTTCGCGAGCAGACCACGTACCCGGATCCTCCTGGTCGCCCTGGTCGTGTTTCTCGTTGTCCTGGGTGGGACTTCGATGGCTGTAGGATCCGTCGGGGTCACGCTCCCCGAGGTGATCGGCGTGATCCTGGCGCACCTCAGGGGAGGGCCGAGCGCAACGGAAGCGGTCGATCAGATCGTCTGGGACGTCAGAGCACCACGCACCATCCTCGCGATGGTCGCCGGGGGAGGGCTGGCGATCGCCGGCGCGGTGATCCAAGCGATCATCAGAAACCCACTCGGGGATCCATCCCTGATCGGGGTGACGCCCGGTGCGTCGCTCGGTGCCGTGGCAGTTATCGTCATGGGCGGCGGAGCACTCGGCGGCTTGCCCCTGACGATCGCCGCGTTCATCGGCGCTCTCGTGACCTTCGGCGTGGTGTTCCTGCTCGGGCGGTCCTCGGGCCGCATCCCTCCGACCCGGCTCATTCTCGCCGGCGTGGCCATTGGCTACCTGGTGTCCTCGATGACCTACTTCCTGCAGACCATCGCCACACCGAACCAGGTCCAGCGCGTGCTGTTCTGGAGCCTCGGCAGTGTGGGCGGCGCAGACTGGGGTGTGCTCCCGATCCCGGTGGTCATCGTCGTGCTCGGGACCGCATGGCTCCTAGTCAACGCCGTCGCGCTGAACGCCGTCGTCGGAGGCGATGACCTCGCTGCGTCACTCGGGATCGACGTGCCACGGCTGCAGATGATGCTCCTGGTGGTGGTCGCCTCCATGACCGGTTCGCTTGTCGCCGTAGCCGGCGGCATCGCGTTCGTCGGCCTCGTCGTCCCGCACATCGCACGTCTCCTCGTTGGCGCGGACCACCGCCGCATGCTGCCGGCTACGGCGGTCCTCGGCGCGATCTTCCTGCTGCTCGCGGACCTCGTAGCGCGGACCGTCCGTGCTCCTGCCGAGCTGCCGATCGGCGTCATCACTGCAGCCGTCGGCGCGCCGTTCTTCCTCTGGTTGCTCACATCGGGCAGGACGACGCGCGCCGTTCGTGCGCCAACGACGGATGCGCCAGCACTGCGGAAGGCGTTTCGCTGATGCGGGTCGAGGTCGACCAGGTCAGCATCGACGTCCACGGCTCGACTCTGATCGACAGCGTGTCCTTCGTCGCCCCGGCGGGTGCGACGGTCGGATTGCTCGGCCCCAACGGCTCGGGGAAGTCGACCCTGCTGCGGGCCGTCTACCGTGCCCATCGTCCGGTGTCCGGCACGGTCCGCGTCGGCGGAGAGGACGTCTGGCGCCTTCGTGCGCGTGAAGCCGCCCATCGAACCGCGGTCGTCTTGCAGGAGGAGCAGCGCGAGTTCGAGTTCTCTGCTCGTGAAACGGTCGAACTCGGGCGCATCCCGCATAGACGACCTGGCCGTCGAACCCAGGGCTCGGATGAAGAGGCCGTCGGCCGCGCGATCGAGCTGTGCGGGATCGGCGGGTACGCGGACCGCCCGCTCGGATCACTGTCAGGCGGTGAACGACAACGTGTGGCCGTTGCGCGGGCCATCGCGCAGGAGACCCCGGTGCTCGTGATGGACGAGCCGACGAACCACCTCGACGTCCTCGCGCAGATCGAACTGCTCGAGCTCGTGTCCGGGCTCGCGACGACCACCATCGTCGCACTCCACGATCTCGGACTCGCGGCCGCGTATTGCGACCACCTCGTGGTGCTCGACCGGGGCCGTGTAGCGGCGTCCGGTCGTCCCGAGACGGTGATGACCGCAGCGCTCATCGCCGAGGTTTACGGAGTCACCGCCGAGATCGGCGTGAACCCGCTCACCCAACGTCTCGCCGTTCACCTCGGCGCGGCAATCCCCAGAACCATTACGAATCCCGTGGTCCAGCCCGCGGGACGAAAGGAACCACGACATCCATGAACCTCCACCCGAAACGCACCGCCGCCAGCGTGGCCATCCTCGTTGCGACACTGATCACGTCCGCAGGGTGCGCGAGCGGAAGTACACCCGTCTCGACCACCGCCGCTGCGACCGGCGACGCATACCCCGTCATGGTGTCCAGCTGCGGAGCCGACTATACCTACGACCATGCACCGAAACGGGTGCTGCTCGGGGCTCCGGGCGTCATCGACACCCTGGACGCTCTCGGTGTCGGAGACCGAGCGATCGGCTATGCACTGGCCGACCTCGACAGCGGTGAAGCCAAGGCCCATCCGCAGCTCACGCAGAACACCACCGATTGGACGCCCAGCAAGGAATACCTCGCCGGCGCCGCTCCAGACTTGTTCATCGCCAACGACGAGCAGCAGTTCTCCGGCGATGGCGCTGCCGGACTCGATGACCTCCGAACACTCGGCACCGGTCTGTACGTGCTCGGCGACTACTGCGCCGGCGCAGCCGCAAAGCCATCGGTCGACGCTGTGTACGACGACATCGATGCGCTCGGTACCATCTTCGACGTCCCGCAGCGTGCGAAAGCGTTGAACGACAAGCTACGGGGCCGCGTCTCCGCAGCAGCCGCGCTGCGCGGCGACCAGCAGCTGACAGTAGCCTCGGTGACCATCGCTGACGGGACGGTCTACGCCCTCACCGGCGCCGGGTACCAGGCGGTCCTCAATGCCCTCGACCTGAAGAACGTCTTCTCCGACGCGGGCGCGAACTTCACCCAGATCAGCCGTGAAGACGTCATCACCGCGGACCCCGACATCATTTTTGTCACCTATGCAGGCAAGGGCGAGAAGGACGCGGCAATCGCATCTGCCAAGTCCTTGTTCGCGGGGTCCCGGGCATCCGAAGACGGGCGTGTCTTCGGGCAGGACGAGAACGCCTTCCAGGCCGGAGGTGTCCGCATCATCGAAGTTGTCGAGCAGGCCGCGAAGGACGCCTTCGCCGACTGAACCTGGCTCGACTCGCGATCGCGATCTGTCGAGACCAATCTCTTCGGCCTGAGAGAGCGCTTCCTTGAGATCATTGCGGTCCACGCCGGACCGAGCGGACCGGATTCCGCCGGACAGCACGATGACGGAGCGGAGTCGGCTGCGTGCGATACCGTGACGAAGAACCAGGTAGGTGCGTGGGAGCCCACCCTGACCCTCGAATCTCGCACCATGATGCCACCATCAGCTTCCGAGCAGAGCCTCCAAGGTATGGAGTCCGGTCCAGTGGTGTGCGTCGATGCCGAAGGAAGAAGCGGCGGCCACATTGTCGTCTCGGTCATCGAAGAACGACACCTCAATCGCTGGTGCACCAAGATGCTCGAGCGCGATCGCCCAGACCTGGTCATCAGGTTTGGCAACCCCGAGCTGCGCGGAGGTCATTACACAGTCGAAGACTCGGCTCCAGCGCGCCGTGCGGAGCGTCTCATCGAGTTCATGCGGGGCGTTCGAGAGAATCGCAAGGGAATGACCCGAAATCCTGCAGCGCTGCAGAGCCGACAGCGTCGCCGGGGCAGGGCTACTCCACCGGAGTCGTTCGACAGCGACTAGTGCGCGAATGGTCACCGGTTCAGGAGCCGGGGTACCGGCATCGTCGGCGACTCGCGTCCAGAACCATGTCGCGGCTGCGCCGCGATCGTATTGATCGCGGTGCCGGTGAAATGCATCCTTGACTCGAGCGAGCACGTCCGGCTCGAGGCGTCCGACCAGGAGCTTCGTGAACGCCCCAAAGTCATGAGGGCTATCAATGAGCACCCCTCCGACATCGAAGAGCAGCCACGGGCGAAGACCATGAACCGATGAGGAATGAATGTTGTCTCCCTGTGCTAGAAACCATCTATGAGTAAAGGCCGCGAACCGACGATCTATGAAGTCGCGGACCGAGCTGGTGTGTCGAAGTCGGTGGTGTCCCGAGTCGTAAGCGGAAACGGTAGCGTCAGCGCGAGCACACGCGAGCGAGTGATCGATGCTGCGGTCGATCTGGGGTACCGGGTGAACCTCAGTGCTCAAACGCTGCGGTCCGGCAGGGGGCAGCTTGTCGGGCTCCTGTTGAGATCGTCTGTCTCTCCGTTTTACGGCCGCCTCATGTTCGAACTCCAACGCGAAGCGAGTGCCGATAACGCACGGCTGGTGGCTGTCACAGGCAATCTCGACGAAGCGAGCGAACGGGACGCACTGGAGACCTTGCTTGAGCTGCGAGTTGCAGCGGTGGTCATCGGGAGTGGCCGGATGCCTCCAGAGGTCATCGACGATGTGTCGTCCAGAATCCCGACGATTGTGATCGAACGAGAGCCGGGGGCGGTCGCTGCAGACTCCGTGACGTTCGATGGCGCAAAGATCGGGGCGGAGACAGTCCGGCGCCTGAGCAACGCCGGACACCGCTCTGTCGCTTTCTTCGATCATCTGCTGAGCGCCAGCGCGGTGCCACGCCGCGTCGGTTTTCTGGCAGCTGCGGCGGAGTACGGGCTGCAGGTAACCGTCGTCGACGCAGGATACGACTACGGTCCGAGCATGGCTATCGCGTCCCGCTTGATTGCGGAACACGCGCGAGAACGCACCGTGTCCGCCATCGTCACCCTCGGATACGAGGCTGCCGAAGCTGCCCTCGATGCGAGCGCCCAGCACGGTGTCTCCGTGCCGGGCGACCTCACCGTGATGACGTTGGCGCTGCCGGATGAACCGCTTGCTGGCCGTTGGGACGTCACCGGGTATCGGAGCGATACCGCGGAGCTCGCCGGGGCGGTCTGGGGACAGCTCCGCTCTCGACTCGAAGACGCGGATGCCGAGCCAGTCGCGATCACCGTTCCAAGACATTTCCACAGGGGCTCGACGTTTGGCCAGGCGACGGCACTCGTCAGACACTGAGGCGGATGCTCTGCAGGATCGTCCAGGTCATCGACTGCCAATAGTCGCCGGTCCAGTCCTCCGAGGTGAAGCGGTAGATAGTGATGGTGTCGGCCGTGAAACTCGACGGTTTGTGGAGGTCGAGCGCCTGAAGCACCAGCAGCAGCTCATCCAAGAGGTGTGCACGCCCTGCGCCGTCATGGCCGACGACGGTGATATGCCCGCGGGTGGTTTCCGATGACGCAGCCATCCGAGATTCGACGAACCGGTCCTCGCGCGGGAACACGCTGAGCGGCGCGATGGCTCGGAAGAGATGATCGAGCACGCAGTGCAGCTCGGCGTTCACGTTCCCATTGTCATCGCGATCAACGTCGTACCCGATCGAATCCACGAACTGATGACCGAGGCCGGAGTTGTGCACGATGAATGGGGTCACTTCAGTGAGCGCTTCGTTCACCGCGGCGACCAAGTCCGTTTCGGTGATCCCGTCCGCGAGCGCGATGCTGCCGATCAAGGTGGTGTGGGGCGGGTACGCTGCGGCAGCGGTGAATCCAAACTGTCCAGAGGCGATCGAGAACCCTGCGAGGCAGTCCCGGATGAGTTCGGCCGACGGACGCAGAAAGACGCCGTACCGATGTGAGCCGCGGTAGCGGTCGACGAGGGGCTTGTCGACAATCTCGCCCTGAAACGTGCCGGTCACTTGCTCGCGCGTTCGTTGTAGGTGGCGAGGATCTCCTCGGAAGCTGTCTCCGCCGTCTTGAACGCGCTGATGACGTCGGCTCCGTTGGCGATCTGCTCCATGGCCGTCTGGACGGCTGTGCGGGTCTCGGTGAGCGCGCCCGTGTGGCAACCGGCGGTCGCGGTGGTGCTCGGCGTCGCCACCAGCTGATGGAGGAGGACCTTTTCCGCGGCGGAGGAACCACCAGCGAGGGACTTCTGTGCGGCGACCTGGCTCGGTAGGTACCCCGAGGCGGCGAAGATCTGTTCTTGACTGGAGGCTGATCCGAGGAAGGCGGCGAACTCGGCGGCCGCGGCTTGCTGCTTGTCGGTTTTGTCTTGGCCGATGATCCACACTGAGTTTCCGCCGGGCACGGCGCCGCCGTCAGGATCAGATAGAGGGAATGCGACCGGGACGAAATCGTCGCCGAGCGCTGCGCTGATGGTTCCTAGAGTGCCTGACGACCCGAAGAGCATCGCTGCTGTCCCGGTCGTGAACGCACTCATGGACGCGTTGCCGTCCGTTCCGACATTCAGAACTGCGCCACTCGCGAAGAGTTCCTGGAGGCGCGTCCACAGTGCGACCTGCGCCGGATCGGTGTACGTCATTTCGGTGACCGCCTTGGCACCGGTGCCGTTCTCCGGGGTGCAGTACTCGACGCCAGCGGCTGCACTGAACTCCTCGTTCCACCACGGGCTCATATGGAAGGTGAGACCAGCTGTGCCGGTAGCGGCGTGAATAGCCTCTGCCCAGTCGAAGACCTCGTCGAACGTCCTCGGCGGCGACTCAGGGTCGAGCCCGGCTGCGGCGGCCAGGTCCGGGTTGATGTACAGGAGAGGTTGAGAGGTCATGACCGGGATGGAGGCGAGGTCACCGTTGACGGAGTAGTAACTCTTCACGGCCGGGACCATCCCCTCGAGGTTGTAGTCGACACCGAACTTCTCCATGGACTGCTGCGCGGAGACGGTGACGCCAGAGTCCAGCATGAAACCACTGGTGATGTCGCTGGCTTGCATGAGTTCCGGGATGTCTCCGCTTGTAACGCCATTCGTGAACTTCGCGAGCAGGTCGGAGTAGCTGCCCTGGAATACGAGGTTCACGGAGATGCCGAGATCGTTCTTTGCATTGAAGTCCTTGGTGAGCTTCTCCAGGACCTCACCGGCGGGGCCCGATGAGGCGTGCCAGAAGTCGATCGTCGTGGGCGCGTCTGTGGACAGCGGCGTAGAAGGCGCCGCCCCAGTGCATGCCGTGAGGATGAGGGCACTGACAGCGATGCCGGAGAGAGCCGCTGCTCGCCAAGTGTGTCTTGAACGGGTGGTCTGAATCATTTGATTGCTCCTTGGGTTAATCCCTTGACGAGATTCTTCTGGGCGATGAGGACGAGGAGGACAGTGGGGAGAGACACCAGAACCGTGCCGGCGAGCAACGATCCGACATCGATGACCGACGAGTCGGCGAGAGACGCCACCCCGACCTGCGCCGTGCGTGAGCCGGGGCTTTCCGTGACGATGAGTGGCCACAAGTAGCCGTTCCAGGCCGCGATGCCGCTGGTGACAATCACGGTGACGATGGACGGCCTGCATAGCGGGATGAGGAACTGGACGAGAAAGCGCAGGGGGCCGGTGCCGTCCAAGGAAGCCGCTTCCCGGATCTCCTCAGGGAAGGACTGGAAGGCCTGCCGAAGCAGGAAGATCGAGTAGGCCGAGGCCGCATACGGGATGAACACCGCCGTCAGGGTGTCATACAGACCGAGCGACCGGATGGTCAGATAGTTGGCGACGACCGTCGTCTCGGAGGGGATCATCATGGTGATCAAGAACACAGTCAGGAGGACGCCCGCGAATCGACGCAAGCGACCGAAGACCAAGGCATAAGCGGCGAGGACTGAGGTCGTGAGCTGCAGCGCGGTCTGAGTGGTCGCGACGATGACTGAGTTCAGGCCCTGTTGCAGCAAGGGCGCCCGGTTGAACGCGCTTGTGATGTAGTCGGTCGTCCACTGCCCCTCGAAAAGACTCTTGATCGAAGCTATGGGGTCAGTGGTCCCAGAGAAGGTTCCGAGAACCGCGACCGCGGCGGGAAAGATGACGAGGAGGACGATGAGTGAGATGTAGCCGACGAGAGCGGCGCGCCCGATGTTGCGCCCGAGAGATGCGGAACGGGACATCAGTAGATCACCTTACGGTCGAGGAACCGGAACTGGACGGCGGTGACGACCACGATGAGCAACAGGAGCACCATGCCGCGTGCTGATGCGGCGGCATAGTCGGCAGTGCCGCTACCGAATGCCGCCTGGTAGATGTCGATGACGAGCGTGCGGGTGGAATCGGCTGGCCCACCCTGCGTCAAGACCTGGATCGCGGTGAACTCACGCATCGCACCGATCGTCTGGGTGACGACGATGAAGAACAGCGTCGGCGAGATGATCGGGAGGGCGATGAATCTGATTCTGCGCAACGGCCCGGCGCCATCGAGGCTCGCCGCTTCCATGACGTCCTCTGGTACGCCGTCGAACGCGGCGAGCAGCAGCAGCACCGTGAACCCAAGCCCCACCCAGGCATCCACGGCGATGACCGACCAGATGGCGACCGAAGGGTCGGTCAGCCAGCCGATGCCGTCGATTCCGACAAGGCGGAGCAACTGATCGGCAGCACCGGTCTCGGGCTGGTAGATGCTGCGGAAGGCGAGTCCGGCCGCTGCAACAGAGACCGCCATCGGAATCATGACCGTGGCTCGGATGAGGCCAGTGCCTCGCAGCCGCGTGGAGAGGGGGATCGAGACGGCGAGGCCGACGAGGAGCGTCGCCACGACGCTCCCGATGGTGAATACCCCGGTCACGGCGAGCGTATGCCAGAAATCGATCGACTTGAACATCCGCACATAGTTGTCGAGCCCGACGAATCCTGTCGGCTGACCGAACAGATTTGTTCCCTGCACGGACATGAATGCTGTTCGGCAGAGTGGCCAGTACTCGAATACGAGCATCGCGACGAGCGCAGGTGCGGCGCAGAGGATCGCCCACCAGCTCACATGGCGAGAGCGACGGTTCTCGATCGTCACGATCGTGTTGCGAGGCAGTAGTGCCATGTCATCCTCAGCTTGTGGGATCGATCCCAATTGGGAACGAGATCACTCTGCAAGCGCAACAGATGCTCTGCAACCCGATGGGGCAGTTTGCGCCAACCATTCACCGAGCCTTTACCAAGCGGCTACCCCTGTGGAGCTCGTCCCCTTACGATCAGATTGAGGGCTCCTGCCGTCTGCTGTGGAATGCCGCTTGTCCTGTAGCTTCGGCGACGAGTTCTTTGCTGTCCATCGGGATGTCTCGGCAGAGATTGCGGAGCAAGCACCCCGATGTACGCTCGCTCTCTCGGTATCACGATGGCCTCGACGTCGCGGGATGGGTTGTCTAGCCGGTCCAACCACGATGGAACTCGCGTTACAGCGACGAAGCGGTGAAACGATGCCCTCTCCGGAATATCAGCCTCCCACGAACTCGGCCCAGATTCGCCTGTCCCGAACTGGGAGGGCGTGGTCTGTACCGCGGTTGCGCCAGGCGGCTACGTGTTGACGGCGATCGCAGTGACCCGACTGTGCAGTGCTCTACCGGTGCATGGATCCGGGTCAAGGGCTGCTGCACAAGCGCTCTACCTGGCGCCGGCGTATTGGCGAGGCGACCACGCACAGCTCCGCTCGTCGTCATGATTCCAATACTTCACCCGCTCGCTGATGTCTAGGGTCGAGAGCATCACAACGATCAGGGAAGGAGCGCCATGAGAATCTGCTTTCTAAATCCTTTCGGCACTGATGCTTACGATGAGCTGATCATGGAGGTTCTGCTGCCGACGTTGGACGGGTCGACAGAGCTCGTCGTGCGTCACCTGAAGGCCGGCCCCCGGAACATCGACTACTATGCGCCGAAACAGCTCGTTCAGGTCGAAATCCTGCGCGCCGCCAAGCAGGCCGAACGGGACGGATTCGATGCCCTCATCATCGGTTGCGTCTATGACCCTGCGCTTACCGAGGCGCGGGAACTGCTGGACATCCCGGTAGTGGGACCGTTGGAGGCCTCGATCGCCTTCTCGCGCGCCTTCGGGCACAGCTACGCCGTGGTCACCGACCACCATAAGGCCGTGCCCGAACTCCGAGACAGGATTCGAATCTACGGCGCCGAAGCGAACTGCCGAGCGGTCGAAGCAATCGACTGGTTCGTCGAGGACATGATCGGAGATACGGCCGCCGTCGCGAAGGACATACACGACATGGCCCGTGAGGTGATGGTCCGCACTGGAGCAGAGACCGTCATCGTGGGCTGCACAATTGTGGCGGCTTGTTTCGAGAAGGCGTGCCTGGACGGTGCTGACCTTAATGATCTGTCCATCATCAATCCGAACGTCTTGGCCGTGAAGATGGCCGAGTCGCTAGTCGCCCTGCAAAGGGCGGGGCAGTACCGCATGAGCCGGGCGGCATACTATCAGCGCCTGGATGACCACAACCCCGCGGAAGCCGCCGACGTGGCCCGCTACTTCGCCGAGGAGGCACGACAGCTGTGAACGGTTCGATCATCGTCATCGGTGGAGGTCTTGTAGGGACTTCCACCGCTTATCACGCGGCCAAGGCCGGCATGAACGTCACCCTCCTGGAGCAGAAGACCCTCGCCCACGGAGCGTCCGGCCGCAACCCCGGCTTCGTCTGGCTCCATTGCCGGAACCCGGGGTGGGCCCTTCAGACTTCTCTGAAGGGGGTGGAGCTCTTGAAGCAGCTGCAGGATGACCTACCCGTGCCGTTCGAGTTCCGCCAGGAGGGTGGACTCATCTACTTCACTGATGAGCGTCAGCGAGCGGTGATGTCGGACTTCGTCGAGGCGCGCTCGCGCGACGGCCTCGACATGTCGCTCCTGGATGCTGCTGCCACGAGGGCGAAGGTCGGCCCGATCCGTGATGACGTCCTTGGCGCGAGCTTCTGCGCCAACGATGCCCAGATCAAGACACCTACGGTCGTGACGGCTCTCGCCGCGGGGGCCGTTCAGCATGGAGCCCGCATCCTGGAGAACCACGCAGTAACCCAGCTGATCCGCGATGGTGACAAGGTGGTCGGCGTCCGGACTGTCGACGGGAACTTCTACGCAGACACCGTCGTGGTGGCTACCGGTGCCTGGACCGAGCACTTCATGCGCGACGCCCTCGGATTGGAGGTCAGGGTGGGTCGCGAGCGACTTCAGGTGATGGCCACGGAGAAACTGCCGCGGATGATCGGTCCGCTCGTCTACGGGCCCGAGACCGCCAAGGTCTACGCCCTCTTCCGTGATCTGCCGTCCTGGGATGAGGAGGCGTTCACCACCGACATCGAGCGTGAGCTCGGCCACACTATGCTGACCCTCGCTGCCCAGCGAGCCGACGGTGAGATTCTTCTGGGTTGCCCCCTCGACTACCCGGACCACGTGGACTTGCGACCGACTCTGAACGGCCTCGGGGCTATCTCCCGACTCATCGCCCGCGACATGCCGGGTCTCGCGAAGGTTGCCATCGACCGGGTCTGGGCGGGGGTGCTGCCGTTCACTAGCGACATGGTGCCGATCGTTGATTACGCCGCCGACGGTCTGTTCATCGCGGCCGGCCATGTCTTCGGTAACTCGAGTGGACCGATGACGGGCAAGATGGTCGTACAGATGATCCGCGGAGAGCAGACCGATGTCGACATGCATGAGACGCGCTGGGACAGGCCCCTCGAGCCCATCGTCCCGGGTGAATCCGTGGTGTGGTGACCTCGAGACGACCACACAGAACAGCGGGTCAGCACCTCGGTGCCGGCCCGCTGTTCTGTTCCCCCGGGGAATACCGGTCAGTCCCTCCAGGTCGAGACGATGTCGCTGACTGAGGCGAACCACACTCCCTCGTGCGAGGCAACGTGCTCGAGGAACCTTTCGAACATGAGCAGATGGTGCCCGCGGCCGATCGTCTGCGGGTGCACTGTCAACGTGAACACTCCACCAGGGACGCGCTCGTAGGCGAAATCGAATAGATCAATCCACCGCCGCAGAACGCCGTCGGTATCGGCCATGCCGACGCTCCTTGGGAGATTCTCCAGCGCAGGAAAGTCGTCCAGGTACCACGACACTGGTATTTCGAGAAGGGCGCTGGGCGCCCCAAAGAGGTTGCCCTCCTCGTTCGATACCTGTATCACAGGCCTGGGCCGGTACACCTCGAAATCGCGGCCCATGAGCGAGGAGTCCCACTCGAACCCATACTCCACCAGCAGATCCATCGTCACCGGGCTGAAGTTCCACGACGGAGAGCGATAGCCCCGCGGACGAGATCCAAGAAGGGACTCGTGCACCGCCAGCTGTAGCTCGAGAAGCCGACGCTCCTCCGCCACGTCGAGCTTATGGATCGGTTCGTGGTAGACCCCGTGCGCCGCGATCTCATGCCCGGCCTCGACGATGGATTCGCTCTCGGCTCGGAAGGTCTGCAGGGAGTGGCTCGGCACGCACCAGGTGGAGGTGATGCCGAAGCGCTCGAGAGCGGCGAGAACCCGGGGAACGCCCACGACCGCTCCGAACTCGCCTCGCGACAGATAGGAGGGGCTGACGGTACCGAAGGTGCCCATCCAGACCGACTGAGCATCCAGGTCGGACGTAATGGCGACGGCCAGACGTTTTCCTTCAGGAAGTTTCAGCACACAGTTCTCCTTGCGTCGGATTTGGGGTCACACCCAGTCGGGATCGGGTTTCGAGGTGACCATGCGAGCCCCGATGAGTGATTCGAGGAGGCTGTTGGCACCCTCGCCAGCGAGAAAGAGCGCAGCATCGCGCAGGTGGCGTGCGAAGTCGAGGTCCTCGGTGTAGCCCATGCCGCCACCGAGTTCCATAGCTGTCAGCGAGACTTGCAGCGCCGCATCTGTGGCAACGGCCTTCGCGGCGCTCGTCTCTACATCGTGACGGCCTCCTCGGCCTTTTCTCTCGGCAACCAGCTGGAGTAACCCCTTTGCGGCAGCCGTGCGGTTCGTCATCACAGCGATCCGCTGCTGCACGATGGCGTTCTGCGCCAGCGGGGCTCCGAACGCCTCCCGCTCGCGAACCCGGTCAATGGCGGTCCAGAGGGCGGATCGTGCCACGCCTACTGCGGCAGCCGCTACCGCGATGCGGCCTACCTCCAGCGCATCGAGGATGTGCCGGTAGCCGGCGCCGGCCACCTCGCCGACGAGGCGATCGGCTGGAACGAATACGTCGACTCCTTCGATCTCGCACGTTTCGATTGACACCGTGCCGAGTTTGGGGAGCTTGCGCACGACCTTCCACTGGGATCTGTCGATGAGGAACAGGCTCAGTGCGGACGACGCCTTACCATCGCCGGTGCGAGCTAGCACGAGCATGAGGTCGGAGTTGTCCGAATGGGTGATCAGGGTCTTGCGGAAGCTGAGCGACCACCCGCCCTCGACGGGATGGGCCGACGAACGTGCGGATCCGAGGTCGGACCCCGCGTGAGGTTCGGTGAGAGCAAGGCAGGCGATGGACTCTCCCCGCAGCAGCGCATGGAGCCACCGGTCCTGCTGCGCCGAAGATCCGTAGTGCTTCATGACCCAGACGGAGGTGGAGTGCGCATTCACGATAGGTACAAGGCTGAGCCAGGCGCGACCGATCTCCTCCATGGCCCGGGCGTAGGTGCGGAGGTCGCCGGCGCAGGCGCCGAAAAGACCGAGACCGCGCATCCGCTCGACGAGGTCTGCGGGATACTCCGCCGTCGCGTCCCGCCGGTGCACGGTGCCGCGCACCTCGTCGGCGAAAGCAGTCACTGCTTCGAGATCGATTGCCACGGTCAGCCCCTTCCGAGTTTGTCGGCGATAGCGGTCAGTGTCGGGCGATCAGCGGCGAAGCGGGCAAGGTCCTCGACGGCTCGTTCACCGGCGATCATTGCCGCGACGTGCTCCCCCGAGATCAGGCCAGTGCGGGCGCCATGGACGTGCCCGACGTTCAAGTAGAGACCGGAGACCTTGTCGATGACGGGCAGCCGGTCCGGTGTCATGCCGACCAGCCCTGCCCAGAGTCCGGTGACGCCGAGCGACCCGAGCTGAGGTTGTCGGTTCTGCAGGGTGGTTACGAGCTCGGCGGCGGCATCCGCGGTGATGTGTGGATTGAGCGAGCTGGCGAAGTCGTAGGTGGATCCGATCACGACCCGCCCTTCGGCGGTCTGCACGAAGGTCTCGTCGAAGCGAACGCCGGTGTTGTAACCGGAGTCCTCGGCTAGGGTCACGGGGCCGCGGACGATTCGGCGTGAGATCGGGGAGGTGGGCTGAGTCTGCACCATTCCCACGCGAACTGGCTCCATCGGAATGGAGATGCCGTCGCCTTCGAGCTGCTGTACCCACGGGCCGGCCGCCCAAACTGTTGCAGATGCTCTGACATCGCCGCGTACTGTAGAGACCCCGGCCACCTCGTGTCCGTAGCGGATGATGCCGAGCACCGGTGTGTTCTCGTAGGTGCGCACTCCCATCTCCGCGCATAGGGCGCCGAGCCCCCTGACGAGGGAAGCGAGATTGACTCGCCCGTCATCGGCGCATTCCGCGGCAGCGAGAGCGGTCTCGGGCACGAACGGTGAGGTGCGGCGAGCTTGGGGTCCGGAGACCATCTCGATCCGCACTCCGAGGGACTGCTGCACGGCGACCTGGGCCTCCAGCCGCTCGACGTCGTCAGCAGTGAGGGCGTACTGGATCCCACCGGTACGCTCATAGTCGGCTCGGAGCCCGTGGGAAGCGGACAGCTTCTCGAACAGGGCGTGGGTCGCCTCTAGGTCATCCCGCCCCTGTTCGGTTCGGATGTCCTGCGCCCATATGGCTCCCAAGCTCCGGCCCGAGGCTCCGAATGCCAGGAATCGCTGCTCCAAGAGGACCACATCGAAGCCTCGGACCCTCAACGCGAACGCGGTGGCCAACCCGGCGATACCTCCACCGACGACGACGACGTCCGTCTGTTCTAGTTGCATGGTGTTCCTTTCGCCGGGCGCGGGTTGATCAGGTTGCCGTCCAGCCTCCATCGACGGCGATGGTCTGTCCCGTTATATACCCTGCGTGTTCGCTGGCCAGGAAAGCGACCGCCTCGGCGATCTCCGCAGGCTTGCCGGACCGCTTCGAGGGGATCAGGAAGTCCATCAGGTCCGAGCTCGCACCGACTCCGCGGTTCACATCGACGATCCCGTCGAGTTGCTCGGCTGAGTTCGCCCGGATGTCGGTCTCGATCACGCCGGGGGCGACCACATTGCACGTGATGCCATGAGATGCGAGGTCGATCGCCAGGCGCCGGTTCATGCCTTCGAGACCGGCCTTGCTCGCGGCGTAAGCGAGTCCATCGGCTGCGCCGCGTTGACCGGCCACGGAACCGATAATGATGATTCGACCGAAACCGAAGGGCAGCATGCGCTCGGAGGCAGACTTTACACCGTTGAATGCGCCGGTGAGGTTCACGGCTATGATCTTCTCCCAGAGCCGGTGGCTGGTCTCTTGCAGCGAGGCATAGCCGTCGAAGATCCCGGCGTTGTTGACGTACACATCGAGAGCACCTCCGCCGGCCGCCGCGCCGATGAACCGGTCTACGGCTTCGGGGTCCGTCACGTCCACGATGTGGGTGGTCACGGGCTGTGGGATGGATGAGGCCGCCGATGAGAGGCGGTCCGCGGAGATGTCGGCGATGTGCACCTGAGCGCCGTCGGCGGCGAATCGTGCGGCGATGGCCAGACCGATTCCGGCACCCGCACCCGTGATGGCGATTTTGCGGGTCATGATCCGTACGTCCAATCGGTCGGCAATGTTCGCTCCTCAGTGTTGTAGTCCACCTGGCCGGGGTCAATCACCCGGATGGGCTTGCGTGCCGCCAGCTCCTCGGAGACGTGCGCGATGACCCCGGGCAGCGTGGAAACTATGGATAGTCCTGTGCTCTCTGCCGCGGAGAATCCGAGCTGTGCCAGCAGCAACCCCATCATTCCGACATCATTGATCGGAATAGTCTCCTTGCCGGGCATCCGGGTAAACGCTGAGTGGATGGCCTCGTAGACGTCACCTGTACGGTTCCAGACGTCGTTGTCGATAGCCGTCTGACGGAGTCGCTGCGCGCGGGGATCGATGGTGCGGAACACCGGGTGCCCGATGCCAGGAATGCGCTTCTTCTGGACACGGAGCTGAGCGACAGCACCCGCGGCGAACTCGTCGAGCTCGAGACCGGACGCGTCGTACGCCGCCGTCTGCTCCAGGGCGAACGTCACCGTCTCCGCTGGGTCGAGGGTGTAGGTGCCAACGGCCAGGGCCGCGCCGGCCAGAGCGGCGGACATCGAAGGGTTGGCGGAGGCGATGTAGCGTGCAGCGACGGTGCCGGGCTTCTGCAGGGCGTAGTCGAGGACTGCCGTCAGGACGGCGTCGAGGGTATGGCGCTGTGCGCTCGTCGGCAGTTCGCCCCGAATGAGCAAATGCACACTGTCGGAGAAGGTCAAGTTGCCGATGAGGGATTCGAGGTCGTAGCCGCGAACGCGGACCGTGCGCTCCTCGACGACGCTGACCGAAGAGCGCCAATATCGTTCTGAAGGCACGAGGGTGAGATCCTTTCGTCGTTCTACTGGACAACTCGAGCGTAATGAGCGATGCCCGAGACCTCTTTTGGAATATCAACGAGTCCGATGGATTGTTTTTGTTATCGTTGCGCGGCGACGCGGAGGAGAATGAGGTGAAGGAAAGGTAGCCATGGCCGTACCGTCCAATGCGTGCACGATTGCCACGTTGATCACGCACCCTGCCTTCGCGATCCGACAGCTCGCGGGGCCGCCAGCGGAAGACCGCGCTGTATCCGGCGCGGCCTGCATCGTTCGCGCCGACGATCTGCACTTCCTGCAGAAGGACGAGTTTGTCGTGCTTGCCCAGATCGAGGCCGCGCAGTTCCCTGATGTCGACGGCTTCGCCGCTCGGTGCGCGGATGCGGGCGCCGTGGCCGTCGGCTGGACGGAGGTGCCGTCGGATTCGGCCCGGGAGTTGGAGGACGCTCTGGCCGCGCGGGGAATCCCGTCGTTCGAGCTGTCGGCCAGAGCTCGATTCACGGCCGTCGTCGATCTCATTGCGAAGGCAAATGCTGCCCCGGAGTCCACCCGATTCCAGCGCGTCCTGCATCTTCAGCAGCAGCTGGTCGACTCACTGCTTCAGGATCCGCCGGTCGAGGCCCTGATCGAGAAGCTCAGTCAGGTGACCGGGGGGATAGCGGGGGTGAGCCGCGAAGACGGCTTCGTCGAGGCGGCGTCGGGAGTGTTGCCCTTCGCTTTACTCCGCCAAGAGGCCGAGTCCTCCTCGATGGACGAGATAGAGTTCGAGGTCGCAGGCTGGTCGGCCGTCGCGAAGCGGCTCAGGAGCCTGCCAGGTGAGTCGCCGCGCTGGATGTTCATCGCCCGGCGGCAAACGGACTTCGTCTCGGTCTACGTACGCGCTGCCGCGAACGTCGCCGCCTCCCTCCTTGATGCGACCCGTCGCATCAACGAGATTGCCTCGCATCAGGACTTGGTGACACGCGCCTTCGTTCTGCGGGAGGCTCTGGAGACGGAGCCGTACGAGAATTCGGAACTGCTCGCCACACGGGTGGGAGCCCTCGGTGTCGATTTCACCGACGAGGTCAGGGTGCTGGAGATTCACCGGGCGCGTGCCCTCCACTCGGGCCGGGGCACGGGTGGCGGTAAGCAGAACGGTATTCGCGACCACGTACTCACCTCCTTCGAGCGGGCCGCGTTGCTGGTACTCGAGCATGAGCATGGCGCAACGGTTTTAGTGCAATGCGCGGGGAGCGTGCTGGAACCGGCTCTGACCCGTGTCCTGCGACTCGAGACGGGGTTGCTGATCGGTGTAGGCAGACCTATCCGCCGGATAGGGGAAGCCCGCGTCTCCTGGCACGACGCCACGCTGGCTGCCGAAGCGGCCCGGCGCACGAAGGACCGCCGGGTCATGAGGTACGACGACTTCGATCTCGGCACTCGTCTACTCGCTGATGTCGACCGCACCGAGATGTCGTACTGGGTGCAGGAGATCCTCGCGCCGCTGCGAGGGAAACCAATCCTGCTCGACGCGCTCGTGGCGTACTTCGAGCAAGAATTAGACATCATGAAGTCCGCGAAGGTGCTCGATATCCACCACAACACGATGCGGTACCGCTTGTCGAAGATCGAGGAGGCCCTTGGCGGGTCCCTGCAGTCACCAGCCAGAATCGCTTCGCTCCACCTGGCGCTCTCGGCGGAGCGGTCACCCGGGGACGCCTCGCGCCCCTTGCGCCCCAGCGCCCCGACCGGACGGCGCGGAGCGAACAACGGCGACACAGACGTCCGGCACGGGGGAGCGATAGCGCCCTTCCAATTGGGGCCTGGCGACGAGCCCCTCGTCCGCTAACGCCGGACTCATCCCCACTCACGCGAGCCGGGCAAGAATTCTTTCGGCGTCCGTGACCATTCGGCGCACGATCTCGCCCGCGGGCAGGATCTCGTGGATAGAACTGATGCCCTGGCCTGCAGGCATCATGCCGAATTTGATGTCGCCGTCCTGATAGCCCGTCTCCACCCGCACCCCGGCAGCTGCGTACTGGCCTGGGAAGGCCTGGGGAACGAGATCTCCGGACTCGGCCCGGGCGGTCCAATCGTTGCGGAAGGCTCGGAGCGGTTTGCCCGTGTAGGCGCGCGTAAGCGTAAGCTCCTTGCTCTCCCCGGACACAATTCGCTGTTTGAAACCGGGGTGTCCGTAGGCCTCGGGCGTGGCGATGAAGCGCGTGCCCACCCAGACGCCCTCAGCGCCCAGGGCGAGGGCCGCCGCGAGACCGCGTCCATCGGTAATGCCGCCGGCGGCAGCGACCGGTACCTTGACCCGATCGACGATGGCGGGTATGAGCGGGAATGTCGAGGTGTGCCCGGTGTGCCCTCCTCCCTCCGTTCCCTGGGCGATGACGATGTCGGCTCCAGCCCGCTGTGCTGCGACGGCGCGCCCGGTCGAGCCAACCAGGGCCGCGACGAGGATGCCCCGGCGATGGCAATCCTCGATGAACTGCGCCGGCGCGGCGAAGGTGAGCACCACCATCGCCGGAGCGGCCTCGAGCACCACCTCGACCTGCCCGGCGACGGCTCCGGGGGTGAGTAGGGGCTCGACGCCGGCCATCTTGCTGCGATCGCTCGGCTCGAGCTTCTTCCAGAGTTCGCGCACGGGGCGCCAGTTGTCGTCCTTGTCGCTGGTGAGGCTATCGGGCAGGAGCAGATTCACGGCGAATGGTTTGGCCGTCGCGAAACGGATCGCCGCGATCTCGGCTTCGAGTGCCGCGGGCATGAAGCTCACCCCACCGAGGCAGCCCAGGCCCCCGGCCTCGGAGACGGCCGCCGTCAGATCGGCCTGCGAGACGCGCGCCATGCCGGCCGACAGGACAGGGTGCTCGATGCCGAGCATCTGGGTGATTCGAGTCTGCACGGGGAGCCTTTCAACCGGGTAGCGCGGAGAGCGCGGCCCGGATCAATTCGGGGATGGGGCGGGAAGCGTTGGTCTTCGTGTCGACGTTCACATAGGTTGTGAGGATGACGGCGATGGGCTCATTGTCGTGGCTGAAGTCCAATCGAAGGCGAATACTGCTGGTGCCCAGGTGCTCCATATCAACCGCGATCTGCAGATCGTCATCTAGCTTGCCGGGCGAGGAGAACCGCAGGTCGCTGGCCACGACCGCCGGATCAAACCCGAGCTCGATCAACCGGTTATAACCGAATCCCAGGAAGCGGAAGAACTCTGCCATCGCCGCGTCGGCGATCTCCAGGTAACGCCCGTTGAAGAGATATCCCTGGTGGTCGACCTCGTAGGAGCGGACGCGGTGCGAGTGGTGCATCATCGCGCTCATCCGGCGGAAGAGGCGAGCGCGCGGTAGAGGTCGTCCCGGACATATCTGAATCCAGGGGGTTCCGGGTCTCGCCGGGAGGCCTCGAGCTGAGTTTGATCCAGGGCGGTATGCAGCACGGCCGCAGTACGGGTGTCCTCGGACTCGGCCAGGACTCCATCGTTCTTGCCGAACACGCGGTCCAGGGGCACGGCCACTCGTGCGTTTCCGGTGCCGTGGATCGCTCCCGGGTGCGGATAGCCGCTGGTTCCAACGAGCGTTGAAACGAGGACAAAGACCTGATTCTCCATAGCCCGCGCGTGGGCCCCGATACGCACACGAGCTGCACCCCGAGAGTTCCAGGTGAGAGAGGGGCAGAGAATCGCCTGCACACCGCGGCGGGCGAGTAACCGGGGTACCTCGGGGAACTCGATGTCGGCACAGATTTGCACGGCCATCGACATGCCGTCGACTTCGAAGGTCGTGATGGTATCTCCGGGTTCTACCCCCATGTCGTGCTCCGCAGGGGTGAGGTGCAGCTTGTCCTGGGTGACGAGCTTCCCATCCGGGAACGCGACGAAGGCCGTGTTCCTAACTCGGCCGTCGCCGACAGCACGAAGATGGCTTCCTCCGGCCACCACGACTCCGGTAGTCGCGGCGAGCGAACGGTAGAGGCTGATCAGGTCGTCGGTGAACGTCGGGAAGTGCTCACGGTAGACCCGCCCCAGGTCACCCACGGTGAGGCTGTCACGATCGTCGCGAGCTGCAAGCAGGGAAGTGGTCACCAGCTCCGGGAGCAGGACGATGTGGCTGCCCGCCGCCGCTGCCTCGCCCACGACCATTGTGACGCGTTCGGCGAAAGCCTCGAACGAAGGATCGGCGGCCAGAGCGAACTGTGCAATGCTGACGGGCAGCACTCTTACGTCGCCGGTCATTGCGCTCCTCCCGTGAGCTGGCTCTCGAGCAGTCGGCGGTCAATCTTGCCGGTGCGGTCGTTGACGGGGAAGTCGCCGGTGACGATCACTTCGGAGGGCACCTTGTAGCCGGCGAGCTGCTGTCTGCAATGCTCAAGCACCGCCTCGACATCCGGGGCACGGCCGTCAAATCCGCGCACCAGAGCGACGATGCGCTGCCCATACACAGCGTCGGGTACACCGAGCACGACGACATCGTCGACATCATCGAGGTCGCGAATGGCCCGCTCGACCTCGGCCGGGGCGACGTTCGCGCCGCCGCGGATGATCATGCCGGAGAGGCGGCCGAGAACACGGACCAGCCCGTCGTCGCGCACCTCAACGATATCGCCGGTGCGGTACCAGCCGTCAGCGGTGCGTGCTTTGTCGGTGAGCTCGGGGTCGCCCTGGTAGCAGGAGAAGAATGCTCCCCCTCGAACAAAGGCTTCGCCGATACCGGGGCCAGGTGCCAGGGTGGCGGATTCCTCATCCCACAGCTGCAGCTCGGAGCCCTCCACGATGCGGCCGGCATACCCTGCTACCGGTTCCGGATCGAGAAGGGGGTCGTAGGTCACTACCGGGAAGCACTCGGAGGCGGCGTAAACGTCGTGCACCGGGACCCCGGTCAGCCGTCGCCACTCCGTGAAGACGCCCTCGTGGCGCGGTTCGCCGCCGGAGATGCACAGCCGGAGTGACGGCGCGTCGAGCCGACTGCCGGTATTGAGGGCAGTCACCAGCTTTGCGAAGACGGTCGTGACCCCGGCGACGAAGGTGACGCCACTCCCGTTGATGGCGTCTATCACGGCTTCTGGATGAGCACGGCGTACGGACCTGATGCGCCCACCGCTGACCAGACCGGCCATCGAGGTGGTCACCAGCCCGAAGGCCCAAGCCATGGGCAGCACCACCAGTGTGGTGTCGCGCGGTCCGAGGTGCCAGACCTTCGCATACGCCTGGGCGCCCTGGAGCACACTGGCGTGGCTGTGCAGTACGGCCTTGGGCCGCTGGGTCGATCCAGAGGTGTAGCAGATCAGAGCATCTTCCCGTGGATCCACAGTCTCGGGGGAGTAGTCAGAGTTGTGGGGTAGGTCTCTGTCCAAGAGAACGACGGGTCTTCCATCAGGAATTTTCGCTGCGGCGGCCTCATCGGCGAACACCAGACCGACTTCGGAGTGATCCAAGGCATAGGCGATCTCTGCGGCGGGAGAGGACGGGTAAATGGTCACGGCTGTTCGTCCCGCTCGCCATACCCCGAACACGTGCACCAGAAACCGTGCGGAGTTGCTCGCGATCACCGCGACGCGATCAGTGTGCGAACGTGCGACCTCGAAGGCGACCGCGTCGATCTCGGCGTTGAACTGCTCCAGCGAAACACCGCCGAGCTCGTCGATGACCGCGGTGGCGGTGGGTTCCTGACGAGCCAGCTCGCCCAGGATCTCGGTGAAGACGCTCGCCATGATCACTCCGCTCGCTTGAACATGACTACCCACTGGCCGTCCTGGCACACTGAGCCTTGCTGGTTCACGACACTCACGTCGAAAGTCACGATGCCACGATCCGGCTTGGAAGCGGAGGCCTTCATCGATGCAACGGTCTGCTCGACGTGAATCGTGTCGCCGATCTTCACCGGCGCCTTCAGATTCCAAGTCATCCCGAGGAACGCGATGGCAGTGCCCTCCTTGAGCCCCAAGCGCGACTCCAAGCCCGTCGCCACGGCGAAGACACCCGGCCCGTGAAAGATACGGCCGCCGAAGGCGGTTTTCTTGGCGAACTCCTCGTCCGTGTGCAGAGGATTGAAGTCACCCGAGATCCCGGCGAACAGGACGACATCGGCTTCCGTGATGGTGCGAGCTGGACTAGTCCACCTCTGGCCGACGGAGAATTCGTCAAAGTAGAGGGCTGATCCGACAGGCATGGTGTTCCCTTCTCATCGGGCGCCTGAAGTCATGACGCCTCGTGCCCACCAATGTCGCGCACGCTGGATGCGTTGCCCAGTGGAATTCTCCCGAGACGCGGCTTCGATCGTCGTACAACCTCCAGTTCCGCGAAGGTCCGCTGGGGCGCATCCTGATCCAGGTAAGCGCCCCTTCGAGACCTCACGAGGACACCATGTCGGTTGCACCCGAACCATCAGCATCCTTCTGCGCTGCGCAGAACATCAGTGTGCACTTCGGCGAGATCCGGGCCGTCGATGATGCCTGCCTTGACGTCGCACAGGGAGAGGTGGTGGCCGTGATCGGCCCAAGCGGGTCGGGGAAGAGTACCTTTCTCAGGTGCTTCAACTGGCTTCAGCCTCCCACCCTCGGAATCATCACCGTGGACGGCTCCACGTTCGTCGCTGACGGCAAGCGTAAGCCCTCCCATTCGCAGCTCATGCAGCTCCGGCGTGACGTCGGTATGGTCTTCCAAAGCTTCAACCTCTTTCCCCATCTGACCGCAGCGGAGAACATCGTTCTGGCGCAGACGCAGGTTCTCCGCCGTTCTCGGGCGGAGGCACGCGAGAGAGCGGACGAGCTCCTTGCCAAGGTCGGCCTGGCTTCGCGTGCAGATCACCGCCCGCACGAGTGCTCCGGCGGGCAGCAGCAGCGCATCGCTATCGCTAGAGCGCTGGCCATGGACCCGAAGGTCATGCTGTTCGACGAGCCGACGTCGGCGCTCGACCCGGAAGTGGGGGTCGAGGTGCTCAACGTCATGCGGAGTCTGGCGAACACCGGCATGACCATGCTGGTCGTGACGCACGAGATGAGCTTCGCCGAAGATGTGGCGGATCGGGTCGCCTTCATGGACCAGGGTCGGATCACAGAGCTGGGAACCGCCGAGCAGGTCATCCGCAACCCCGATAACGCACGTACCCGGCAATTCCTGCAGGCGGTGCGACGATGACGGGCGGCGAGATGTCGGTCGTCGAGACGGCAGCGACGATGCTTGGGGGACTCGGCGACACCCTGTTCCTCACCATCACCGCGCTGGTGATCGGAGTTGCGATTGGTGTTCCAGTCGCCGCCGCCCGGGGCTCGCACAATGCCGTCCTCCAGGTCGTAGGCACCGCGTACATCGAGATCGCCCGGGGAATCCCACCAATTGCTTGGTTGTTCCTGCTCTTCTTCGGGCTCACCCAGTTCAACGTGAGGATGTCGAATATGACCGCGTCCGTCCTCGGCCTCGGTCTCATCGCGGGCGCATACATGGCCGAGATCTACCGATCGAGTCTGGCTGCAGTGCCCGCTGGGCAGTACGAGGCGGCTCGGGCGCTGGCGATGGGAAGGGCTTCCGCCTTCTTCTCCGTGACGCTTCCGCAAGCGGTCGTCACCGGTCTCCCTCAGGGGGTCGCCTTCGGCATCGGTCTCCTCAAAGACAGCGCCATCGCCTCGGTCATCGGAGTTGGCGGGGTCACGACCATCGCGCTGATGCTCAGTCGCCGTTCTCTCGACGCGCTCACGATCTTCCTCATCTGCGGTTTGGTCTACATGATCATCAGCGTTCCGACCTCATTCCTGGGCCGCTGGGCGGGCAATCGCCTGGCCCAACGACTGGGGGTCGCGCAGTGAACCAGGACATCGGTCAGTGGCTGCTGGAGCTGCTCCCCGGGCTCGTGGTCAGCCTTGAGCTGTCTGCGGTGCTGTTGGCGATCGGGCTCCCCGCTGCCATTCTGTTAGCGCTCGGTCTAGGCAGCCGCACCAAGGCGCTGAGGGTCTGTACCCAGGTGGTCGTCGAGATAGCCAAGGGCATGCCATCGTTGGTGCTCATCTACGTGATCTACTTCGGTCTGCCGCAAGTCGGCGTCGATCTCGGAGCGTTCATCTCCGCGTCGGTGGCTCTCGCGATCAGTTTCGCCGGCTACGCCTGCGACTCCTTCAAGGCCGGTTTCGATGCAGTGCAGGCAGGGCAGGTCGAGGCAGCGCACGCGCTCGGTCTCGGGCACACCACCACGTTCCTACGGGTCGTGCTGCCCCAAGCCCTCAAGGTTGCACTGCCTCCCGTCATCGGCTGGGCCATCGTGTACTTCCAGGCAACCTCGCTCGCGTTCGCGATCGCTGTCCCGGAGCTCTTGGCCCGCGCCTACCAGCTGGCGACGACCAACTTCCAGTACTTCAGCGTCATCTTCCTCGCCGCGCTGATCTATGCGGCGATCTGCATTCCCCTGTCCCTCGTCGCCGAACACATGTTCACCCGCAATCGCACACGCACACGCCGCCGGCGTTCTGCGGTCGTCACCTGAGAGGAATTCCGATGATCATCAACAACCGAACCCGACTTCTTTCCGCGGCAACAATCGCAGCTCTGGGGCTCGCCCTGGCTGGCTGTTCTGGCGGCGCGGACGACTCCGCCGCCTCTGGCGACTGCACGCCGGAGTGGGACTTTTCGACTGTTTCGGAAGGCTCGCTCACCATCTTCGGTCCTGACTACCCACCCCTGTTCATGTCTGACGGTTCGACGATGGAGGGCGTCGACGGCGAGGTGCTCTCTGGTTTCGCAAAGGCCGCGTGCCTTGACACCGCCGTTACCGTCGTCCCCGCCGCGAGTGTCATCGAGGGTGTACGGGGCGGTCAGGCTGACGTCGCCGCGGGAGGCTGGTACCCGACCGCAGAACGCGCCGAGGTCGTCGGCCAGACGGAGCCCGCGTACTCCGACCCGGCTGTGATCGTCGGCATCGACCCATCTGGCGACCTCAACGACTACAAGGGCAAGACCATCGGCACCACCCAGGGATACCTCTGGGTCGACGACCTCACGGCCTGGGGCGGGGACAACATCAAGCTCTACCAGTCTCCAGATGCAGTCTTCCAAGACCTTCTCAACGGCCGACTCGACGCCGGGCTGATGGCTGTCAATGAGGCAGGCTACCGGCTCGCACAGAACCCCGGAACGGATCTCAGCTATGCGGTCACCGAGCCGGTCGATTTTGTGGAGGCAACCGTCAACCCGGCGGTCACGAACTACCCTTTCACCAAGGACAACGCCGCTCTTGGCGCCGCGCTCAATGAGTATCTGACCCAGATCCGTAAGTCCGGCGAATTGGCCGACATCCTCAAGACCTACGGCATTGATCCAGCCGCCGCAGAGCCGGCCTCCTGACCCGGGCGGGAGGGTGCCACCTCGAGCTCGATGCCAGCCGCCAGTGACGAGGAGGCGGGAACGAACGTGATGTCTCGCGCCCGCCTCCGTGGACGGCCTGAGGCGGTCCACGACTTCGGAGGGTCCTCCAGCCGCCGCCAACCGTTGGAACGTCACTGAAGGCTGACGGTGGAGGTCGAACATCCTTGCCGCAATGTACTCGCGAGCGTTGAGATGCCTCAGATCAAGGCTGACCCACGAGGTGTAGCCCATCCAGGCGCGACCCTCGACTCTCTCATCCGAGGTCGCTGAGGCGACGGGTCTCACTCGGAGCTGAGCCGACGAGCGGGGCATCACTCAGGGCCAATCATCTCCGAACAGCTCGGTGTGGTGGACTACTGCCTCGGCATTGACTCCGATCAGCAGCGGGAGCATCGGGCTGGAGTCGGCCATGTCGACTTCGAGGAACGATCCCCGGTGGCTGACGGTCTGACGTCCCAGTAACCCCTGCAACACGTTGAGCGTCTCGTCGAGCCGGCGGCTGCGCGTGTCGGCGGTAACACCCTCTCTGAGAACACCTCGCATCGATCCTTGCCGGTCAAGCCCCGGGGTCGGCTCTCGGGCGTTGGGCATCGGGTGACGCCGTCGGCGATGACCGCCCGGTCATCTATCCCCACGTCCACGTAGAGCAATGGCTGTCCCCTATGAGATGCCAGACGAAGGATACTGTTCAGGTCATGGGCCTCTATCTTGCACTCACCGGCGGGATCGCCGCTGGAAAGTCCACCGTCGCACGCCGGTTCTCGGAGCTCGGAGCTGTCATCGTCGATGCCGACTACCTCGCCCGGAACGCAGTTGCACCCCGGTCGCCGGCCCTGGCGGCGCTCGCCGCCCGGTTCGGAGACGAGATCGTCGGAGTAGACGGGCACCTCGACCGCCCGGCGCTCGCCGCTCTCGTCTTTGGTAATGATGAGGAGCTCGCCGCTCTCAACGCGATCGTGCACCCCGCCGTGCGAAAACTCGTTCAGTCGGCAGTGGGCAGGGCCTTCGAGGCCGATCCGGAGGCGGTCGTCGTCTACGACATCCCTCTCATGAGCCCGGCCGACGTCGGAGAATACGACCTCGTCGTGGTCGTCGACGCGCCGTCTGAGCAGAGGCTGCGTCGTCTCATCGACGAGCGTGGGCTCACACTTGATGCTGCGCGCCGGCGAATCGATTCGCAGCCGGACACGGCGGCACTCCTCCCCTTGGCGGACGCGGTCATCGACTCCGCTGGTTCCCTCGAAGAGACCATCCGAGCGGCCGACGAGGTCTGGGCCACCGTGATCCGCCGCTGCTCCGCAGGCTTGGAAGTCGACCAACCGCCCTCTGCGTGATGCAGAACAACACCAATAGTCCCCGCTTCTGTTGTGGATCTATGGTTTCGGAACCCGCGGATAGTGCGTAAGCAGTCGGCGGACCCGACGACCGAAGGATGACTCAATGAGCACAGATCCTGGCACCACCGTCCCCGTAAGCGATCTCGACCGTGCGCCGGCCACCGGACGGGTGACCGTGACTGAGGGGGGAACCAAGCTGGTCGGACGTCTGCATACGCACGACCTGGTGCTTGCGGCACTCGCCTTCGCCGGCCCGTTGGCCGCCACGACGGGGTATATCGCGCTCCTGATCGCGTTCGGTGGAGGTATTGGCACCCCGCTGACATTCCTCGGCGTGATGGTCATCCTCGGCCTTTTCGCGCTCGCCTACGGCTCGATGTCGAAGCACGTCGATAGGCCGGGTGCGTTCTACTCGTACATCACGGCTGGCCTCGGCCGACACATCGGACTCGGCTCGTCGTTTCTGATTCTCGCCTCATACGTCACGATCGGCATCGGCTTCTACGGATTCGCCGGTCTGGCGATGCAAGAGTTCGTCGTACGCCTCGGCGGACCCGAAATCGCGTGGTGGCTGTACTCGCTCGTCTATTGGGTGCTGGTCGGTATCCTCGCCTACTTCCGGGTCGACATCTCCGCGAAGGTGCTCGGCATCCTCCTCGTTCTCGAAGTGATCGTCGTGGTGGTCTTCGATGTGGTCTCCTTCGCCGGGGGCGCGGAGGGTCTGTCGCTGGAGCCGCTCAATCCGGCCAATTTCTTCGCCGGCAACGTCGGTTTCGCGCTGGCCTTCGCCGTAGCCTTGTTCTCCGGGTTTGAATCGACGGCCATCTACCGTGAGGAGACCGTGCGGCCGAACAAGACAATCCCTCGCGCCACAATGATCGTCGTGCTGATCATCGGCGTTTTCTACGCCATCACGTCGTGGGCGTTCATCACTGGGCTTGGCACCGATCAGGCCGTCACCGTCACCCAGGCAGACCCCTCTGGTGCATTCTTCACGGTGGCCACCCAGTACGGCGGCCAGATCCTCTCCGACGTCGCCTCTGTACTGCTCATCTCGAGCGTGTTCGCGGCCCACCTCGCCATTCAAAACGTCGCGACCAGGTATGTATATTCCCTTGCCGTGGACGGTATCCTGCCCCGACGACTGGGAGTTCCCCACCCCCGCTTCGGATCTCCCTCGCGCGCATCCGTGACCGTCAGCATCACCTACTTTGTGCTCACGGGACTCCTCATCGTCTTCGGGCTCACCGCGCTCGAGATCTACTCGTGGTTCGCCGGCGTTGCCTCGTTCACACTGATCCTCGCCATGGTGCTGGTCAGCGCTTCCGCTGCCGTCTACTACTGGTGGGGGCACGGAAGGCAGGAAAAGCGCACTTTCAGCACAGTCGTCGCGCCCGTCTTGTCGTTCATTGGCCTCGGAGTCATCGCCGTGCTCGTGCAGCTCAATTTCGGGGATATCACCGGGGGGGATCCCATCCTGAACATCGTGCTGATCGTGTGTGCCTACGTCACCTTCGCCGCAGGCGTCGTCGTCGCCGAGATACTGCGACGCCGGTCACCACGAGTCTTCCGCAGCATCGGCCGCCAGTGACTTATCCGGCGGCTCCCACCGACCCCGCAATGCAAGGAGAGCTATCCATGACCAGCTACGATTACGTCATCGTGGGCGGCGGCAGCGCCGGAGCAACCCTCGCCCGCAAACTGGCAGACGACCCGCAGATCAGCGTTCTCCTGATCGAGGGCGGCCCCGCCTACGAGGATGACCCCAAGGTGATGTACCTGAAGGAGTCGTTGGGCTTGGTAGGAGACCCGCTCTACGACTACGACTACCCCCTCGTTGCGCAGGAGCGCGGCAACTCCCTACTCCGTCTGAGCCGGGCGAAGATGCTCGGCGGATGCAGCGCGCACAACGACTCCTGGGCGCTCCGCGCCCCGCACTCCGACATGGACCGGTGGGAGCGCAAAGGAGCTGCTGGATGGAACGCTGAGACCACCGGCCCCTACTTCGACCGGATCCTCCACGAGATGCACGTGCATCCGGTCACCAAGGGAGCCGAACTCTCGAACGCCTGGTTCAAGGCCGGCAGCGAACTCGGGATGACAGAGATCGACAACACCCGGGGGGAATACGGCCCAGGCGTCTCCTGGGTCTCGCTCAACGAGCACGACGGTTTGCGCTATTCGACCGCGATGGCCTACCTCTTCCCCCTCTCCGAGCTTCCCAGCAATCTCATGCTGCAGCTCGAGACGCTGGCCACTCGGATCCTCTTCGACGGCACGCGGGCCATCGGGGTCGAAACCGACCAGGGGTCGTTCTTCGCAAGCCGCGAAGTGATCGTCTCCACCGGAGCTATCGACACCCCGAAGCTGCTGATGCTCTCAGGGGTGGGCCCCGCCGAACACCTCGCCGAGCACGGAATCCCCGTGGTGGTGGATCTGCCCGGGGTGGGATCGAACCTGCAGGATCACATCGAGACGCCAGTCACCTGGGAGTCGTCGAGGCCGGCTGGCGAGAGCATCAATGGCCTCGACCTCGGCATCTACGCCGCGCTCGGGCCGGGCGACGAGGACTTCGACACCCAGGTCACCGTCGGCCACTTCACCTACTGGCTGGCGGCTCCGCCCTTCGACGACCTCGACACCACCGAGCTAGCCTTCACCTTCGCTCCCAACGTCGCCCGCCCCGCCTCGACCGGAACCATTCGGCTCGCGTCGGCGGATTGGCGCGACAAGCCGCTCATTGACCCGCGCTACTTCACCGACGAGGGCAACCAGGACGAGGCGAAGCTCGTGGCCGGGATCCGACTCGCCCGGGAGTTCGCGAAGACCGAGGCTTTGAAGGACTGGATCGTGCGCGAGATTGTGCCAGGGGCTGAGCTGCAGAGCGATGAGGAACTCGGTGCCTTCGCCCGGCGGTACTCCAACACGGTGTACCACCCGATGTGCACCGCGAAGATGGGCGACCCTGCGGACCCGCTCACGGTCGTCGACCCGCGACTCCGGGTGGTGGGGACCGAGGGCCTCCGGGTCGTCGATGGCTCGGTGATGCCCGAGATCGTGAGGGTCAACCCGAACATGACCATTATCATGATCGCTGCGCGGGCCGCCGATCTCATCAAGGAGGACGCACGATGACCGCCGTCGACGGACCAGCTGTTCCCGCCCTGCGACACGTCATCGGTGGGGAAGACGTAGCCGGATCCGGAGCGTTCGCCGTCATCGATCCCTCCTCCGGGACGGAGATCGGCACGCAGCCCGTCGCCACCGGTGACGAGGTCGATCGGGCCGTGAAGGCGGCGTCGGCCGCGTTCACGAGCTGGAAGCGCACGACCCCGGGGGACCGGGCTGCTGTTCTACTCGAGATCGCCGACGCCATAGACGGTGCCACCGAGGAGCTCGCGTTGCTCGAGTCTCTCGACGTCGGAAAGCCCATCACCTCCGCACGCGACGAGGTCCCGGGCATCTCCGACACCTTCCGCTACTACGCTGGAGCGGTGCGGGTGCCGCACGGCACGTTCTCTGGCACGTTTGCTCCCGAGCTCCACTCCCGTGTGGAGCGCGAACCGGTTGGTGTTGTAGGACTCATCACGCCGTGGAACTACCCTCTCCTCGAGGCGGCCTGGAAGCTGGCGCCGGCGTTGGCCGCGGGCAATACGCTGGTTCTCAAGCCTTCCGAGTTGACCCCGCTCACCACCGTTCGACTGATGGAGCTGATCGCCCCGATCCTGCCGGAGGGTGTCGCGAATCTGGTCCTCGGCGACGGGAGCACTGGCCGGGCCGTGGTCTCACATGATGATGTCAGCCTGATCTCCCTCACCGGCGACGTCTCGACAGGGAAGGCTGTCGCTCGGGCCGCCGCTGATTCGCTCAAGCGCGTGCACCTCGAGCTCGGCGGGAAGGCACCTGTGCTGGTGTTTCCCGACACTGATTTGCCCTCCACGGTCGAGTTCCTCGTGGGCGCCGGCCTGATCAATTCCGGGCAGGACTGCACGGCAGCCTGCCGCGTTATCGTGCATGAAGAGGTCTATGAGGAGTTCGTCGAGCGCTACCTCGCGCTTGTGAGCGGGATCGTCCCGGGCCCGGGTCTCGATACGGAGACCGTGATGGGGCCGCTGGTGGCCGACCGTCAACGTGAGCGCGTCTCTGGCTTCATCGAGCGCGCGCGGTCTGCCGGCGCCCGGGTCGCTGCTGGCGGGGGAACTCCCGACCGGAACGGTGCCTACGTCGATCCGACGGTCATCCTCGACGCTCAGCAGGACTGGGAGATCATTCAGAGCGAGGTTTTCGGACCCGTCATCACCATCCAGCGTGCCACCAGCGAAGAGCAGATGATCGCGTGGGCCAATGACGTGCCATATGCGCTGTCCTCGAGCGTATGGACGGACGATGTCAATCGAGTGCGGAGGGTGACCCGAGCTCTGGACTTCGGAACAGTCTGGGTAAACACTCACCTCTGGACCGTACCGGAGGCGCCTTTCGGTGGGTTCGACGGGTCTGGCTACGGCAAGGAGCTCTCTCCTATGGCCATTGACGACTACTCTCGCTTCAAGCACATCTTGCAGCAGGAGCGCTAGACGTGCTCTACACGGTGCGATCCGGGGTACATCCCGCCGGTATCTCGGTCGGGATCGTGATGATGGAGACGTACGTTCCCTACCCGCCCGGATCGCCGAATAATGCGCTGACCTTCGATTTCCCTGTTGCCTACGAGGTCGTCGCGGGGGCAACGATGGACGCCCTGATCTACGCTCCACAGTTTGACCTTCTGCGGGACCGGTTCGTCGATGCCGCCCAGTCGCTCGCGGCTCGGGGAGTAAGCACGATCGTCGGAGGGTGTGGCTTCATGGTGCTCTTCCAGAGGGAACTTGCCGAGGCGGTTGACGTCCCCGTGTACGCGTCAAGTCTCGTGCAGATGCCCTTGATCGCACAGTCCATTGCCGTAGGGTCATCAGTCGGGATCATCACGGCGTCCGCATCGTCCTTGACCGCGCGGCATATGGAAATCGCCTGTGCGGGACTCAACATCCCGTACGTGGTGGCAGGACTCGAGGAGCGCCCCGCATTCAGGGCGGCCGTTCACGAACAGGTCGGTGTGCTCGATTTCGAGGCCGTGCAGGCCGATGTCGTTGCGGCAGCGGAGGAGCTGGTCCGTCGGAACCCGTCGGTCGCTGCCATCCTCTTCGAATGCACCGATCTGCCGCCATATGCGGACGCCGTGGTGGCTGCAACCGGCCTGCCGGTCTACGACATCACCTCGATGATCGAGTGGGCACACCGCGCTGTGAGGCCGCGACGGTATCCGCACCCGACCAGGTAGAGGCCGAACAACGCCGAAGTCGTTGAACTGGGGCCGTCGTTCCCAGGGCGTGAGCGCTGTCGGCAGCCCAAGCTGCGGGATCCAGCATTTTGACATGAACGGGGTAACCCGGGACGTCTGCCGGACGCCGCGTTCTTAGAGCGGCGGATCACCGCAGCCTAGTGCTCGCGCGAAGGCCGGCGTTACGGTCCCCTGGGCACTGCGGTGATCACTCCTGTTATTGACACGGGCATCAGCATTGCCACCGTCGATTGTTCGTGCGGTGACCGCCGAGCGTGGGGTGTTCGACGTTGGACCGACAGTCTGGAGGAGATGATGCTACGACGCCGGTAGCGTGGCGTCGCGGAGTGTCGCCTCGACTCCAGAGATCGTCGATTCGACCACTACGTCGTAGTACTTCCAGCGCATGCGTGAAGCAGTGTCACCGCCTTCGGCGAACGGACGGATGAAGTCCTCTCCCATCGAGCGAACCTCAGTCGATGCGGTGGGCATCTTCTGGAACTCGGCCATCATCGTGGCGTGATCGCGGGGGCCGTCACGTTCGTGCTGGAGCCGGTCGTCATTCATGGAGATGGTGAGCATCGCGTTGTTGAGCAGCACTGCGTAGGCGACATTCGACTGGGCTCCGAACCGGGCGTGGTGAAGGACGGCCATGCCTGCTTCCAGGATGGGGAGCACTGCCGGAATGGTGGGGCCATGCATCAGCATCCACTTCGCCGTGCCCGGGTAGTCGGCCGCACAGCGGCCAGCGGAGTGCAGCAGCGTGCGGAACCACTGCTGCCAGGGAAGCTCATTGCTCGGCATCGTGATCTGTCCGAGCATCCGCTCGACGACTCCGCGCGACAGCAGGTCTTTCCCGCCGACGTGGTGGTAGATCACGGAGGGAGCCACACCGAGGCGGCCTGCGAGATCGCGCAGAGACCAGGTCATCAAGTGCGAAGTACGGGTCAGCTCGGCGGCAGCATCGACGACGCGGTCCGGCGTGAGGCCGATGTGGAACGGTGCTGGATCGGGTGTGTTCACCGTGGGTCCTTCTGATGGGACGCGCACGAGCTGTCGCGCGTTGGGAACATGGGGGCGTTGCTGACAACTTCGCAAACAGATTAGAACACCGTTCGATAATTGTGTGATAATCCTTCTCAATAACGTTTGGAGGTAGCGATGATTGGACAGCGCATGCGGGTGTCGCCTGAAGGAGCGCAGGAGTCGTTCTTCGCGCCGGTTCGCCATCGACTAGCCGGGATCGTCGTGTTGAGTGCGATCGGGGCCATCAGCGGCGTGATCCCGTTCATCGCGATCGTCGAACTCGCCCGCACCTTGTTGCCCGCGTCCTCGAGTGAGGCAGTCGATGCCGGCCGGGTGTGGGTGATCGTAGTCGTGGCGTGTGTTGCCCTGTTGGTGAGTTTCGCAGCGGCATTCCTCTCTGGATTGGTGAGCCACTTCGCGGACGCTGAACTCCAGTTGTCACTCCGCAAGCGAATCGTGCGCCATCTGCAGCGGCTGCCGCTGGGGTGGTTCGACCAGCGGTCTTCGGGAACGGTGCGGAAGCTGGTGGAGAACGACGTTGTGGCCCTGCACCAGCTGGTGGCCCACACTGTTCACGATGTGGTTACGGCCGTCACCGTCGCAGCGATCAGCGTCGCCTATCTGTTCGTCGTGCAATGGCAGTTGGCTGTCGCGGCTCTCGTCCCGCTGATCATCACGGCAATCCTCTATCCCCTCATGATGCGCGGGGGTGCCCAGAAATACCTGCAGTACGACGAGTCCACGGCCCGGTTGTCTGGCGCCACCGTCGAATTCGTGCACGGGATCGCCGTGGTGAAGCGGTTCGGTCAAGTCGGGCGCAGCCACCGACGCTATCGGGAAGAGACGCAGAAATATGTGCGATTCGTCGGGGAGTGGGTTCGTGCCACTGCGGTCCTGTTCACCATCATCGAGCTGCTCACCTCCCCTGTCGTGGTTCTCCTTTGGATACTGGCCTGCGGACTCTGGCTGGTAGATGGAGGAGTGGCGAAGCCGATCGACATTTTGCCCGGGCTTCTGCTGAGCCTCGGTCTGACGAGTCCACTGATGAAGCTTGGGACGTCCGCGCAGTTCTTGAGGACTGCAACGAAAGCCCAACAGTCGCTGAGCGAGTTCTTCAGGCTCCCACCAGTCCCGCGTCCCGAGCACCGACTCGTGCCGCACGGGAACGACGTCGATTTCGACCACGTCTCGTTCAGTTATGACGGCGAGCATCCAGTCCTTCACCAGGTGGCGGCAACGTGCGCGCCGGGAACCGTGACGGCGTTGGTCGGGGCATCGGGTTCCGGGAAATCGACGCTAGCGAAGCTGGTGCCACGCTTCTACGACGCACAGCTCGGTCAGGTCACTGTCGGCGGAGCCGATGTGCGGCAGGTCACGCCGGCTGACCTGTACGAGTCCGTGGGCTTCGTCTTGCAGGACGTGCAACTGCTGCGCGCTAGCCTGCGCGACAACATCCGCCTCGCTGACCCCCAGGCCTCGGACGACGCGGTCGTCGCCGCCGCACGCGCCGCGCAGATCCACGACCGGATCATGCAGTTCGACCACGGCTACGACACCGTCGTGGGGGAGGACGCACACCTTTCCGGTGGAGAGGCGCAACGGGTCACGATCGCGCGCAGCCTGTTGGCAGACACTGCCGTGCTCGTGTTGGACGAGGCAACAGCCTTCGCGGATCCCGACTCCGAAGCGGCGATTCAGCGAGCCCTCTCCGCCCTCACCGCGAATCGGACCGTCCTGGTGATCGCGCATCGACTCCACACGATCATCGGCGCCGATCACATCCTCGTGCTTGACGATGGCCGCATCGTGGAGCAAGGCACGCATGCGGACCTCATCGCCGCCGGAGGCCGATACGCCCGGATGTGGACGGACTATCAGGCAAACCACACCCGATCCCTCCCCGACCCTCGGCAAGCTCCTTCGGAAGGACGACTCGGATGATCCGACAACTGCTCCGATACTCGTCCCCGACGGCGCAACGCCTCCTTCGCGCGGAACTGATGTTCATCGTCGCGACCGCAGTGCTGCAAGGCATCGCCTTCCTGCTCCTCGTCCCGCTGCTCAGAGCTCTTCTGGTCGGCGACATGGAGGCCTCGGCCCGTTGGCTGATCGCCGTCGTCGGAGTCTGTATCGGCTATGTGGTCACGACCTGGTTCTCGAGCCAGATCGGCATGAAGGCCAGCACCGAGTTGCTCGATTCCCTGCTGACACGATTGGGGGATCGTCTCGTCGAGCTTCCCGTCGCATGGTTCAGCACTGACCGATCGGGGCTCCTCGCCGGGCTCGCGACGCAGGGTGCGATGTTCGTTTCGAACACGCCCTACGCGATTCTGCGTCAGATCCTCACCGGGTTCATCACTCCGGGCACGGTGCTGATCGGGATGTACTTCTTCGACTGGCGCCTCGCCTTGGCGATGACCGTCATGGTGCCCGTCTTGATTTTCGGCTATCGAAGGCTGCAGACGGCGATCGGTCGAAGCGACGCCATCCACTCCGACGCCGTTGACGATGCCTCCGGTCGCGTGATCGAGTTCGCGCGTGCACAGCCGGTGCTCAGAAGCGCAGGTGACGCTACGATCGCCGATCGGCTCGTGGACGAATCCCTGGAGAACCAACACAGCGCCTACCGAGGATTGCTCATCTCCGGAGGTGCCGGTATGGCGACTTTCGCTGGTCTCGTGCAGCTCTCGCTGACCCTGCTGCTGGTCGTCGGAGCCTATCTCGCTGTCGGTGGCTCCGTCGATGTGCCGACACTGATCGCCGTACTCGTGCTGGGGGTGCGGTTCAACGAACCGATCGTGTCCGCTGGTGATCTCGGCGGCGGAGTTGCCGTCGCCCGAACGACCCTCGACCAGCTCGACCGCCTCGCCGCGGTCTCTGCACTATCCGAACCTGAGTCGCCCCGTGTCCCTGATGGCTGGGACATCGCCTTCGACGGCGTCACGTTCGGGTATGGGGACGCCCCGGTGTTGCGGAACCTCTCGTTCACCGCGCCGTCCGGCGGGATGACGGCCATCGTCGGACCATCAGGTTCGGGAAAGACGACGATCACGAGACTCATCGCGCGCTTCTATGACCCCGAGCAGGGGATCGTGTCGATCGGCGGGGTTCCGATTCCGGAGCTGGGTACTGCTGCCGTCGAGGCCGCAGTCGCCCCGGTCTTCCAGGACGTATATCTGTTCGACGACACCATTCTCAATAACATCTGGATCGGCAACCCTGACCTCGCCCGTGAGGATGTCATCGCCGCCGCGACGCGCGCACGGGTCGACGAGATCGCGGCGAGGCTCCCAGGGGGCTGGGACGCGCCGGTCGGCGAGGGAGGGTCGAATCTCTCAGGAGGCGAGCGGCAACGGGTCTCCATCGCTCGTGCGCTCCTCAAGGATGCTCCGATCGTCCTGCTCGATGAGGCCACCGCGGCTCTCGACATCGGCAACGAGATCGCGATCGGTGCCGCCATCGATGCGATTCGATCCGAGCGGACACTGATCATCGTCGCTCACCGTCTCCAGACGATCATGACCGCCGACCAGATCATCATGCTCGACGGTGAGGGCGGCATCCGCGAGAGCGGAACTCACGAACAGCTCCTCGCCGCTGATGGGCCGTACGCGCGGTATTGGAAGGAACGCGTCGAGGCTGCTAGCTGGCAACTCACCCCACCGCGATGACCTCGGGGCCCCTGTACCCGGGCCAGCTTGCCCGTTCTCGACGCTCGGTC
>Ga0308160_10001041_pt1 | contig 42779 bp, 16 predicted proteins | sample PhyFR1_FD_201036 | JGI IMG/M metagenome (GOLD analysis project Ga0308160, IMG submission 201036) | Phyllosphere microbial communities from UC Gill Tract Community Farm, Albany, California, United States - DLSLF.R1 | ecosystem: Host-associated > Plants > Phyllosphere > Unclassified | place: USA... | reverse complement strand
CGAAAAGGGCAATATCAACACCCGCAAAGTGAGGGATTGTCACCCGCGGAACAATTCTATTTGCTGGCCGCCTAAATAACCAACAACGCAACTTTGGACAACTTCATGTCTCTAATGCGACAGAGCCATTGATCATCCGTTACAGATTCGCGAGGAATGCATCAAAACAGCGCTACACGTACATCCAGCCCCGCAGTACGGCCATTGTTTACCTGAGCATAAGCGGAGGTGCCATTCAGGAAGCCATAGGTGCGATAGCGGCGGTCAAACATGTTATTGAGATAGGCTGTTACGGTTACACGGTCCGTTGCTTGCCACCCAAGGCTGAGATCGGCCGTGGTGTAGCTGCCTTGTTTCAAGGTGTTGTCCCCGTCAAAGTATTGCGGTCCCGTCAGGTTGACGCCTGCGCGAGGCATCAGAGCGCCCCATGCGGTTTCAATATTGCCTACTATGCTGGTGCCGCCCGCGAATTCTGGCACAAAGGGGACGCGTTTATTAGCGTAGGTCACACTGTCATCACTGAATTCAGAATGGACATAGTTCCCGTTAATTTCCCATGCCCAGCCCGGCGTAAAGTTCCAACGTGCACCTAATTCCACACCGCTGGCATCGGCACTGCCCGCATTGCTTAGCGTCTGATAACCCACAGGTCCAGAATAGAGTTGCATATCTTTGGTATGGGTGTAGAACACCGCACCGTTCAACGACAAATCGTTGTACTCATAACGGCTACCAATTTCATAGTTAATCGATTTCTCCGCGCTGTAAGGTTCTGCCGCCACACCCGCTGTCGGGGTGATCGAGAAGCCCGCGGGCTTGTAACCCTGGGCAATGCGCGTGTAGACGCGCCAGGCATCCGTGAACTGATAACCCGCGGAAACCTGGCCTAAGACCTGATCGTCTCGTGTTGTGTTGTTATCACCCCATGGTGTGCCCAATGCGTTCCCGCTGTAGCGGGTTTCAGCCCGGTCGTGTGAGAAGCGCAGCCCAGCCCCCAAATCAAACTGTGAGGTGACATGCCAGGTCAGATCACTATAGGCAGCCAATGTCTCCGCCTGATTATTTGAGCGGGTCGCAGTCAAAGGTATCGCACCATAGCTGTACGAAGAGTCGAGCGACTCCCGCGTATCCTGTCGATACAGCCCAAACACCATATCTACCGTTTCATTGCCCCGCGTGGCAGCGCGCAGTTCCTGCACATTCTGATTCCATCTTTCTGGCAAGCTGGCGCTGTAAAAACCGTAAGGGAACTGGCGATCGTAATTCTGTTGCTGCCAGGCACTCACCAGACTGAAAATCCAGTTATCAGTGGTATAGCGGCCGCTCAATGCCTGGCTGTGGGTACAACGACGTAAATAAGGATCGCCGCCGCCAGCGCTGATATCTAACGTGCGACTTTTGACTTTATCGAAGGGCACATACGTATCCTGAGTGGCATGTGTACACTCCTCAGTGATATCAACGCTCGCTTCCCATGGCTGATTATCAGGGGCAAGGCGCAAACGCACATTACCGGCATTCGTGCGCGATCCACCCAGATGATCGCTACCGGTATCGGGGTTAGTCATCGCGCCCTGATCAACTTCACGTAGCAGAGTGACACTGCCGTAAAGTAAACCATCCTGAATGGGACCACTGGCATTGAACTTGGTGTGATAACCATCGCGGCTTGCATAGCCCGCCTCTACGGAGCCACGCGGTGGGCTGTCAGGCTGATGGGTCACAATATTAATAATGCCGCCCTGTGCACTTTTGCCATACAGCGTGCCTTGAGGTCCACGCAGCATCTCCACGCTCTCTACATCCATTAATGGTTGCATGGCAAAGGTCGAAAGTTGCGGCACCCCATCGACATAGAACGTCACGGCCGGATTATAGAAATCCTGCGCAGATGATATCCCGCGCAGTGAAACAGACTGGAAAATCAAGCTCCCACTGTTCCCCATTTGCAGGCCAGGAAGAACACGGCTCAGCTGGTCAGTACGGGTGACGTGTGCATCCGTCAGAGCGCTTTCATCCGCTTTAGCGTAAGAGACATTGCGGCTAGAGGCGGCAGTAGCAGATTGTTTGCTGGCGGAAACAATCAATGTCTCGTCATTGTTATCTGCAGCCGACGCGTATTGCGTCAGGAGCAAACTAACAGCCATAACTTTTGTAATACGATTCAGTTGCATAGTTATTAATATCCCTGAGGTGCTGTGAGCTCCGAGGGTACAACAAGACGATAAAAAGGTGTTGCACATAACGGTGTAAAATTGCACGATAAAGGTAAATAAAAATCATTATCAAATAAAAGGATTTGCAATGGAAAAGACGCACGCCGATGCGATGGAACAAGCTGGCATTCATCGTCAATCGGTAGGCGACATGATCCTCACCACGGTAGAAACTACCTTGCAGCAAGATGTTATGCTACGCGGTGCAAGCGAAGCCCATTTGTCACTGATATTAGTTGTTGAAGGTGCAGGACATTACGTCCTGGAAGGGGAACCACTCCGCACTTTTCAGCCCGGTAGCTTGCTGGTTTCTTGCTCTCAGGCGCCATGCCAGGGTGAAGATTTCTTTCCGCGCCACTGTTTTTACGATCTCTGCATCATTGATTATCCTGTGCGTTATATTCAGGCGCTGATAGACGCAGGAATTATGCTGGTCGATCAGCCAAGTGCCATCTTTAGCACTGCCATACCTTCCGAATTGAAGTTATTACGACAGCAGATACAGCAGGCGAGTCGCAATCATAGCCCACTGGGTGCACTGCGGTTGGAAAGCTTATTGTTACAGGCATTGTGGCTGAGCGTGTGTGAGTTGCAGTTACAGCAAACCCTGCCATCGCGAAGTGTTCCTCTGTTTGCGCGTGATCGACAAAAGTTAATTAAAGCGAGGGAATACATACGGCAACAGCAACAGGAGCCATTGAATCTTGATGCCGTGGCGAGGGCTTCCGGGTTGACACCGATTCTGCTCAAACGAGGATTTCGCGTGATGTTTGGCATTACTCCGTGGAACTTTGTTATTCAGTGTCGGCTTGAGAGGGCACAAAAACTGCTGGTCGAGACAGCAATGTCGCTAGATGACATTGCTGTCCAGTGTGGTTTCTCACATGCCAGTCATCTCAGTCGATTCTTTCAGCGTCAGCATGGGCTTTCGCCCGGTCGCTATCGCCGCCAGCAAGCCAGCGTGTGAGGAGTGGCAGAATGGAAGCTTGATGTTGGTGAAGGAAAAAATGATCGCCTTCCATCATATGATACTCACTATGCCTATTTCCCCATTTGCGCCAGGCGGCTAACTCACTGGCCGGGACTTCTCGATCCTGTGCTCCGCCCAAAATCATCAAAGGTAATTGCCGCTGATGCGCATAGTCATCAAGCAAATAGCGCTCGGTCAGCCTGAAATCAGCGCGCAGGATGGGTACAAACAACTTTAGCAGTTCCGGTTGCGCCATCACACTGTCGGGCGTGCCGCCCAACGAGTTCAGTTCGGTAATCAGCGCATCATCTGACATCTCATGACGCCACGGCGCAGGTGTAGCATGCTGCGGTGGACGACGCGCTGAAACAATGACACCGTTTATCCACTCAGCCGGCAAACGTTGTGCCAGCGTGAACGCAATTAATGCGCCGAGGCTATGTCCCATTAATGTGACCGGATGGGGAGCCTGCGAGATCAGAATGGCAAGCTGATCAAGCAGATCCTCTAGTTCATTGATGCAATCCTCAGCATAGCGACTGCCGTGTCCCGGCAACTCAACGGGACAAAATTCCAGCCCGGCTTGTCGTGCAGGGTGCAGCCATTCACGCCAGCTTGCTGCACTGCCACCCGCGTGGTGCAAACAGATCACCGACCCCGCTTTGGTGGGGGCACCAAAAGGAAACCACGTTTTCACCTTCGGCGGATTCAGTGCGGGAATAAGCGCAGCCACCAGTCGTTGCTCAAGCGATACACGATGCTGCCTCAGGAAAAAGTGGCCGCCGCGCAGGGTCTTCACGCTCACCGGAGCGTCAAAGTGCTGCTGCCAGGCGGCGATTTGCTCTGTGCTGACGAGGGCGTCATCCTCGGCTTGCACCAGCAGCGCCGGAATTGACAGGGGTAACCGTTGGGGCGCCACATAATTCTCCGCCAGCGCACAATCTGCACGCAGGGCTTTACCGACGGTGCGCATCATCTCTGGATCGCGCATCACCGCTTCCGGTGTGCCACCCAAACGCTCAACTTCCTTCGCGAATTGGGCGTCATCCAGTGCTGACAATCGATGGGTAATCGGTATATGCGGCGCAGGACAGGCCATCAGAAACAGCAGCCGTGGAGGTTGATGACGTGCTGCAAACCAATGCGCCAGTTCATAGGCAATCTTACATCCCAAACTGCATCCCACCAGCGCCCACGGAAGATGGGCAAAGGGCGCAATCTGTTCAGCTAAAGCCGCCACCAGATCCGACATATGCGGACAGCCCGATTCATCAATGCGGTTTTCGCGTCCCGGCAATTGCAGAGCGCAGAAATGCCAGTCAGCAGGCCAGTGCGCATCACGTCCCCACTCGCGGTATATCGATGCCCCCCCGCCTGCATACGGCAGCGCAAACAGATTAAGCGCCGCGCCCCTATCGGGAGTCTGCAGTGGGAAATAACCGGTTCCTGAGACCTTATCCTCGCCTTTAACAGCAGCAGCGAGTCGTTCGACACGCTGATGCAAGCGTGTCTCAAGCGATGCCGGTAAGTGGCCAACGGATTTGGCATCGTGCGGTTTATGCAGCCGCACGTAATAATACTCAATCCGGCCACTCTCCATCGCATCAAATACCGCTGAACCCGGCAGAGCAAAATAGTCGCGCAGCGTTTTCTCGCTCAAACCTTTGCTCTGAGAATCCAGTAAACGCTGGACTAACCGGTCACCATTCTGACGACGTGCTGCCAGCACTTCACGACGAATGGATCGCTGCAAGGTGATCTCAAAACCCAGTGACGTTAACGCAGTAAACACATCGTTCAGACTCTCAGCCGTGAACAGGTCGGCATAGAGAAAGTCGCCGCCCGGTTTCAATACGCGCCAGACTTCTCGCCAGAAGTCGGAGAGTTGCTGATAAGCGCCAGACGATTCGATATTCAGTAGCAGATCAACACTGGCATCAGCCTGCGGAAGTAAACAGGCATCCGCTACGCGAAAACGCAGGCGTGGATGGCGATAGCGTTGACGGCAAAATGCGATATTGCCAGAGCTGAGATCAATGCCGGTCACGCTTGTGGGTTTAAAGCACTCCAGCATCAGGGCCGCCGCACCGCCTCGTCCACAACCCACGTCAAGCACCTGACGTCCATTGACGGGCGTATCGCCCACCAGTTGCAGGACCAGTTGGCGTTGACTTTCACCAGGCGTTAACGGGAGGGTGCCTGGCTCCTGATAACCCCAGTTAAGAAACAGCGCGTGTTCTGCAATACCTGCCTGCTCCAGCAATGTGCCCAGTTCGCGGTAAATATCATCAGACGCTGTCATGATCGTCCTCCTTCAGTTCAGCAGCCCACACCACCGGATCGGGTGCGGGTCGCTCTGGCGCGGTGAAGTGTTGTGTCACTGGCTCACCAATCTGACGCATGATGTCGAGCCATAAGGCACCGTGATCGCGCCACCACTGAGGTTGCTGCCAGATGGGGGATTCAGTATCGAGCAGCTCGGCAAAGGCGCAGTGCAGGCCTCGAGGAAATGCATCCACGACCAGCTCATTGAGGCTTTGCCCACGAGGCGATCCCAATAGCAGGGCACCTGGCTGTTGGTTGTAGTGGCGTTGCTGATGCACCTCTGGAGACAGCAGCCAAGAGGATTGCGCATCATCCTGATGATAATTCGGTGCGTAAATAGCATGCGTCCACACCACAGGTCCGAAGCTGCCTGTCAGGCACACGTTGCCGGAGGTGTTGCCACATGAGATGCGATGCATCACCAGGCTGTGATGATCAGGATCGCGCGGATCGAGGGTAGTCTGCAGGTTAATCAACACGGGAATACCCGCAATCACGCCTTGTAGCTGACGCATTGGCCAGCCGTGGTGCCCAGGCGCGGGAGATGCCACAAAGCTACCAGCCTGCAGCGTACCCAGCGCATGGCCGACAATATCCAGCGCCGAATAAAGCAGCTGCAAACTGGTGGTGATTTCGATAATTTGCAACGTCTGCTGCTGGCGCCATGCACGTACGTAGTTGATAAAGCGTCGCGCCGCGGGCAGCTGCGGATAGAAACTATTAATGTGGTAACGCACGCCCTGTTGTGTCGCCAGCGTTTGCAGTCTTGCTGCCTCACCGGGATGCAGCGGATGTTCTTGTAATATACACAAACCACGCCGCAACAGCGCTTCCGCCAACGCACTGCCGTCACCACCCACCATACGGCTCCGCACGGCAACGCAGCCAACCGTGACCGAGGTATCAATCTCTGCAATGCTGCGCCACAGCGGCACACCGAATTTCTCTGCCAGCAAGCAAGAGCGCTCACTGCCACGCGCCAGAATCCCCGCCAGGCGCAGCGGGGAGTCGGGGTGAACCAACGCAGCCAGATAGTGCTCGCCAAAGCGCGTGCCACACAATACTGCTGAAGGTCTCAGACTCATAGCACCTCCTGCTGCACCAGCGTCAGGATATCGCTATCCGGCGGCAACAGCTGATCCAGTGGCGCATGCCAGGCATCTTCACCCGATGCCAGCGTCTCCAGCAACTGGCGTAACGTCAGCATCGCAATTTCGCCCAGTGCGTCCGGTAACCAACCGATTTGTTGATCGATGTTGAACAGCAGCGCACTCTCTTCTTCCAGCGCCTGTAAATGCAGCGGAGTACAGGCCTGAGTCGCATACTCATAATCAGGCATACCGAGCAGTGGGTCTGAAACTTCAGGTATTGAATAGGCGTGCCGAACACCGAGCAGGCTGGTAAAAGCAACCGGTAACTGGGTCAGATAAACCACTTCTGACTCACTGCCCGGCAGAGTCTGTTGCAAGTGTTCCAGACGCTGTTGCCCGACGCTTTCCGCCAGCTGCAGGAAGCTGCTGCGGTCTACCAGCGTCAGTGTCACCGGCAGTAAGGTACTGGCATCCGTCACCAGTTGTGAACTGTGCGGATGCAAAGGCAGACGGTCGGTGTAATTCATACGTAATTGCAAAGTGGGTTGTTGCAACCAGTCACGCAGCGTCAGGGCCCAAGCCGCCAGCAGTATATCGCTGCCTGATACGCCAAAATTGTCACCTTGTTGCTTAAGTGCTAACCACTGCTGAGCAGGTAAAGCATCGCGCCAGATGTCGAATGCAGCCGATGCCTCTCCTTTTTTCCAGGGCAATGAAGGGGGAGTCATCGCCAACGGCGTAGCTGTTGTATCTGCCAGCGCCAGCACCGTCCGCTGATAGCTGTGCGGTGTAAACGCCAACGCGGGTTGGCGCTGCGCGGGATGAATGATGAACTGATACAGCTCACGCAGCAGTACGCGGAAGCTCTCGATATCGATCAATAAGGTGCTGATGGCAATCGCGATGCGATAGCCTGCTTCACTTTGAACAATGGCGAGTTGCAGTGGTTGAGGCTGGCTAAGATCAATTTTCTCACGTGACATTGTCACTCGCATCTCCTGCAACTTGATGTGCAATGCCTGCTCAGTCTCATGTCGCCAGTCATGACGACACACATCAAGGGTTTGCGTGGCATCAGAGGTAACAATTTCACCGTTTGCATTGATACAGCAGCGTAGCCACGAATGACGCGTGATTAATTGCTGCCAGCCCGCGATAAAGGCCTCCAGTGGAAAGGTTGCCGGTTTGTCGTACTCAACATAGAGGATTTGTGGCTGAGTGGAAAAATGCTGCCAGCGCACGCGCTGCAAGGGTGTTAACGCCACGGTGCCTTCAGGCTGTGGCATGACGTCGCCGCGTGCATCAAGCCAACCTGGCTGATGCCGCTCCAGTTGTTGCAGACGCTGACGCAGCAGGCTTTGATCTTCTTTGGCGGGTACTGTTGCCGCCTGAATAGCCTGTTTCAGCTCCAGCACGGTGCCCGCTTTCAGTACGCTTTCCGCGTTGAGTTTGATCCCGAGATCGCTGCCCAAGGTTTCGTTGAGATCAAGGAACAGCAGTGAATCGAGACCAAGCTGTACCAGATTGCTGTGGTCGTGAATGGTATCGGCGGCACAGTTGAGTTGTTTAGCCAGCACGCCACGCAGATAACAATCAAGATCGTCAGCTGTGGTTGTGGGTGCCTCGGAAGGTTGGGTGGCGTCAGTATCAGACAGCAGTGCGGCAAACTGCACGCGATCGGCTGCACTGATGCCCGATTGCTGCAAACGCTCGCAATCCACTTGCATCGCCGCCACGGCTGGCCAAGGCGCGACCCGAGCTTGCTCAAGCAGATTCATCGCTACGTCGGTCGCCAGCGGTAACATGCCGCGCTGTGCCAATGCAGCATGTTGCTGAGGTGAAAGCGACTCAGTGACCTGCCACAACCCCCAAGCGACGGCGAGGGTGTCATAACCCGCGACACAACGCTTGCTGGCCAACTGTTCCAGCGCCCAGCAAGCACTGGCGTGCGCGGCCTGGCCGCGTGGACCCATCACGCTGGCAGCAGAAGAGAAATAAACGGTGCAGGCAGGTGAGAGCAAGGCCTGATGCGCAGCCAGGCGCCGTGCGGTGGAGACACGCAGATGGTACACCGACTGCAAAGCAGACCAGTCCAGTTCACTGATAGGGCGGTCGTCTATGCTGCCGACTAAATGCCAGAGCGTATCTATGGGGCCGTGCTGTGCCATGCGCTGGAGCGCGGCATCAAAGGCCCCGCCATCAGCAACATCACCATCAGTATCCACGATCACCTCAACACCACACGCTCGCCAGTGTGCCATCAGCGCCACTTCCGCTGGACGTGGATCGCGACGCACCAGGAAAAGCAGCTTTTTCGCTCCGTTTGCCACCTGTTGACTGGCAACCGCCAGCCCGGTAGGTGTCAGTCCAATAAACAGCTGCGTATCCTGTACGACATGATGTGACAGGGGTTCGTAGGGTACGCTAACCAATTTTTGGCTTTGCCAGCGATTCTCATGCCAGCGTAAGACCGGATCAGGCATCGTTGCGAAACAGGCCGCGTCTTTAGCTGCCTGCGTGGCATTCCCCTCAACCAGCGTGAGACGACAGTGTGGATATTCATGGCGTGCCACGGCAAGGAAACCCGGCAGCCAGTCGGCTGCGTGTTGATGGGTCTCATCGAATAGCCGTTCTGCCACCAAAATCAGCACACTCTCTTCTGTCGCCGCTTTCAGCCAATGGCGCAATGTTTGATAAAAGCCGTCCTGCGCACCGGGTTCATCCGGCACGCTCAGTGTTTCAGGTAGGCCTTCAGCCGGTGCGCTTAACACTGCGGTTTGCCATTGCCAGCGCCACAGCCCACCCTGCGGTTGCCATGGGCGTGGCAGCAGGTTATGGAAGGCAAGGCAGTCAGGTGCCTGAGTTCGCGTGCGGCGCCAGCGCGCTTGCATCAACGGTATGCCTTCCGCCTGGACGTGGAGGTGTTCACCCTGTTGCACCACACTCAGCGTCAGCGGTGAAGGGGCTCCCACGGGATTGCATAACCACTCTCCGACACAGAGCTGCTGGCCCGATTGCCGAGGCAATGCCTGCTGCACCGCTTGTAACAGATGGGTAGCCTGCCACTCCGCTCCCTCTGCCAGCTCAATGGTTAAAGAGAGTGTGGCAGTGGAGTCAACGTGGAGAGACGAGGCTTCAGGGGCACGTTGCGCCATAAGAATCTGTTCACCGAGCGCAAATGCCGGTGTGTCACGCCCCGGGAAGGCATCAAAGCGGGTGAATCCAGCCTCGTTTAGGGCTGCCTGCCAGTCTTCTGCTGACGCGAACAGCTCACCGTGACGCTGCGCCGTGTCGGCAATAGGCGGCACCAATGCACCAAACACGAAATCAAACAGCTTTTTCGGCGCCGTGATTTCACGCAGCATGAAAATGCCTTCAGGCTTCAATAGCGGCGCGAGCCGGCGAAACAACTGGCGCAAATCGGCGCTGTTATGCAGCACATTGGCCGCCACGATCAGATCATAACGGCCAAGACTGAGCCCCTGGCTTTCGGGTGAAAGCTCCATGTCAAAAGGCTGATACTCCATGAAGTCATAATCACTGAACTTAACCTGCGCCTTTTGTAAGAACAGCGTGCCAACGTCGGTGAAGGTGTAGCGCTTGCAGCGGCCAGTGGGCAACGCCTCAAGTAGATCCCGCGTCGTTCCGCCCGTGCCTCCACCAATCTCCAGCACACTGATTGGCACGGCGCTGTTTTCCGCAAAGTTTTGCAGTGTCGCTGCCGCCAGACTGTTGAAATAGCGTGACCATGGCTGTTCTTGATACATATGCTCCACATCATCGGTGGCAGCAGCGGGAAAGACGACGCTAACCGGATCGACGTCCCCGCGTAACATCCTGCCAAGCTCAGGCCCAGTGCGTGCAATCAACGCTGCGAGATGGTGATAACCCACCTCACGCATGCGCATCAGCCAGTTTTCAGCATCAACTTCTGGGCGATGGCGAAGCGCATAGCCATCAACGGTGAGGTTGATGACGCCTGCCGCTGTAAGATCGCACAGCATGCGCTGCATCAGATCGGTGTAGCGTGCCGGAATGTGCAGCCGCGCTATGATCTCGGTGCAATCACCCAGCGACTGTTCCAGCGGAAGTGGCTCAAATAGCGCACTAACGTAATGACAATGCAGGGCATTGATACAGCGGGTTTCCTCATCCAGTACGCTCAGATCCAACTGCGCGCCCAGCGTGTCGGCACTGCGATGTCCCACCGCTGTTAAGCTGCCCCATCGCGAGGCTTCATCCTGTATTCCAGGGCGACGGGGATCGCAAACTTCCCCTTCAAACGGGGCGACGGGCAATAGCGCGCGGCGTTCTGCACGCGTAAACAACGACTGCCAGTCAGGAGAATCTGTCATCAGCTGTTGTTCCCACTGCTGATATTGATCATCAGAAAGCGTCAGCGCATCCGCCACCCATACTTTGTTCAGGGGTGCGTCTTCAGTCTCCTCCAGCAGATCCAGCAACTGTGCTAACCAACCATCGGCATCGCTCGCCAGCAGCAGCACGCGACATGAGAAAAGCGTGCGGTGATAAAGCCCTGTGGCTGCATAGTCGTGGGTGCAGAAACCGGGTTCACGATCGCTAAGACGCGCAGCATGCTGCTGAGCCAATGCACGCAATGCGGCAGGCGTGCGCGCTGAAAGCAACAGGGGATAGACCTCGGCGTGCGTTGCCGTTGCCCTGCGGGCGGGGGCGGCCTCCAAAATGGCATGGGCATTGCTGCCACCAATACCAAAAGCGCTTACGGCTGCACGATGCCAGCCATTTTGGGGCAGCGGCCAGGGTTCAATGTGGGTGGGCACGCGGAACGGCGTACGGCTGAAATCAATCGCCGGATTGGGTGAGCTGAAATGCAACGTCGGCGGGATTTGCTGCTGCCACAATGCCAGGCTCGCCTTGATTAAACTGCCCACGCCAGCGGCGGTATCCAGGTGGCCGAGATTACTCTTCAATGAGCCAATCGCGGCCTGGCCGGTAGCAGGGGACGCGGGCGCCCATGCTTCGGTCAACGCGGCAATCTCCAGCGGGTCGCCTAAGGGCGTGGCCGTGCCGTGTGCCTCCACCAAACCGATGGTATCTGCGCTGATGCCCGCCATCGCCAGCGCATCCTGAATCACTTCTCGTTGTCCGGCCAGCGATGGGGCGGTGAAACCCGCTTTATCGCAGCCGTCGTTATTGCTTGCAGTACCGCGGATAACCGCCAAAATCGCATCGCCATCCTGCACCGCGCGATCGAGGCGCTTCAGCAGCACGACACCGGCACCATTAGCCACCAACGTACCGTCAGCTTCCGCTGAGAATGGGCGGCAATGTCCGTCACGCGAGAAGATCATCCCTTCGCGGTGGAAGTAACCCGCCTGCTGCGGGAAGCTCAGGCTGGCACCGCCTGCCAGCATCATATCGGCCTCACCGCTGGCAATGGCTTCGCATGCCAGATGCGTGGCAATCAACGAGCTTGAGCAAGCTGTTTGTACCGTATAGGCCGGGCCTCGCAGACCGAGTTTGTAAGCAACGCGCGTCGCCAGATAATCTTTATCGTTGCCCATAAGCTTCTGGAAGGTGGCAGGGTTGACGATATTCTGCGCGTCGGCAGGGTCAGCGGTTTGCCATGTGCTCATGCGACAACTGCCGATGACGCCTACGCGATCCTGAAGTGCCCCCGGTTGATAACCCGCCATTTCCAGCGCTTCCCAGGCGCACATCAAAAACAGTCGCTGCTGAGGATCGATGCTCTCGGCTTCCTGACGCGAATAACCAAAGAACTGCCACTCAAATCGCTCAGCGTCTTCAATAATGGAAGCGGCAGGGACATAGTCCGGTCGTTGCAACAATGCGGGATCGACCCCAGCGGCGGTCAGTGCGTCTGCATCAAAGCGTGAGATCAACTCTTCACCATCGGCGATGCGCCGCCAGAACTCAAACAGCGAGTTAGCCTGCGGGAAACGGCAGCCCGCGCCAATGATGGCGATGGGAGACGTATCGCCATAATGTTCTGCTAAGGAATCAGTCATCATGTTCATCTTTTATCCTGGTTGGGCAGGCACGCCAGTCATGGCGTGCCTGAAACATTAACGTTGGCGCTGGTGACGACGACGCTGGCGTGCCAGCAGGCGTGACTCGCCGGAATTGATTTCATGTGGCACCGAGGCGGTCCCCGGCATTAAGCGGGCCGCCAATGCGCGCGGTGTTGCTGCATCGAACAGCGTGACCAACGGGAAATCGATTTTTAAACGCTGCTGCAGTTGCTGGCGGAGTCGGATCAAGTGCAGCGAAGTTGCACCTGCTTCGAAGAAGTTGCGCGTTGGATCGATGTGACTTTCACCGCTGATCTGCATCAGCAAATCACAGATTTGCTGCGTTAAGGTCTCATCGGCCGTAGGCGTGGCGATTGCCTGTGCAGGCAGCGACCAGGCTTTCGGTGCATCAGCGTGCTGGACATAAGCTGGCAGCCAGAGGGCTATATCCTGCTGCCAGGCGTTTTCATCGTGCGCCAAACGTTCAAGTAATTGCTGATAGTGACCAAACAACTCCCGCATCAATCCTGCCGGGAACAGTGCATCGACACAGTCCCAACTGAAGACCAAGGCACCGTGGCGTTCGACCACCTGGTGGTCAATCCACACTTGTGGCGTTTGGCTAACGCTCCAACCAAACTCCCCCAGCCAGTCGGCTGCCACGCTGGCATCGCTGCCACGGTTATCCACTCCCAACCCGCTGGTGAATACCACCGGCATCGACATGGCATCAACCCGACCAAAACGCCGCGCCGCTTCACGTAGCACCCGCACCGCTGAAACCTCACTGTGGCTGAGATCGTCGCCAAGCTGCTGTTGTAATGCCTGCGCCTGTTGGATAAACGCGGTGGGCGTACGGAAATCACAACGCAGTAAGCTGAGCGAAGTGAAATCCCCCACCAGCGCGCTCATTTGCGGATGAACATCGGGGCGCTGGAACAGAGTCAAATTGAGCGTGAAATGCCGCTCACGACTCCAGTTAGCCAACACATAACCCCACACCGTGAGCAACAGCGCGTTGGGTGTAATACCCGATCGCGCAGCATGCTGGCGCAGCTGTTGCCAGTCATCCGGTTCGAGTTGAGCCTGATAGCGAGTGAAGTGCGGTTGCACACTCTTGAGTTCGGCATCATCAACCGGCAGCTGTGGCGCTGGCGGCAAGCTATCCAGCCGTGATAGCCAATAGTCCAGCGCGCGTTGCCAGGCGGGATGCGACTGCCACTGCGGTTGCGCCAAGACATAGTCGCGGAAGCTGAGGTCCAGCACGGGTAACGGCTGGTCTGGTGCTCGAGCCAGCAATGCCCATTCGGACAACAGCATCACCATCGAACGGCCATCACAAATCAGGTTATCGAGGCTGATGCACAGGCGCAGGCACTGCTGATCCCACTGCGCAGCACGTAGCGTAAACAACGGCCATTGCGTGGTATCGTGCACCTCATGTCCCAGCGTCTCGCGAACCTCGCTTTCCCACGCGCTGCGCGCTGCGTCCGATGCCTGAGACAAATCAACGCACGCTAACGGATAGTCCGGCACCTGCGACAGAATGCGTTGATATCCTTGATCGTCAATCACTGCCCGCAACATCTCATGGCGCTGAATCAGCCGTTTCCAGGCGTTCTCCAGTGCTGCAGGTGCAATGTTTTCGACCTCAATTTCCACATAGAGATGCGTTGCAACTCCACTTAATGGCAGTCCGCTTTGACGACCAATCCAGTAAGCCTGCTGCACATCAGTGAGTGGGAAAGGTTGTTCGCGCTGTGCGGGATCCGCGGTCAGTGTAAGAGGACGCTCTTCTCCTTGCTGCGCCGCACTAACCACAGCTGAAAACTCTGCGAAACGTGCTGCGGTAAAGAGATCGCGCAGCGCCACCTGACGTTGCAAGCGGTGACGCACCTTCTCTACCAGGCGTACCGCCATCAAACTGTCGCCGCCGGCTTCAAAGAAGTGACTGTCAGCGGCAGGCCAGATGCCGCCCAGCAGTTCACTCCAGATTTCCGCTAACTGCGCGGTTTCTCCTTGCCAGTCGGTACGTTCTGTTGTGAGAGCAGGGCGCTGGGATTGCGGACGCGGCAGTGCAGCGCGGGCCACTTTGCCCGTCGGAGAGAGCGGAAGCGCATCCAGGCAGAAGAACTGCTGCGGGACCATATAGCCCGGAAGTTGTTGCCGTATCACCTCAACCAGCGAGGCAGGAGTAAATTGCCACAGCGTTTCTGGCATCTGTGCCACAACCAGATGGAAGCCGCTGTCTTCGCTGCTGCTTAACGTGTGGCTGGCGGCAAAGCCCTGCGCCAGGCAGAGTGCTTGCCACTGCCTGGCGCTAAGTAAAGGCAGTGATTCTGCAGCTCGCAGGTCTTCAAAGTGGCTGTATCCACCTTCTAACAACGCAACGGTGGCGAGCTGGAATGGGCTGTTACGCGTCATTTCCGCAGCCCACAAGCTACCGCCCGGCAGCAGTAGATTTTGCAGGCGCGTCATCAGCTGCGGCAGATTGGCGCTCCGATGTAGGGCATTAAACGCAATCACCATATCGAAACGAGGCATATCGCTGAGCGCGTGTTTGTCGATATCCAGCGTAGTGAAATGTAAGCGCTGAGCCTCCTCAGCATGCAGGCGACGTTCTGCCTGCTGTACCAGTAACGGTGAAGCATCGGTAAAGTGATACTCCACCGCGCTGCCGTTCAGTGCTCGCAACAAGGTCTGACTGGCCACGCCGCTGCGCCCACCCAACTCAAGAATGCGAGGCGTACGGCCGGTGCGATGAGTGAAAGCCTGGATCGCTTGTGCCAGTGAGGAGATAAGCGATGTGTTCAGCGGATGTGCCTGGGTCAGCTGCTCGGGTGACAGTCGATCGTCATTGCTATAGAACAACTCCAGCGCACTCTTTTCACCACGCAACACCTGTAAACGGTCGGCTGCGCCCTGCTGTAAGCGTGCCAGTGATTCCTCGGGTAAGCCGAGCGAAGCAGCCTGTTCCCTCAATAGCGCCCAGTCTGGCGGAGCCTCGTGCAACAGGGTTTGCCAACGTGCCACCAGTTGGCTAAATTCTGCGCTGGTGGCCAGCGGTGCCGCCCCTGATAATGCCAAAACATCGGCCATGGCTCTTAGCCCGAGTTGGTCGATGAATGACCAGAAGCGCGTTAATGAGGCCATTGAAGTCGCATCACTCAGCGGTGAACGTGCAGCATCCAATTGTGCACGCCAGTCCTCGTGACTGATGTTCGCCTCAAGCACCTGATGCGCATGCTGGGTGTGCTTATGCTGTACCAACCAGGCCGCTAACCTTTTCTCGCCGCGCGCTTCACCCAAGGTATCAACCACCGCCTCTTTCACCGCGGGATGTTGCCGTAGCACTGCCTCTATCTCACCCAATTCGATGCGGTTGCCTGCAATTTTCACCTGAAAATCTCGACGACCTAAAAACTCTAGCGTGCCATCAGACCAGTAACGCGCCAGATCGCCAGTACGGTACAGACGCTGACTGTTATGCTCGATAAAGCTCTCTGCGGTGCGCTGCGCGTCATTTTCATAACCGACTGCAACGCCAGCACCCGATATGTAAAGGTCCCCGGTGACGTAGTCTGGTCTGTCACGCAGCGATCCGTCCAATACGTGATACGCCTGGTTAGTCAGCGGATAGCCATAAGGAATAGCGCTCCAGTCGCTCTCAATGTGTTCAACATTAAACCAGTTGGACCAAATCGATGCTTCCGTGGCTCCCCCCATCGCGACCAATCGCGCTTGCGGCGCCGCCAGCTGCAAACGCTCAGGCAGACTCAACGGGATCCAGTCTCCACTGAGGTAAACCTTGCGCAGTGAAGTCAGGGGTTGCGCATGATGGGCCGCCTCACTGAGCAAGAGGTCGAGCAGGGCGGGCACTGAATTCCAAACGCTCACCTGCTCCTGTTCCAACCATTGCAGCCAGCGCGTCGGGTCACGTGTCGCTTCAGCTTCCGGCAACACTAAGGTGCCTCCTGCGGCGAAGGTGCCGTACAGGTCATACACCGCTAAATCGAACCACAGTGAAGAGAGACTCAATACGCGATCCTGTTCGTTCACACCAAAGCGGCGGTTGACGTCAAGCACCGTGTTAACCGCGCCACGGTGATGAATCAGTACCCCTTTGGGGGTGCCGGTTGAACCGGAGGTGTAAATCACGTAGGCAGCGTCATCGGGCTGATGAACGCGAGGCACAGCCTTATCGCTCTCGACAGGGTCAGTTGCATCGACCACGACACAGGTGCCGTACTCGCTAAAACGGGCAAGATTTTCAGGCTGCACCAGCAGCAAACGAATCGCACTGCCTTGCAAAATAGTGTCGAGACGCTTGCCAGGGATATCATCCGCAAGCGGTACCCAGGCGGCCCCCAGAGTCTGAATCGCCAGACATGCGGCAATCTGAGATGCACCTTTGTGCATCACCACCGCCACACGCTCGCCACGCACTACCCCCAAGTCCTGCAACTGCCATACGATACCCAGGCTCCATCTCGCTAAATCTTGATAGCACCAACGCCCTTCCGCACTCACCAGCGCAGGCGCTTGAGGGCAGCGTTCGACCTGACGCCAGAACAGGCCATCGAGGGTCATCTCACTGAGGGGTTGGTGGGTGGCGTTGACCTGCAAACGCTTCTCTTTTTGGGCAGGGGGCAGCAACGCAGGCAACCTTTTCTGCCAGTCGAAAGAAGCATCCGCCAGCTGCTCCAGTAACTGCGCATAGGCGCTGAACATCGCTTCGGCCACGCCTGGCAGGAACAGATCATCGACCATATCCCAGTTATAGACCAGCGCGCCGTCCATCTCACTGGCCTGATGATCGAGCCACACCTGCGGTGTCTGACTGAGCCCGTAGCGGATGTCACCCAGCGGACTTTGCGCCGCGCCTTTCGTGGGATCGCTGACGCCAAGTTGGCTGGTAAACACCACCGGCATGCTCACCAATGCCTGCTGTTCACGACCCCGGTTCCATTCACGCAGCACATCCACTGCGCTGAACTTACGATGTTGCAAACTCTCCAGTACGGCACCGTTCACCTGCTGTGCCTGTTCTGCAAAGCAGAGCTGCGGGTCATTATCCAGTGCTAACAGTGTTACAGCGGTGAAATCACCCACCATGCGTTGTACATCTTCGTGACTGCCTAAACGATCAAAGATAGTGAGATTCAGGCAGAACGCCGGCTCGCTGCTCCAGGCTGCCAACACCTGCGAGAAGGCGGCGATCAGCAGTGAAGCGGGCGTAATCCCCTGTTGTGAGGCACGCTCACGCAACATTTGCCATTTATTGGCTGACAACGTTTGTTGACGACGCGTAAAGTGCGGATGCGTCTGCATCAGACGTTCATTGTTGAGCGGCAGCTGTGGTGCTGCGGGCAGGGTGGGTAATCGCGCCAACCAGTATTCGCGATCTTCTTGCCATTGGTTAAGTCGCGCGCCCTGACGGTCTTGACGCGCCAGTACGTAATCGCGGAAGGTCAGCGTGAATGGCGCAAGTCCGGCCTCTTTGATGTCTCCGTTTGCGCTATAGAGCGCAACCAACTCTTCCCACAAAATCTGGCTACTGGTGGCGTCATTGATCAACATATCGATACTGATGAAGAGGCGACTACCGCCTTCTGGCAGCAGCGCGACGCGCAAATCAAACATAGGCCACCGGTCGCATGGCAGCACTTGATGTGAGAGTGTGCTTCGGCACAACAAACTCTGCTGCTCAGCATCTTGTTTAGAACAGTGACGCAGATCCGCGATCGGAATGCGGTAAGGTGTAACGTCACGCAGCACACGCTGTTGTCCACTCTCTTCGATCACTAATCGCAGCGCGTCATGGCGTTCAATCAGCTGATTCCAGCAGTGCTCCAGTAGCGTGACATCAAGCGGTACGGCCGCATCGGCCTCGAGGTAGGCATGACAGGCCACACCACCCAGCGCGTAGTGATCCTGACGACCAATCCAGTAGGCATATTGCAGCTCCGTTAACGGGAAAGGTTGATAGCGCCCGATTGCGTCGTGTTGCAGAGCAACCTCATGCAGTTCGTTGTCGCGAACTGCTGCGACATAAGGCAGTTGAGCCTTCAGATAGTGCACCAGCCGCGCCGGCGTGCTGTGCTCAAACAGGGCTCTTAACTCACAGCGAATACCTAGCTGACTCTGACAGCTGCGTGCAAAGTCCATCACCAGAATCGAGTCCATGCCCAGAGCCAGTAACTCAGCATCCGGTTCAATCGCCTGCGGTGACATGCGCAATGTGCGCCCCAGTTCATTGCGTACAAACTGCTCGATCAGTTGCTGCTGGGCTTCTGCTGGCAGTTGAGTCAGTTCGCTCAGGTCTGGCGCTTCAACAGCAGGCAGCGCCTGCGATTGTTGCTCAAGACAGCGGCGGAATAAGTGCGTGGGATGGTAAAGACTAAACATCGGCACGAATTTACCCCAGTCAACTTCCGCAGCCAGCCAAACGGCGGCATGCGCACTGGCGCGATCCCCGGCGGCAAATAAGCGATCCAGCGTAGCCAGATACCGCGCTGGCGACTGGCGATAAATGCCTGCGATACGCAGATAATTAAGCAGCGAGGCATCCACTTCCGACATGCCAGCGCCTCCACTCCACGGCCCCCATGACACACTCATGCCGGGTAAGCCAAGATGTCGACGCTGACGCATCAGGGCATCCTGCCATGCGTTAGCTGCTCCGTAGTGGATCTGCAAACGGCTGCCCCACACACCGGCAATCGAGGTAAAGCAAACGAACCAACGGTGTGCGCGGTGGCGCGTTGCACGATCCAGCAGGGCCGTTCCTTTCATTTTTGCCGATGTGACGGCGTGATAATCCTCTTCAGTGATCTCCTCAAGTGGATTAAAGCGACCAACGCCCGCACAGTGGAATACCCCCGCCAAGGGACGTTCAAGCGCATCGATCCGTTGAAACAGCGCATCAACCTGCTGTGAATGGCTGATATCTGCCTCCGTGCAGAACAATTCCACACCGCGCCCTCGCAGCCAGTTTAACCACGGCTGCCAGTGTGTTCCCGGCGGCTTACGCCCGGAGAGCACAAGATGGCGCGCACCGTTATCCACCAGCCATTCACTGATGTAACGGCCCAACGCACCCCATGCGCCCACCACCAAAACGGTTTCATCCGCTGAGACATTGAAGAGTTGGGAAGCCTCAAGCTGCTCATCAGATACTGGCGTCAGGCAAGGGCGCAGCCACTGGTTGTCGCGCAGCATTAATGCATCATCAAGCCCAAAGCGGGCAGCCGCGCGATGCAGTGCAGCAACGCGCACTGCCGCCGTGGTCAGTCCTGAAACATCCAGCAGCAGCCATTTGCAGGCAGGATACTCAATCGCCAGCGCGCGCGCCGCGCCCCAGACTGCGGCCTGGTCAGGATCGCAACCTTCATTGCCGGTTGCCTGCGCTTCTTCACTTAGCACCAGAATACGCAGAGCGATGTTGTGATGCTGCATCTGTTTGAGTGTGGCGATCAGCGGCCATGCATCGCTGCCAGGCAGGTAAACGGCGACATCATCCTGGTGCCAGTTGTTCAACAACGCTTCACCGTTATGGCACCACGCTGCCGTTAATCCTTGTTCGGCAAAGGCCGCCAACAGTGAGGGGGCCAACGGTTCTTCACCAAACAATCGATAACGCGCGCTCTTGCCGGGGTTTTCGGAAATCTCCAGCGTTTCCCACTGCTGGGTGTAGAGCGGTACTGGTTCTGCGCGGCTGTGCGATGGCTGCGGTTGCAACGGTAACGGTTCACGCGGCGCATCACTGTCGTATTCCAGCCACCACGTCTGTCGATGGAACGGATAGCGCGGCAATTGACGTGATGAGAGTGGAGGCGCGGAAAAGGCTGACGCTTGTGGTTCATCCCAATTGAAGTCCACACCTTGAAGATAGAGCACCTGCATCGCCTCACGCAGTGTGGCAATCTCACCTCCACCGCGTCGCTGGCTGCCCACCACGTTCACCGGATGGGATGCAGGATGTTGCAGTAAATGACGCTGTGCCAACGCCGTAAGAATACTGTGCGGGCCTATCTCCAACAGCACATCACATTGCTCTGCCATTTGCTGTAATGCGGGCCAGAACTGTACGGGCTGTCGCGCATGGCGGCACCAGTAATCCGCATCAGCGGGCACGGTCAGCGTTTCGCCAGTGAGCGTCGAAATAAAGGGCAGCGTTGGCAGGTCACAGGTTACCGCTTCGCACGCCTGTCGCCACTCATCCAGCATCGGTTCCAGTAAGGGGGAGTGGAAGGCATGTGATACCTGTAAGGGCCTGGCGCTAATGTCTTCCGCCTCAAACTGTTGGCGCAGGGTGTCCAACAGCCGTATATCGCCGGCCAGCACCGTATCTTCGGTGCCATTTAACGCGGCAATCGAGAGACGAATGCCATCGCTCGTTGCCAGCCTAGCTCCGCATTCCGCCGCACTGAGTCGCACGGCCAGCATGCCTCCTCCTGCAGGAAGGGCCTGCATCAAACGCGCACGCGTCACAATCAAACGCGCGGCATGCGCCAGTGTCCAACCACCCGCGATAACCATCGCCGCAAATTCGCCAATCGAGTGACCTGCCAATACTGTCGGTTGCACACCATAGCTTTGCCACAGCCTGGCCAGCGCATAGCCCACAGCGAATAGGGCGGGCTGGGTCCACTCTGTTTGATTGATCTCGTCCCATGTCTCATCGTGCAGACGGGCAATCAGCGATGCCCCAAGCCAGGGCTGTAACGCGTGGTCGGCCTCATCCAGCGACTGACGAAACGCCGGTTCAAGCGCATACAGCTCACGAGACATCCCCGCATATTGGGCCCCCTGACCGGTAAACATAAAGCCGATGCGAGGTGCCTGTACCACCACTTCACTGGCCTGTGCTTGCGTTAACCGCTCACAAAACTCAGCAGCATTGCTCGCCACCACGGCCAGACGCAGAGGGTGGTGATCACGCTGACGCGCGAGGCTGGCGGCAACGGCATTCAGCGGCAGATCATCGTTACATTGTTCTATCCACTGTTGGCGCATCTGTTCCAGCGCCTCGGTAGAGCGGGCAGAGAACACGCAGAGTTGCGGCTGTGAGTCAGCCATGGGTTCAGGACGTGAGAAGGACGGTGCCTGCTCAAGAATCACATGAGAGAGCGTACCCGCGAAACCGTAAGAAGTTACTCCCGCGCGTCTTGGGGCGGCACGTTGCGGCCACGGCTGGTTTTTGCTGGGGATCGCGGCCGGAATGCTGGTGAGATCAATTAGCGGATTAAGCTGATTGAGTCCCGCGTGGGGCGGTATGGTGGCTTTTTCCAGTGCCAGAATGGTTTTAACCAGTCCCGACGCACCCGCAGCTGCTTCAAGATGTCCGATATTAGTTTTCACCGAGCCCAGCCAGAGCGGATCACGGGCCTGGCGTCCAGCGAACACAGCTGCCACAGACTGATACTCAATAGGATCGCCTAAGCGCGTACCGGTACCGTGCAGCTCCAGATAGTCGATGTCATCAGGGGAAAGATTGGCGCGCGCTAACACCCGCTGCAGGAGACGGCGTTGCGCTTCACCATTAGGGGCAGAGAGACTGCTGCTGGCACCATCCTGTCGCACCAGACTTCCTCGGATCACCGCACGGATTTCATCGCCATCGGCCAACGCCTGTGACAGCGGTTTTAGTAGGAATGCGACACAGCCCTCGCCACGGACATAGCCATCGGCTGCCGCATCGAAGGTTTTGCAGTGGCCGTCTGCTGCCAGCATCCCTGCTTTGTGCAGCACCTCATCCACTTCAGGCAGCAGTTGTAATTTAACCCCGGCCGCCATCGCCATGTCGCACTCGCCCAGTCGTATCGCCTGACAGGCCATGTGCAACGCACTGTGAGAAGAGGAACAGGCCGTATCGACCGCCACTGAAGGGCCTTCCCATCCGTAAAAGTAGGAGAGACGACCACAGGCGGCGGCGAAGGAGTTGCCGGTGCCGTAATAGGCATCAAGGTGGCTCTTCTCACCGGTGATAAACGGTATATGCGAATAGTCACCCGTACCGATGCCGACATAAACGCCGACATCCGCGCCGCGCAAGGCGGAAGGACGCAAGCCCGCGTCTTCCAGCGCATGCCAGCTTACCTCCAGCAGCATGCGTTGCTGTGGATCGGTATTGATCGCTTCGCGCGGCGATAAACCGAAGAAGCTGGCATCAAAATCAGCGGGATTATTCAGGTAAGCACCAAAGCCGGGAATGTTTTCACTGCGGCGAAAACGTTCAATAGGCATGGGGCGGATGGCCGAAGCGCCTTGCGACAACAACTGCCAGAAGGTGTCATCATCCTGTGCTTCTTCACCTTCGGAACCGGGCAAACGAAACGCCATACCGATGATGGCTACAGGTTCATCTGCCGCTTTTTTCTCTGACGCGGCTACCGTTTCTGCCTCAGGTGACAGCGTTCCGTCGATCCTCGATGCCAGTGCCGCCGTGCCAGGTGAGTCGTAAAGATCGCTCTCCTGCAAAGTGACGTCATAGTGCTGGCGGATGCGTGCTATCAGGGTGGTGGCCCCCAGAGAATCCAGGCCATAGCTGAACAATGAACGCTGCGGATCAATATGTCGTGCGGCGACGTTGCCGAGGATCTCCGCCACCTGCTGTGCCAACCAGCGCGCAATTCCACTTTGGTGGCTGGCGGTAGAAGGATGGATGTCAGATGTTTCTGCGAGCAGGCGATGCAGTTGATCCTGCTGCCACGCCTCGCGCAACGCATTGCGTCGTACCTTGCCACTGGTTGTGCGCAACAACGTGCCTTTACGGACAGGAATAATTTGCCAAGCGTTGAGTTGGTGCTCCTCCGCAATGCGCTGACGAACCCGTTCTACACATTGCAACAGTTCTTCCTGCTTCGCACGCTGGCACTCCAGCACGATCACCAGTTGTTCATCTTCGTTTTCGGCGGCGGGAACAGCAAATGCCGCCGCGCCATCACTCAGGGCCAGCGGATGGGCCCCTACCGCCGTCGTTTCCAAATCGTTCGGGTAATGGCATTCACCGCGAATGATGATCAGATCTTTTAGCCTTCCGGTAATAAACAACTGTTCCTGATGTACAAAACCCAAGTCGCCGGTTCGCAGCCAGTGATGTTCATCACCCGCCACGGTGGCATGAAAAGTATGTTGCGTCTCCGCTTCTCGTTGCCAGTAGCCATGCGCTATTGCTGCACCGCTCAGCCAAATTTCCCCCACTTCATCGGGGCGGCAAAAGCGCGCTTCGTCAGGATTAACAATGCGCAGTTGCCCCTCTCCGAAATCATTACCGCAACCCACATAGCGGCGGGTAGTCGGCGCTGGAGCGCTGGATATCAGCACCTCATTATTCAGCAACGCATCACGATCCACATCCAGGAATACGGGTTCAGGCGCACGGTTTCCTGCAGCAATCAGTGTGGCCTCAGCCAGGCCATAGGACGGTTTCATAGCTGACAGCCGCAGGCCGCAGCGGGCAAAGCACCACCAGAAATTCATCATTTGCTGTGCTGAGACCGGCTCAGCGGAAGGCACCAGGCTCTTCACCGCACTGAGATCAAGTTGTGTCAGACGCTCTGGTTCGCGTTCAGCGGCATCAAGGCAGCGCTGTAACGCAAAATTAGGGCAAGGTAATACAGTCGCGCGATATTCGCTGGCCAATTCCAGCCAACGCAACGGATCCTGCACGAAGGTCACAGGCGGTAAATAGAGTGCGGTGTTGCCATACACCAGTGGGGACAGGATGCCCATAATCAGGCCCATGTCGTGATAAAGAGGTAACCAACTTGCCACCACACAGTCTTCATCCGGCAGAGTCAGGCAGGTCAGAAAATCCAGATTGGCGAGCAGGTTGCTGTGGCGATTGATAACGCCTTTGGGTTCCCCGGTCGAGCCGGAGGTGTATTGCAAAAAAGCCAATGTATTGCCGTCGAGGATGGGCGGTACAAAGTTCACCTGTTCGCTGGGAACGGCCTCGTCGGTTAACAAACAGCGCAACTGAAACTGGTCAGCAAACGCCCTTAAAGACTCGGCCGAATCTCTGGCAATCTCACGACCCGTGAGGATGAGTTGGGGCTGGCAATCTTTTGCAATCGCCTCCAGCTTGCCCAACACACGTTTAACGCGGGCAGCGCCGGATAGGTTGACGGGTACGGCCACGATCCCTGCATAAAAGCAGGCCAGTAGCGAGACCACGTAATCAAGCCCGGAAGGATGGAGGATAAGAGCCATCGAGCCAGCTTGCGCCTGCTGTTGCAATCTGGCGGCCAGCGCCTGCGCCTGGGCCGCTACCTCGGAAAAAGTCAGCGTCTGCATCTGACCATCGAGAGAAAGGAAACGCAGTGCAGGACTGTCCGGCGTCTGCTGCGCATGCTGATCGATCGCTGCCGTCAGCGTGGTCCAACCATAGCTTATCTGGCGTTGCTCAGCCATTTTAACCTCAAACGTTAATTGATTGTTAATAATCACGCTCACGTCGCACCAGCAAACAAATCAACCCTGAAATAGCATGGATTTTAAAATGGACCGCAAAGCCCAATAACAGTAAGGATTATGGTGATTTATAGTCAAATTTTCAGTTGCGACCGTAAATATAATGATTATCATTTGCAACAGTATGAGTAATTAAATTTGAAATTTGCATAAATAAACCTAATCAAAACCTTGCGATGTGAACGGTTAATTCACATCCGTTTTTATGGCGGGAGCCGTTATGAATGGGGAAAGAGTTGCGAATGAGCAGGTACTGGCGCTGATCGATAGTCAGCAAGAACAGGGTGAATGCAACGTGCTATTGCTGCACAGCAGCACCCTGCCAGCGTCCTGCAAAATCAGGGAACATCTGCAACGGCGGGCCACGCTCTACACCCGAGCGGTGAGCTCTCGTCTGGAACAAATCGCCTTACGCAAACATGAACCGCAGGCGGATTGTCAGCAGGTTGATATTCGCAACGCGTTGTCACGTCAGCGAATCAGCCAGCCGGGTTATGACTGGATTATCTTGCCCAATTCCGCTAGCGATCCCGCATTATGGTGCGAAGTACTGAAACCCGGCGGCTGGCTGCTGTATGACAATGGGGACAGCTGGCTGTGCTGGAACAACGTGCGCGACAACGAACCGTTCCCGCTCACTGATATTCAACACGCATACTGGCTCGGTCGTACTCATACGCTGGCCCTTGGCGGCGTGAGTTGTCACGTTTGCTTTGAGTGGCGACTGCACGAGTTTGACCTGACTCGCTTCGAACACGCATGGAACAACGTCATAAAACGTCACGCAATGATGCGCGCCTGCGTCAATGATGACGGTTTGCAATATATCCTGCCGCAGGTGCCTTGGTATCATATCGCAGAGAGCGACTGGCGTGGCGATTCGCCCGAGAGACAGCAGGAGAAATTGCTGCTAAAGCGCGAGGCACTTAGCGCGCAGGTGCTGGACGCCAGCCATTGGCCACTGTTTGATTTACAGGCCACCCGCCTGAGTGACAGTGAAACTTGTGTCCATCTCGATCTCGATTTGCTTACCTTTGACGTGCAAAGTTTTCATATTGTGCTGGCAGAACTGGAGCGCAATTACCATCAGCCAGATCGCCTGTTGGCCAGCTTGAGCTGGACTTTTCGCGACTATCAACGGGCAGAGGCGCGTGATAAAGGTTCGCGACGCTGGCGAGACGATCGTGATTGGTGGCTGACTCGGCTCGATGAAATCCCGGCCGCGCCCAATTTGCCGCTCGCCTGCCAGCCTGACCAGCTGGAGCAGCCAGTATTCCGCCGCCTGCAACGCCGTGTCAGCGCTCCGCAATGGCAACAGCTCAAGCACCATGCCTCCCAGGCAGGCGTCACACCTTCTGCCATGCTGCTGGCGGTATTCAGTGAAGTGCTTACCGGCTGGGCAGAATCCGGGCGATTCACGCTTAATCTCACTCATTTTAATCGTCATCCATGGCATCCCGATGTGGCCGAAATGGTGGGTGACTTTACCGCCGTGCTGCTACTGAGTATGGATTGTCACCAGCCGATGTCACTTGCCGAACGTGCACATCTCATCCAGCAATCGTTGCGCGAACGTTTGGCACACAGCCGTTTTGGCGGGATCGATCTGCTGCGCGAAAAGGCTAAACGCGACAATCTGAGTGAAACCGCACAGATGCCGGTGGTGTTTACCAGTTTACTGGGCATGGATCTTGATCGCCTGGTGGAGGGCGCCGACCTACTCGGCGAGCCGGAATGGCTCTATACGGCAACGCCGCAGGTGTGGCTTGACCATCAGGTCATGGTGCGAAAAGGCACGCTGGAATATAACTGGATTGTGATTGATAACCTGTTCCCGGCGGGCATGATTGATGAGATGTTTGAAACATATGGCCAATGCCTGGATGCGCTCTGCTATGCGGAGAACTGGCAACAACCCATCACCACTCTGCTGACACCTCCCCAAACCGCAATGCGCCAACAAGTGAATAATACCGAACGGGCGCTTCAGCTTGAACCGTTGCATATGGGCTTCTTCAAGCAGGCGCAGCGACAGCCCGATGCCATTGCTGTCATCACCTCAAACGGCAACCTCAGCTATGGGGAACTGGCGCAGCAGGCGCTTCAGATGGCTGCCGCACTGGGCGCATACGGCGTACGCAATCGACCTGTGGTAGTTTCACTGCCGAAAAGCCGCGAACAAATTATTGCTGCGATGGGCGTCATGGCGGCGGGCGCAATTCTGGTGCCAGCCGCTATCGACTGGCCACGCGTCCGACTGCAGGAGGTGATAAAAAATGCTGAGGCACGGGCCGTTATCCTGACGAGTGATGATCCTTTGCTGACAAGCGAAGTGCCCATTTTAACCTTGTCTGATTTGCCTGCTGCTCTAACTGCACCACACATCCCTGAGCTGGAACAACTGGCCTATATCATCTACACATCCGGATCAACAGGGACGCCAAAAGGGGTGGCGATGCAGCATCGGGCTACTGCTAACACCTTAACGGACCTTAGCCAACGCCTGGCACTCAACCCGAAAGATCGGGTGTTTGGATTGTCTGCATTGAGCTTCGATCTGGCAATATTCGATCTGTTTGCCACATTGGGCGCCGGAGCCACGCTGGTACTACCCGATCCAACCTCGCTGCGCGACGCCAGCGCCTGGCTTACGCAGCTGAAAGCGCATCAGGTCACCGTATGGAACTCAGTGCCGGCACTCATGGCAATGTTGCTGGAGCAGGTTGCAGCAGAGACACTGCCTCACTTACGAACGATTTTGCTCTCTGGCGACTGGTTCAAACGTGAGTTGGCTGAGCGTATTCCAGCCGTGGCGCCGCATGCACAAATTCTTGCTTTGGGTGGCGCAACGGAGGCGGCTATCTGGTCGAATATCTTTGATGCCAGCCAATGTGATCCGTGCTGCCCCGCAGTGCCCTATGGCTATCCACTGACTAATCAACGCTACTTTGTTCTTGATGCACAAGGTCGCGACCGTCCAGCCGGCGTTGCAGGAGAACTTTGCATTGCGGGTGCAGGTCTGGCACAGGGCTACTGGCGCGATGCTGCTCGCACCGACAGTGCCTTTTTTTGGTCAGCAGTACATCAACAGCGGCTGTATCGTACTGGCGATTTAGCCCGTTACGATTCTCAAGGCTGCATAACGTTTCTCGGTCGACGTGACCGGCAAGTTAAGCTGAACGGTTACCGCATTGAGCTGAGCGAGATTGAACAGACGCTGCTGGCTCAACTGGCCGTCAGCAGTGCAGCCGTGGATATCGTGACGCGAGATTCTGGTGCAAACCAGTTACTCGCTTGGGTGGTGCCCCACCCGGAGATAAATAACGTCCAGACATTCGGTTGGCAGCAGGCTGGCGAACAAGCCGCACAGTTACTGCCTTCAGCCACCGATATCGCCTCGCTTGCGGCTTTTCAGGCAGAAAGTGAATCACTGGCACCGCTGATGATCTGGCAACTGCTGCATGAAATAGCCTTTGTTTCACCGGCAGGCTGGCGACTGGAGGAAGCACGCCAGCAGGCGGGGATTGCAGCTTGCTTTGGCCGCTTGCTGGAACGATGGCACCGCATACTGGAAGAAGAGGGGATGACCGAGCTACGCGGTCAGCGTTGGTTTGCCACAGATTACGCACCTGCTTTAGCGGCGATTGAGCAACGCATTGATGATGGAAAAATCCGTTTGAGTCGCTGCCTCGACTGGCACGCCCAGGGGAAAACCTTCCTCGATTGGTTGTTTACCAGCCAACACACCATGATCGAAGTCATGCACGAACCGCGCCTGGCGAACAGCTTGCTGTTTCCTGATGGTGAGAGCGCGGTTTCTGAGGCGCTCTACCAACGTAATAAGCTGGCGGATTACCTTGGTCAGATAGCTGCAGGGCTGCTGTTGAAGGTGGTAGAGGCTGCCGAAAAACCTCAGGTATTGGAGATAGGTGCCGGGATTGGTGGCCTGACCGCCAGTACCCTACCGGCTTTTCATCGCGCGGGTGCAGGAGAGTACTATCATACCGATGTCAGCCCATGGTTCTCTCGTTACGCCGAGGAGCGCTTCGCGCCCTATTCCTCTTTGCGAACCGGACGGTATGACATTAACCAACCGCTCGCGTTACAAAACTGGGAGCCTGCGCAGTTCGATGCGGTACTGGCGGCGAATGTGTTGCACAACGCCCATCATCTGGACACCACGTTAAGTGATATCTGGCGGTTGCTAAAACCGGGTGGTGCACTGATCGTCCTGGAAGCCACGCAAGATAAGGCGTTGCAATGGGTAACGGCTGCGGCGGTGCTCGAACAAGCCGCAGAGGATCATAGCCAGCAAACATCACCACTGCTTTCACGCGAAAGCTGGCAGCAGGCGTTTCGACGCAATGGGTTCCTGACTGTGGGGGAATGGCCGCAACCAGACATGCCGCTGGCGTTTGCGGGTCAACAGGTATTTATCGTGCAGCGCCCTGAAATGGCGACGGACACGGCGCGTTTACACAGCGCACTTCGCGAGCGGCTGCCGCACTATATGTTGCCAGAGCAGTTGATATTTGTACCCCGCATTCCACTCAGTGTTAACGGTAAACGCGACCTGGACGCATTGCCACGGCCTGCACCCAAGGTGGCATCTGAAGCGTACCTTGCCGAGCGCCCACTAACGTCCGCTGAAAATACGCTAGCTCAACACTGGCAGACCTTGCTGGGTATCGACGAACTGGGTGCTAACCACGATTTCTTCCGCAGTGGCGGAGATAGTTTGCTCGCGACTCAACTGACGTCGAGTTTGAGTCGCCAATTCGGGTTCAAAGTCCCGATTGGTCTGATTTTCTCTCACAGCAAGTTGAGCGACATGGCGCAGGCACTGGATGCCCTCTGCCTGCAATCACTGCACCATCCTTTAGTGATGCTCAACAGCGGTGGAACCGAGAAGTTAATTTGCTTGCATGCCAGTGATGGTGACAGCAACGCCTGGGGACGAACCGCTGCTCGTCTCCCAAACGTGCAGTGTATCGGTGTGCAGGCACAGGGATTACTGTCACAAGAGTTACCGCTTAACGATATCCATGCACAAGCGGATCGCGCACTCCAGGCCTTGCGAGTTAACGGGATAAAGGCACCCTGGCATTTGGCTGGTTGGTCGATGGGAACCGCAGTAGTGATCGAAATGGCGTGGCAGTTGCAGCAGGCAGGTGAGTTAATTGCCTCTCTGACACTGATCGACCCCCTGCCACCGCAAGCCATGTCCTGCTTCGCAGCCAGTGAATATGGGCTGTGGCAATCCTTGGCCACACCGCGACAACAACAGAACATCCCTCATTTTGACAATCTAGATAAGCCGCAAAGATTGCATGCATGGCGCAGTGTTCTGCCTGCCGAGCTTCAAGGCGATGACGACGCTCTGTTACGCCGTATCGCCGTCGTTCAAGCCAACGTACAGGCGATGTGCACCGCACCTCAGCGAATCATTGATGATCTCAATGTACGAGTTATTGCTGCCGCTGAACGCCCAGCGGAGTGGGGCGATAATTTCAACTGGCTTGACGTCCAGTTTCCACAAGGCCTGGTGATTGAGCGCATCGCTGATGCCACACACTGGACGCTGTTGCACCGACCTGAGTGCAGCGACCTGCTACAAGAACTTTTCCCTGTTTCATCCGATAAGGATACCGACCGTGAACCAACCCGCAATTGATACCAGCCAGTGGCCGCTGGTGCATTATGTTATGCCAGAGCGTGTTAGCGCCGAGGAGACATCCATTCACATTCAGGCGTTGCAGGCCGTTCTCGATCAGCGGCAACCGTTCGTACTGATCTTCAGCGGGGTGGAATTACCTACCGATTCGGCGTACTTTTTCCGTGAATATAAGGCGTGGGGCAAACGCACTCGCGACCAGCAACAACGTTACTGCCGTGGGGCAGTGCGCGTTGAGCCGGATGAGGGAAAACGGCGCTCCATGTGGCGTAAAGCGCTGCGTTACCTGACCGCCAGCACCATTCCCTATCCTTACCGAGTCGTGGCTACTGAACTCGAAGCCCGTCAACAGGCGCAGCATTGGCTAGGAGCAGCGCAGCCATGACCTCACCATTCGCCACGTTGCGGGCGTTGTTATCTGATGCCCGGCAGCGGCTCTGGCGGGCCTATTGCATTGTTGCTGTTGCGGTGCTGATGGAGTTAGTGCCTTACTACCTGTTGTGGCGGGCTAGCGAGCCCAACACCGATTTGTTGCGGCTGGCGCTGGTGTTATTGGCCGCGCTGCTGGGAAAATATCTGTTGCTGACGTTAGCAGGCTATTTTAGCCATCTGGCGGCATTTGATGTGCTCTATCGCACCCGACTAAAGTTAGCCACGGCGCTCACTCGTCTCCCGCTCGCAGCATTAGCGGGCAGAAGCAACGCCAGCGTGCGCAATATCATCATGAATGACGTTGAAAGGCTGGAGCAGTTTATCGCCCACCACAGCGTCGATATGGTGGCAGCGCTGATTAGCCCGCTGGCTGCCGCGTTGTTTCTCTTCTGGATCGACTGGGGTATGGCACTGGCGGCGCTGGCAACCGTACCACTGGCGATCATCGCACAGAAACTCTTTTCGCGCGGTATGCAAGCGCGCACAGAGGCCTATCATCAGGCTTCTACGGAGCTGGATAGCGCGATGGTCGAGTATGTCCGCGGCATCCCTGTCATGAAAGCTTTTCAACAGTCAGTAACGGCTTTTCGTCTGCTTGACCAACGTATGCACCGCTATCACCAACTGGTTGAATCCTTTACCCGCCGGGCAGTGCCTGCCTGGTCGGTATTTGTCGTATTACTCAACGCGAATCTATTCATCTTATTGCCGTTCGGATTATGGCGTGTGGCACAGGGTTCGCTCAGCGTCACGCAATTAGTGCTGACATTAATGTTGGGCAGTGGGCTGCTCAAGCCCTTGCTGCGCATCACCTTTTTAGGCACATTGCTGCGCGAGATATTTGCCGGCGTTGCCCGGATTGCGCCACTGCTTGCCGAGAAGCCACCACAGACGCTCGTGGCCATGCCCACCCAATACGATTTGCAGGCCGATGCCGTTTCATTCAGCTACAAAAATACGCCAGTGCTACAAGGTATTCGTCTGCAACTGCCTGCTGGGCAGTTCTATGCCATGGTCGGTACATCAGGCTCTGGCAAATCGACGCTCGCCAGTTTGCTGGCGGGATTGCATGCCCCTTCATCCGGATTGATAACGCTTGGCGGGCAAGATCTGTCCCGTTTCAGCGATGCGCAACGCGCCAGCATGATCGCCGTAGTGACGCAAGAAGTGTTCTTATTTAAAGGTACGCTGGCAGATAACCTGCGCATCGGCAACCCTCAGGCCAGTGAGTCGCAATTGTGGCAGGCATTGCGGCTGGCGCAGGCCGAACGTTGGGTGGCCCTGTTGCCGCAACAACTGCAAACACCGGTAGGGGAGCGTGGTGTAACCCTCTCCGGTGGCGAACAACAGCGCATCGCCATCGCCCGCGCACTGCTGGCAAATACCGCAATACTCATCCTGGATGAGGCCACCGCTTTTGCTGACGCACTGACGGAAGCCGCCTTCTACCGAGACCTGCGCAGCGAACGACCCACCATGAGCGTGTTAAGCATCGCCCATCGCCTGTATGCCGTGCAGCAGGCTGATCAGTTACTGGTCATGGAGCACGGCGAATTGGTTGCGCAGGGTACACATCAGATGTTGCTGAAACAGAACAGCACATACCGGTCACTTTGGGAACAGCAGTTTGCGCTGGCCAAATGGCATATTCGCGCTGAAGGAGAGAGCGATGTCATTGTTTAATCATATGTTGGCACAGCCTTCATCGGGTCGACTGAGGCTGGTGAGTGGCATGCTCTGTCGACTAATTGCCCAACTGTTCATGGTTTTGCCCTTTTTTATCGCCTGGTGGGCGATTAACCGTGTCCAACAGCACGCTGACTCGCAATTTTGGTGGCTACTCGGCTTGAGTTTGGTGAGTTGCCTTGCGGGACAGCTGTTTTTCTCCTGGCAGGGCCAACTCCGCTGCTTTTTGGGCAGCTATCAATTGATGATGGGGTTACGGCAAGAGAGTGCAAGCCGACTTCGTCATCTGCCGCTCGGCTATTTTCGTCAGCATCGGTTGGGAACGACCAGTGCCTTACTGACCGATGCCATGCGGCGTGTGGAAGAAATTTTTTCACACCTGTTACCCGAAGTCGTCATCTCCCTGTGTACCGCGCTGCTGTTCTTGATCGCTCTCGCTTTTATCAACGTGCCTCTGACTCTGGCATTGGTTGCGACATTGCCACTTGGCGTACTGGCCCTGTGGGGAATGAGTCGCCTTCTGCTAAGGGGCACGCAGCAGCAAGGCACCCGCATGGTGACGGTTTCGGCGATGTTGATTGAATTTATCAGCGGTATTCGTACGCTACGGCTGTTTAATCGCTATCAGGGCAAGCTAGAGCAACTTGATGAGCAGTTTGATGCCATCCGCCGCGCCAGTATGGGAATTGAAGCTTGGGGTGGGGGCGGGGTACAAGTTTTCCGCTTTCTCACGGAATGCGGTTTGCTGGCGCTGTTCATCACAGCGGGCTGGCTCTTTACGGCTGACACACTGAGTTTCACTACCTGGCTGTTGTTCGTGCTGGTTGCTTACAAAGTTATCGATCCCCTGCTGGAGGCAGCCGCTTATTTCACACTGCTGCGGGTGATGCAGCAATCAGCTGCACGTATCAACGATTTGCTACATCAACCCACCATGCCGGAACAAGGTATCGCTGAACTGGGTGAAGCTACCCCTATCGCCTTTGACCACGTCTCTTTTAGCTACGAAGCGGATGCTGTGCTGAAAGGGACCAGTTTCAACGTGGCAGAAGGCAGCGTCACCGCCATTGTGGGTCCTTCTGGCAGCGGCAAGAGTACGATACTGCATTTGTTGGGAGGGTTCTGGTCGCCTCAGAACGGAGAAATTTATTTAGGCGGTGTTGCGCTATCTCAGTTAGGGAGCGATCAGATCTTTAGCCGAATTGGCTATGTATTCCAGGACGTCCAACTGTTTGATGGCAGTGTGATGGATAATGTTCGTATTGGACGCCCCCATGCCAGCGATGAAGAGGTGATTGCCGCGTGCCAGGCAGCCTACTGCGACGATTTTATCGCACGATTACCCGAGGGCTACGCCACATCATTAGGTGAAAGCGCGCAGCGTTTATCTGGTGGAGAGCGCCAGCGTCTTTCGATCGCTCGCATGATGTTGAAAGACCCGCCGATTATTGTGCTGGATGAAGCCACCGCTTTGCTAGATCCGCTTTCACAGGCACAAATTCAGCAGGCTTTGACTCGACTTGCACAAAACAAGACGGTTTTGATGGTGGCGCATCGACTCCGCACCATTGAGTTTGCCGATCAAATTCTGGTGCTGGATAAAGGCGAGATTGTGCAGCGCGGAACGCATCAGCAGTTGCTTAAGGTCAACGGTCTTTATCAGCAGCTGTGGCAGGCGGGAGGAGCGCTTGAACAGTGAAGGTCCATTACGTAAGCGGGTATTTTCGATCTATTTCCTTATATTAATGCTGGGTTTGGTCGTGCTCTTGGCCTGGTGGTGGTTCGACTGGCGTGGTGTAGAACGGACCGATGATGCTTTTATTGATGGTCACATTGCGCAAGTCTCTCCCCAACTTGCCGGTCGGGTGCTGTCGATTCCCGTTCAGGATAATCAGCGGGTAAAACGAGGGGATGTTTTGCTGGTGTTAGACAGCCGTGATGAACAGATCGCGCTGCAAAAAGCCTTTGCGACACGTCAGGTCGACGAGGCAAGCCTGGCTCAGGCCAAAGCGAGTGTCAGCGCGGGTCAAGCAACGCTTGAGCAAAATCTGGCTAATGTACAGTTAGCTGAGGCCAACCTGTTACGCGATCGCAAAGAACATCAGCGTTATCGCAACTCAGGCCAAGCGGTGACAGCCAGCGATCTTGATAGCAAAGCAGCCAGTGAGAAAGTCAGTGCCGCCTCGCTGCTAGCGGCGCAAAAAAACGTGGATTACAGCCGCGCAGAACTGCTCAAATCTCAGGCTTCATTAGCAGGGGCGCAGGCTACGCTTCAGCAGGATGAAACCGCTATTGAGCAGGCGAAACTGCAGCTTAGCTACACGCGCCTGTATGCACCTTTTGATGGCTATGTAACCCGACGTGATGCGGAAGTGGGGGATTACATCGCTGCGGGGAGTACGTTGATGCGTCTGGTTTCCACTGAACGATGGGTCACCGCCAATTTTAAAGAGATTCAGCTGCGACATATGCGCCCCGGACAAAAGGTCACAGTCGATATTGATGCCTTTCCCGGTAACCCCCTCAGCGCGCGTATCGACAGCATGCAGCGTGCAACCGGTTCAGTGTTTAATCTGCTCCCTGCAGAAAATGCGACGGGTAACTATGTCAAAGTGGTTCAGCGCATCCCGGTGAAAATAGTCTTTGATCCTCCGCTGGATGCCGATTCTCCACTCTCACCCGGAATGTCAGTGATGCCTGAAGTTGATGTCCGCTGAATCCTTACCGCGCTCAGCCGCAGGCAAACATAATCCCTGGTTAGTTGCCTGTATCGCCTCTATTGCCACCTTCATGGAGGTGCTGGACACGACTGTGGCCAGTGTTTCGTTATGGCATATCTCGGCCAGTTTGGGGGTGAGTTATCAGGAAGGTTTATGGGTCATTACCAGCTATCTGGTCGCCAACGCCTTAATCCTGCCGATGAGTGGCTGGCTGGCGAACTTTTTTGGCCGTAAACGCTACTACATGGGCAGTGTGGCGATCTTTACCTTCGCTTCGTTGATGTGTAGCGTTGCGCCATCGCTGGAGTGGTTGCTACTGGCGCGCGTGCTGCAAGGCATTGGCGGGGGTGGGCTGGCTCCAATTGAACAGTCGATGTTAGTGGACTCGTTTAATGAAAAAGCGCGCCCTAAGGCGTTCGCACTGTACGGTGTCACTATTCTGTTCGCACCGGCGATTGGGCCATTGGTGGGTGGTGTGATCACCGATGCGCTGAGCTGGCATTGGGTTTTCCTGGCCAACATTCCGATTGGCTTAATTTCGCTCTATCTTTCAATGCGCTTTATTGATGATCCGCCCTTGTGGCGCCAGGAACAGCGGGCACGCCGTGAACGTGGCATGCAGCTTGACTGGCTTGGTTTAGTTCTGGTTATTGTCGGTTTTTCTGCCCTACAGCTTTGCCTGGATCGTTTCGAACGCTATGACGGTTTTTCCTCACCATTCATTGTCGGTAGCGCCCTCATTGCAATGATTTTACTGACATTTTTGCCATTATGGGAATGGTTTCACCCGGCACCAATTCTTGATGTAAAACTGTTTCGTCATCGCAATTTTTCACTCGGAGCAATATTGATGTTTCTGATTGGATTGCTGGTGATTAGCACCACACAACTCCTGCCACAGATGACACAGGAGTTAATGAACTACGATGCATGGACATCTGGTCTGACACTGGGTGCCGGCGGGCTCTTTATCCTTTTATCGATGATGTTAACAGGTGCGATTGCCAGTAAAACAACACACCTACACTTACTGGTCGTCATGGGCTTGATTCTCAGCGGCCTGGCTTTGTGGCACTTCTCCACCTTAACCTTACAGGTCGACTTTTCCACGCTGGTTTGGGCGCGAGTGCTGCAAATGATAGGAATTCCACTGATTATGATCCCAGTCGCTACGCTGTCTTATGTGGGATTGCCGCCAAATAAAAGCAGCGAAGCTTCGGCAATGTCGACTTTATTACGAAATCTGGGTGGCAGTATAGGTATCGCGTGGGTGGCGAATGCCCTCCATCAGAGAAGCCATGTGCATTATGAACGTCTGAATGAATCAGCCTCGCAGCATCAAGGGCTTTCGATTTCCTCCTTAGCTGAAGAAGCCTGGCGACAGGCCAGCTTTATTGCCTATTTAGATATCTACTGGTTGCTGGGAATAATTGCATTGATGGCCTGCTGGTTACCGCTGATGTTTAGAAAGGTCAGTGCAACTGCTGTCAAATTATAACCAAAAATGCAGGCAGACGTCGGAAGAGGAATCAGTAGAGCAAATCGATTATTTAACATATTCATTATTTATCCTTTAACTCATTTAATTAAAGGATAAATTTAAAAAATAGCGATTAACGGTGACCGAAAAATTGACCCACCACAAACAGTAGAAAAATGCGACTTGTGGTCTTTTAACTCTGACTCGGTTCAGTGGGTACCTTATAAAGGTTCAGGCTTATAACGTGTATTCAAAACCGACAAGTCGACCGTTTTTTTCCGCACGGCTCAGGTCATCGGCAGCCTGAATGGGGTTCTACGCCGGAACCGCCGAAATTTCCGACGAGAGGAATTAATGTACCTTTACGCGTGGTTTAGTTTGAGTTTTGTATTATCAGGGTGCTGCATCTTGCATACGTGCAGTAATCCAGATAACTAACCCACAAAAAGGAATTGATATGAAGGTTTCTGCTATCTTTGCATCTCTAACTCTGGCCGATTTTTGCTTTGCAGCAAACGCCTCTACTCCTAGTAATGTCGCCGTATACGCCACTGAACAATCTCAGGGGTCTATATCCATTGGTGATAAAACTGCATACACCAAAACCTTTGAGGTTTCCTTAGTAAAATTATCTGCTGATACTGTCGATTTATCAAAACTTTGCCTAAAGGCTTACTCTCCAGACAAGAAAGAATATAAACTCGATACTGTTGATGAGGTTTTAACCTCTGGTTCCCTGAAAGAAGGTAAACCGGTAAAGGGAATTGCTGTGTTTGCTTCTGAGAATGATGATGTTCTCAAAGCCGCCCTGGTAAAGATTTCCGACGATTGTAAATAATCTGATAAAGCAGCCTGCGGGCTGCTTTATGAAGTTTTATATTTCCAAAATTAGTGTATGCCGCGAAAGTGTTCGGTAAACCGTTGGGCGTGAAACAGAAAACAGCTCCGCCAGATCGCTGATCGAGTACTGGCCTGTTTCGTGCATTCTACACAGCTCTTTTTGTTGCTTGTCCGAAAGTTTAGGCTGCTTCCCCCTCAATTTCCCTTTGGCCCGCGCAATGGCCATGCCTTCGCGGGTGCGCAAGCGTATAAGATCCCCTTCAAATTCAGCGAACGTGGCCAGCACGTTGAAGAACATTTTACCCATTGGGTCTGCCGGATCATAGATGCTGGTTCCTAGCGCCAACTTCACCCCCCTGGCCTGCAAGGCGTCGGCTATCTGACGTGCGTCAGGAACAGAGCGGGCCAGGCGATCAAGTTTCGGCACGACAAGCGTATCGCCACTGCGTACTGCGGCCAGTGCCTGATCCAGACCAGGCCTTTGGCGATTTGAGCCGGTCAGTCCTTTGTCGATATAAATTCTGTCTGGAGAAACACCAAGTTTCACCAGCGCTTCCTGTTGTGCGGTCAAATCTTGCTTATCAGTAGAGCATCGAGCGTAGCCGATCCGTATTTCAGTCATAGATGTGTACGTTTAAGGGGCCGTCAAAGAGATTGATACCGTACCAGTTATATGAGACAACGTCAGCAGTGATTTTACTGGGATATCAAAATTAATTTTTACCGTCCGCTGAGCGATCCTCTTACGGACATTATTTTGGGGTTCTACGCCGGAACCCCAGATTTTTCCGTCCGCCAAAATTATCCCCGGTTGAGCAGCTTTATACCGTCAGCGCGCAGTTGACCATCCGGGGATATGTGGCGGTACAGCGTTTGTCGGGTTATCCCCAGCTCCTGGCATAACGTACTGACTTTCGTCTCTGGCCGCCCCATTGATGCCATTGCCAGTCGCAATTTTATTGGCGTCATTTTGTAAGGCCGCCCGCCGTTCCTCCCGCGGGCTCTTGCTGAGGCAAGGCCTGCAGTCGTTCGCTCGGCAATCAGTTCGCGCTCAAACTCGGCCAGTGCGGCAAAGATCCCAAAAACAAGCTTGCCGGCAGCTGTCGTGGTATCGATAGTCGCTCCGTGACCGGTCAGTACCTTCAGGCCGATCCCGCGTTCGGTAAGGTCATGCACCGTATTAATGAGATGACGAAGGTCGCGACCAAGTCGATCCAGTTTCCAGACAATCAGGGTGTCATCTGGCCGTAGGGCTTTCAGACAGGCAATAAGTCCTGGGCGATCTTCTCGCTTGCCCGTTGCCCGGTCTTCATAAAGATGGGCAACATCAACGCCGGCTGCGATCAGCGCATCACGCTGTAAATCATTAGTCTGAGAACCATCTGCTTTTGACACCCGCATATAACCAATTAACATTTTATACCTGTCACATATACGTTCGATTATGTGACATTTTGGTTTTGGTGCTGATGTCTGTCAACAATAGTCACATTACCCGTCATTTAATTTATGACACGTAAAGGCTGAATTTTAATGATAATGTTACACTTGCGTATATAAGCATAAGGATCAGGGATGGCCAATAAAAATAAACTCCTCAGCATTCTTTCGGACGCCGAGCAGGAAGCGCTGTATGGCCTCCCGGATTTCGATGATGCTCAGCGACTGGAGTTTCTGGCGCTGGATGAATCTGAACTGGCGCTGGCCTGCAGCCGTAGGGGGCTTCACGCTCAGATTTATTGCATCATCCAGATCGCTTACTTTAAAGCCAAGCACCTGTTTTTCCGCTTCGGGTGGGATGATGTTCCGGACGACTGTAGCTTTGTCCTGAGCCGTTATTTCCCCGGGGAGTCACTTCCTGACAAATCACCCACTAAGCACGAGCGCTATGCTCAGCGGGAAAAAATCTGCGCGCTGTATGGTTACCGCCCCTGGTCATCAGCACTGTCTTCAGCGCTTGAACAACAGGCCGCCCACATTGTTCACCGCGATGTCACTCCCGGCTTTGTAGCCACAGAGTTGATCATCTGGCTCAACGCGCACAAAATCATCCGACCTGGCTATACCACGCTCCAGGAGCTGGTAAGCCGGACGCTTTCTGATGAAAGGCAGCGGCTGGGGCGTATCCTGATGGAGCGGCTTGATGATGCCACCATCGATGGTCTGAACACGCTGATTGAACGTGATGATACCCTTTCCCGGCTGGCGATCCTCAGGCAGGATGCACGTGATTTCGGCTGGCGTCAGATGGTCCAGGAGCGGGAAAAATGGGCCATACTGGCGCCATTGCACCGCAAAGCCTGCGACATCCTGCCGGCACTGAATATTTCTCAGCAGAATCTGCTTTACTACGCCAGCCTGGCAAATTTCTATACCGTTTATGATCTCCGTGAACTAAAGCCCGATCAGACCCGCCTTTACCTGCTGTGCTATGCATGGGTTCGTTACCGCCAGTTCAGCGATAACCTGGTGGATGCGATGTTTTTCCATATGAAACAGCTCGAGGATGAGAGCCGTAGCGTGGCCAAACAGCTTCTGGCTGACGTCCAGGAAAAACACCGGCGTGAAACGTCTAAAATCGGACGACTGTTATCGCTTTACGTTGATGACAGCGTTCCGGACCCCACCACCTTTGGCGAAGTCCGCCGGCGTGCATGGAAAATCATGCCGCGGGAGGCGCTGAAAACCACCGCACTGCGCATGAGTGTAAAACCTGTCAGTAAACTGGCGCTGCAGTGGCAGGCCGTGGACGGTATGACGGCATTAATCCGGCGTCACCTGCGGCCATTATATTTGTCACTCGATCTCACCAGCGTAGTCCACGACAGCCCGTGGGTTGAAGCGCTGAGCTGGCTCAGAATGGTGTTCAGCAAAAAGCAGACGCTTTCACAGCGGTCACTGGCGGAATGCCCGCCGGGTACATTACCGCAACGGCTGCGCCCTTATCTGCTGGAGTTCGGCGAGGATGGCGAGCCTACAGGCCTGAACGCCGGGCGGTATGAGTTCTGGCTCTACCGCCAGATAAGAAAGCGTTTTCAGACGGGTGAATTCCACCTCAATGACAGTCTCCGCCACCGCCATCTTTCTGATGAACTGGTACCGGAAGGGGAACAGGCCGCTGTCCTGGCTGAAATGAACATCCCGTTTTTGCAAAAGCCGGTTAAATCGCAGCTCAGGGCGCTGGAGTCCGAATTGCACCTGCAGTGGAAAGCCTTCAACCGCGAGCTTAAGCAGGGGAAGCTGAAACATCTGGAATACGATAAAGAAACGCAGAAACTGACCTGGCATAAATCCGGGGTCAGCCGTCATAAGGCGCAGGAGACGCGATTTTATGAGCAGTTGCCATTCTGCGATGTGACCGACGTCTTCCGGTTTGTTAACGGGCAGTGCCGGTTTCTTCATACCATGAAGCCGCTGCAACCCCGCTATGCCAAAAAGAATGCCGATGCAGACAGCCTAATGGCGGTCATCGTTGCCCAGGCGATGAATCACGGTAATCATGTAATGGCACGAACCAGCGATATACCGTTCCATGTGCTGGAAACCACGTACGAACAGTACCTCCGCCTGGCGTCACTGGTCACGGCCAATGACTGCATCACCGATGCCATAGAGGCACTGCCGATTTTCCCGCACTATTCGTTTGATCCCGAAACGCTTTATGGTGCCGTTGACGGGCAGAAGTTTGGCGTCGAGCGACCGACAGTAAAGGCCCGACATTCGCGTAAATACTTCGGCCGTGGTAAAGGCATGGTCGCCTACACGCTGCTGTGTAACCACATCCCGATAAACGGCTACCTGATTGGCACAAACGACTATGAAGCCCACCATGTCTTTGATATCTGGTACCGCAATACCTCAGAGGTGAAACCCACGGCCATCACCGGCGACATGCACAGCATCAACAAAGCCAACTTTGCGATCCTGCACTGGTTTGGCCTGCGCTTTGAACCTCATTTTACGGATCTGGACAGGCAGTTGCAGGAGCTGTACTGTATCAGAGATCCGTCGGCCTATAAAAAAGGCCTGATCCAGCCCGCCGGACAGATTGACCGGGATCTTATCATCCGCGAGAAAAGCAATCTCGATCGCATCGTCGCCACGCTGGGGCTTAAAGAAATGACGCAGGGGACGCTGGTCCGCAAACTGTGCACGTACACCACGACCAATCCGACCCGGCAGGCCCTCTTTGAATATGACCGGTTGGTACGCAGCATCTACACGCTGAAGTATCTGCGCGATCCGCAGTTGGAACGCAACATCCGGCGTTCCCAGAACCGGATTGAATCTTATCACCAGCTGCGTGCCGCAGTGGCCAAGGTCGGCGGAAAGAAGGAGTTAACCGGGAAAAATGACATTGAAACAGACATCAGTAACCAGTGCGGGCGGCTGATTTCTAACGCGATCGTGTATTACAACTCGGCGATCCTGTCGCGATTGCTGGAGCGGCTGGAAGCGGAAGGTAATGCCAAGGGCATTGAGGCTCTGACCCGGATATCACCGGTGGCCTGGCAACACATTTTGTTGAACGGACATTATACCTTCCAGAGCAGCGATGAGATTATTGACCTGGATGCGCTAGTTTCCGGGCTGAAGCTGGGGTAACGGAAATTTCGGCGGTTCCGGCGTAGAACCCCCTGTGGAACCGTTCACAGATGCCGTTCGTCTGCGGTGACCTCGCTTTGGTTTTCGTGTGGTCGATATCATTTATCGCCAGATAAAGCTGGTAATCATGCTGCTCCACTTTGCCACAGTACTCTGTGCCTCTGTCGGTCAGTATTCTCAGCATTGGCAGGCCCTGAGATGCATAAAATGGCAGCACACGGTCATTTAGCAGCTCTGCCGCTGTAATCG